>Ga0315274_10004707_pt1 | contig 20002 bp, 19 predicted proteins | sample YL17G02_20_MG_FD_203700 | JGI IMG/M metagenome (GOLD analysis project Ga0315274, IMG submission 203700) | Sediment microbial communities from Yellowstone Lake, YNP, Wyoming, USA - YL17G02_20 | ecosystem: Environmental > Aquatic > Freshwater > Lake > Sediment | place: USA: Wyoming | collected... | reverse complement strand
GCCCAAACGGGCCTTGAGGCATTTTTTATAACCTAAAGCAAAGCGATCCTTAAACGAAGTGATCCTCAAGCGAAGCGATCAGTTTCGGGAAGAAATTCATGAAACACAAAATTCTGGTCCTCGGTAGTTCCAATATCGATCTCATCCTCAGAGTCCCCCGATTCCATCATCCCGGAGAGACGATCCTTGGGGAGAATGTCGTAACTGTCTTTGGGGGGAAAGGGGCCAATCAGACCATTGCATCCAAGCGCTTGGGCGGGAAGGTAAGTTTCATCACAAACTTGGGCAATGATCATTATGGTCAATCCTATTATCAGTATTTGATCAAAAATGGCCTCGATCAAAAATGTCTCCTCAAGGATAAAGAACGACCTACGGGAATGGCTCTGATCGAATTGACTCCAAAAGGTGAGAACCGGATTATCGTCTCCCCAGGAGCAAACAGTTCTCTTGGTGAAAAAGATCTGAAAAGACTCACTCAAGTCTGGAGCGGGATGAGCGTCTTTGTGACCCAGTTGGAGATCCCTATCGCAACCGTCAAGATGGGTTTAGAAATGGCGAAGCATCATGGCACTATCACCCTTCTCAATCCATCCCCCGCCGTTCAACTATCGTCCGATATTCTCTCATTGGTAGATTTTCTTGTACCCAATGAATGGGAGGGCCAGTTTCTGAGCGGGTTAAAATTGAAGGGAGACCGGGATATCTCCAGAATTGGAAAAAAATTGCTGGAGATGGGACCCAGAAATGTAGTGGTGACCTTGGGGCCAAAAGGTCTCTTTTTTAAAAGCAGGATCGAGGAAATTTGGATGAAGTCCTTCAAAGTGAACGTAGTGGATACGACGGCCGCAGGGGATGCCTTCATGGGAGGTCTCGCTTGTGGCCTCTCCGAGGGAAAACCGATTCGAGAGGTTCTAAGATTCGCGAACGGAGCGGGAGCCCTTGCGACAACGAGATTGGGGGCTCAGCCCTCACTTCCTTTGAGAAGGGACCTCGAAAACTTTCTTTCCAAAATGAAACAGTAGGGGAAATGATATAAGATTGACTTCCCCTTACAACTCCATTATCCTAATGGCTATCATCACATTGAGGAGGGATAGCACATGAATGACGTACTCAATACCATTAAAAATCGAAGGACCATTCGAAAATTCAAACCCGATCCCATTGATGAAGAAAAACTCCAGATGATCCTCGAAGCAGGAAGGTGGGCACCTTCCTTCAGCAACCTCCAACCCTGGAGATTTATCGTCATCAAAGATCAAGATTTGAAAAATGGACTGGATAAAGCAGCGAAAGAAAGTGTCCTCCATTTGGGTATTAGAGAAGCACCTGTGGTCATTCTAGTCTGTGTGGATCGCCGGATCGATCCCCTTCATGCCATCGAAGCTGGCACCGCTGCTACACAGAATATGGCCTTGGCCGCTCATAGCCTGGGTTTGGGGGCTGGTTGGATTGGCGTCTGGGGAACGGAGGCTGAAACGACTATCCAAAAACTCCTTCAACTCCCTGAGACGACTCGAGCGGTCTCCCTTCTCCCCATCGGGAATCCTGCTGAATCTCCACAAGCTAACCGCAAACCTCTCGAGCAGTTTATCCAGTTTCGATAAATTGAAGCTCCCCACCCAAAGGGCGGGGCTTCCGGGTTAAGGTGATTATGATTTAATATTTTCGGCCTTTATCCCCGCCTGCAATGCGGAGCATTCGGCCGACTTTCCCGCAAAAGAGAGGAGAAACAGATCGAAAAGTGGGATCGGGTTACAGGATATATTCTCCTAATCATTGGAATCATCACTGCCTGGAGTTCAGTTCATCTCTCGATGGGAAGGTTTAAGCATCCAGGACCCGGGTTTTTACCCTTCGGACTTGCCATTGTCCTCATTCTTCTCTCACTATTATTAATCTCCATAAACCGGAAAAAACCTAAATCACCAGTACCATTTTGGCCTCATCGTACCTGGTTTAGACCCCTTCTTGGGGTGGTGATCCTCGTCTTTTACGCCCTCGTCATCGGGAAATTAGGGTTCCTCATCACCACCTTTATCTTTCTTTTAATCTGGATGGGAGTCATCGAACGTCTCCGATGGCGGACTCTCATCAGCATTTCAATTGGGACCACTGTAGCACTCTATCTCATCTTTCGACTGTTTCTTGAAGTCCCACTGCCTTTAGGGTTTTTGAAATGGTGAGAGGGCAGAATGATGAATGAAATTTTAGGAATGTTTCAAGGATTGGCCAATGGGTTTGGGATAGCGTTTAGCTTCACGAACTTGCTTTTTGCCCTGATCGGGGCCCTTCTTGGGACGATCGTGGGAATTCTCCCTGGACTGGGTCCAGCCGCTACCATCTCCCTTCTCCTTCCCCTCAGTTTCAAGATTGGATCTCCTGTGACCTCTATCATTATGATGGCAGGGATCTTTTATGGGGCGATGTATGGAGGATCAACGACATCCATTCTGGTTAACATCCCTGGGGAAGCAGCCTCTGTGGTTACTTGTATTGATGGTTATCAAATGGCCCTCAAAGGCCGTGCCGGACCTGCCCTGGGCATTGCAGCCATTGGCTCATTTATCGCAGGGACCATCGGAGTACTCGGTCTGACTTTTGTCGCTCCACCGCTGGCAGAATTCGCATTGAAATTTGGTCCCCCTGAATATGTTGCTTTGACCTTATTGGGCCTTCTCATGGCAACCCTTCTCGGTGGAGGTTCACCTGTGAAAGGCTTAATCATGGTTGTCTTAGGACTGCTTCTCGGTTCGGTTGGGCTTGATCCTATCTCCGGAGCAGTTCGTTTCACGTGGGGATTCTTTATGCTCCAAGAAGGAGTCGATTTTGTCACATTGGCAATGGGTATGTTCGGTATCGGAGAAATCCTTATCAATCTCGAAAAGGAATTGACCACGGAACTGGTGACACGGAAGATTACCCATCTCTGGCCAACCTTAAAGGACTGGACAGAATCGAAATGGGCGATCATTCGAGGATCCTTTATTGGATTCTTCATAGGCATCCTGCCCGGTGGTGGAGCCGTCATTTCTTCCCTTGTCTCTTATGCCGTAGAAAAGAGGATTTCAAAACATCCAGAGGAGTTTGGAAAAGGTGCAATTCAGGGAGTAGCAGGCCCAGAATCAGCCAATAATTCCGCAGCCAGCACCTCCTTCATTCCCCTTCTGACGCTTGGTATCCCAGGCAATGCAGCCATCGCCATGATCTTTGCAGCCTTGTTGATCCAGGGGGTCCAACCAGGCCCCTTTCTCATCACCGAACACCCCGATGTCTTCTGGGGGGTTGTGGCCTCCATGTATATCGGAAATGTCATGCTCCTCATCCTCAACCTTCCGCTGGTGGGGATGTGGGTCCAGTTGCTGCGGGTTCCCTATTCTATTCTTGCTCCCATCATTGTCCTCTTTTGTTGTATCGGGGTCTATAGCATTCGGAATACAGTCTTCGATATCTGGGTAATGGGTATTTTTGGTGTGATCGGTTATCTCTTCAGAAAGGTGGATATGGAGCCGGGTCCTCTAATCTTGGCCTTTGTCTTAGGTCCGATCTTAGAGAGGTCATTACGGCAGGCCCTCCTGATCTCCGCAGGAAGCCCCTTGATCTTTTTCAAGCGTCCTATTTCAGGGACCATGATGGGATTTCTTATCCTATTTATTTTGATTCAGATCATCATAGGCTTGCGGAAAAGAAAAAAATAATTGAAAAGTTATAAGTTTGTAGTTAAGAGTATATCGAGAACCCTGAACTCGTCATTTCGTAACACTTTAGCTGTTTGAAATCGAATGCGATTGGTTCCCCGGTCAGGGATGCTTCCAAAGTTTTAGAATGCGGTCTTTTATGCTTTATCGTTTCGAAACGGAGAAGACGAGCAAGACCTTGCAATCGTATTGGAACCATGGGAATGATCGAGTAAAAGGTTTCCGCTCTAAAACTTTTCCAACACCTCTGACCGGTGTTTCATCGGGACGATTTTTCAAAGCGCTAAAGTGTTACGTCATTTCTTAAAAGGAGGTGAGGTGAATAAATATTTCTTAAATTCTTTTGTCAAAAGGAGGAAGGTTATGAGTAAGAAAAAAGGGATATTGGGATTAGTGGTCTTATGCTGTTTTCTACTTTTAGCAGTCACCGTCGGAGCCCAAGAGAAGTTCCCGACAAAACCGATTGAATTAGTTGTTCCTTTTGCAGCAGGGGGTTCCACCGATGTCCTTGCCCGTTTGGTAGCCAAATATGCTCCGAAACATTTTGATAAACCCCTCGTCGTTATTAACAAGCCCGGAGGAGGTGGAGTGACAGGTACGGAAGGGGTGGTGCGATCCCATCCGGATGGGTACTCCCTTTATGTAGGATATGGATCCGGTCATGATCTGGTCATGCCCCATTTCCAGAAGTTACCCTTTGAAACCTTTAAAGATTTGATCCCTGTTTGCCGGCTATCGGTTCACTCTGTTGTCATGATCATCCGTGCTGATGCCCCTTACAAAACGATGAAGGAATTTGTCGATTGGGGGAAAAAGAAAGACCAGGTAACCGCTTCTGTTTCCACTAAGGCTGGATCGGTGGATATTGCTTTTCAGGCTATTGGGAAGGCAACAGGTTTGAAAATGGTTACCGTTCCATTCCGGGGTGGAGCAGAATCGGTGACAGCGATTGTAGGTGGACAGACCGATTGCGGTGGGAATCATCCCTCCGAGATCATCAGCCACATCAAGGCAAAACGATTGGTTCCAATTGCAGTAGCACTGGAGCAGAGGGACCCCGCCATTCCTGACGTTCCCACGTTCAAGGAGTTAGGTTATCCTGTGGTGGTGGTAGGGTCGGTCAAAGGGGTAGCTGCGCCCAAAGGGACCCCGACTGAAGTTATCAAGTACCTGGCAGACCGTTTTAGGAAAGTCAGCGAGGATCCGGAATTCATCAAGAGTATGACGGATATCGGACAGCCGGTCATGTATTTAGGGCCTGAGGATTTTGGGAAGTATCTGAAGGAAGGCTTTGACCAGTATGGAAAATTGATCAAGGAATTCAATATCAAATTGGAGTAAGATGAAACACTTTCAGATCCCCTGTGGGAAGAAATCGATCTCTATACAAATTCCAGACAGGGTTTCCGTTCAATTGGTGGAATCTCGGAAGATCACACCAGTTTCAGATGTGGGAAGGGCGGTTGAGGAGTCTCTCAGCCGCCCGATCGGAACTCCACGGCTCCGCGATTTAGTAAAGCCCGGGCAGACCGTTGCCTTAGTGGTCACGGACATCACACGAAAACTTCCAGAGGAGATCATTCTGCCGCTCCTCATGAGAGAGTTAGAAGCAGGAGGCATCAAAAAGCGGGATATTGTTGCCGTGGTTGCCACAGGAACACACCGGCCCAATACACCAACCGAATTGATGGAAAAGTTTGGGTCGGTGGTTAATGAAATCGTTTTTCTTAACCACGATCCCTGGAACCCGGAAGGCTTGGTCCGCTTGGGGACTTCCGGGAGTGGCACCCCTCTCGTTTTTAACAAGACGGTTGTTCAAACAGATATTCGGATTTCCACGGGCGTGATTGAAACCCATCTGTTTGCAGGTTACAGCGGCGGGGTGAAGAGCATTGCAGTGGGTGTTGCAGGAGAGGAGACTATAGCTGCAACCCATAATTATGAGATGCTCCAGCAAACCCGGATTGGCATTGTTGAAGGCAATGAATTCCGGCGCTTCCTTACGGAGGCAACACTGGCTATCGGCCTCCACTTCATTGTCAATGTGGTTCAGACCGGAAAGAAAGAAGTGGTGAGAGTGGTTGCGGGAGACCCTGTGGAGGCCTTCAATGAAGGGGTGAAGACAGCCAGGAAGCTCTACGAAGTGGAGACCGATCAACCTGGAGAGATTGTGGTGAGCGGTGTGAGTTACCCAAAGAGTCGGGACCTTTACCAGGCCACGCGGGCAGCCAATGTCGTTGTCTTTGGTCCTCAACCTGTGGTGACGAAGGGAGGAACGATTCTCATTCCCGCTCCCTGTGAAGACGGATGTGGGCATCCGGGATATTGCATGATTATGAAAAGATCGGAGAATATAGACGATGTCATTGCCATCTCCCGAGAGGAAGGATTTGCACCTGGGGAGCAGAAGGCATTGATCTTGGCCTGGATTCTAAAACAGGCAAGAATGGTGATAACGGATTGTTCCCTTCCGGAAGAGACGTTAAGAGAAATTCATCTCGAGTCAATCCCCACATTACAGGAGGCACTGGATCGGGAGTTAGAAAGAAACCCAGACGCAAGGGTGGTTTTGATTCCTGACGGACTTTTAACGCTTCCTGTCATCAAAAATTAGGAGAAAATCCTTAACCAAAAACGGGGATTTGTAAGGTCCATTATTTGCTGTCTATTGAGATTTCTGAAAAAGTCCCGAAATCTCTGATTACACCGATTAGGAACCGATTACACAGATACCAAACACATTGAAAAATCATGGAAATCTGCGTAATCATCTTTTGAAATCTGTGTAATCGAGAGAGCGAGTAGTAGTTTTTCAGAGCTCTCCTATTATTTGCTTGACAGAAATAATTGGTTGTGTTAGCAAAATTGGAAAATTAGTTAAACGTTTACGTATCCGTTTAACTTTACTGGGTAGAATTTCTTTAAATGTTAATCTCTTTAAAAGGAGGATAGGCCCATGGATGCCCTCAAAGGGAAAGTCGTCGCAATCCTGGTTGCCAACGAGTTCGAGGATATGGAGGTGTTCTATCCACTGCTTCGGCTGAGCGAGGAGGGTGCAAAGATTATTTTGGGTATGGTTCATCTGGGGGTGGCCCCTCGTCCGTACTTTCCCGGCAAGCCTATTACCGGTCGCTATGGTCTTACTGTTCCTCCGCCCTTCCACAAGGAAGGGTACCGGTACGTTACGAAAGCCATGGCGGAAATCAAAGTTGAAGACGTAGATGCTGTCGTGATCCCCGGGGGGTTTGCTCCAGACGTATTGCGTCGCGATCCAGTTGCAGTCGAATTCGTGCGAGCGGCGGTCGCTGCGAAGAAACCGGTAGCCGCCATCTGCCACGGCCCCTGGCTACTCTTCACCGCAGATGTGGTGCGTGGCGTCCGGATGACCGCGTACTCATCGCTCAAGAGCGATGCCATCCAAGCAGGTGCCCATTGGGTGGATGCGCCTGCAGTGCGTGATGGCGCAATCATCACCAGTCGGGAGGTGGACGACCTCCCGGAGTTCTGCCAGGCCATCATCGGAGCCCTCCAAGGGTAACGGTGTTGCTTCGCCCCATTGATGGAGTTCTGGCCAAATGAGGGCGTAAAAAGTGCGAGCGGAAATTAGGAATTACAAATGAGATTAGGAGGGAGAATATATGGAAAGCTCGCTTGATCTTTTCGACCTCTTGGGACGGGTAGCCATTGTCACAGGAGGAAGCAGAGGAATAGGGTTTGCGATTGCCGAGGGTTTGGCCTCTGCAGGGGCAAGCGTTGTTATTGCAGATATTTTAAATGAAGAGGGTAAAAAAGCATCTGAAGATTTGGAGTCGAAAGGGTACAAATCCAACTTCATCAAGGTGGATGTGACCCAGAGAGGAAGTGTCCAGAAGATGGTCTCTGATACTCTAAGGGTCTGTGGCCAAATTGATGTCCTTGTTAATTGTGCTGGAATCATCCTGCGAAAACCGATTGAGGAAGTGACCGATGAGGAATGGACCTCGGTCATGGATGTCAATCTCCGTGGGGTTTTTCTCTGTTCCCAAATCGTTGGTATTGAAATGATCAAGCGAAAACAAGGAAAAATCATCAATATCTCCTCTAATGTTTCTCAGGTACTTCAACCCCTTCGGGGCGTCTATGCCATCACCAAGGCGGGCGTATCTCACCTCACAAAAGTGATGGCTCTGGAATGGGCTCTTCACCATATCAATGTAAATGCCATTGCCCCAGCACCCACACTGACTAGCCTGAACAGACAATATTTCGAAGACCATCCAGAGGACCTCAAAGAAAGAATCCGTTCGATCCCTCTCGGGCGAATGGGAAGTCCTCAGGATTACGTTGGGATAGCAATCCTATTGGCTTCAAAGGCATCCGATTTTATCACCGGTCAGACAATTTTTGTGGATGGGGGATCCATTCTGATATGAGACTTGGAGACCCTGTATCAAATTCAGAAAGGAGGGAGAGGGGAAAAATGTAGTGCTTTTTCTAAACTCATTCTTATCTTCGGAGTGATGGTGGTTTTTTCCGATTGATAAGCAAATCCGTTTTTTCTATTTTTCAACCCAACCCCAAGCGAGTTCTTTTCAAAAAAAGGAGGGAATGACAATGAGATTGAGAATCTGGATGGTCGTACTGGTGACAATGGTTGTAAGCATTACCTTGGTAATGCCTGCCGCTGCCAAGATGAAGATCAATATTGGCTCCACCTATGGGCCGGATGCCCCCGCGCACTTCGGCCAGGTGAAGTTCAAGGAGTTGGTGGAGCAGCGCAGCAGAGGCGAGATGGAAGTCCTCATCCACGTGGGCGGGGCCATGGGTGGCGAGAGGGATGTCTTTGAGGCGATGAGCGCAGGCGGCCTTGAGATGGGCGCCATGGGCCCGGGCGATGTCACCCTCTTTTTCCCCAAGTGGAGTGTATATGAAAACCCCTACGTGCTCAGGGACGCCGATCACTTCTGGAAGTTCTGGAACGGCCCGGTCGGGAAAGAAGTCAACGATATGGTGCTCAAGGAGCGGGGGGTCATGACCGCGGGGATGCTGTACCGGGGCGCCCGCTACTTGACCGCTAATAAGCCGATCCGCACCCCGGCGGATGTCAAAGGCCTGAAGCTCCGTCTGCCGGAGAACAAGGCTTGGATCAAGATCTGGGAGAGTCTCGGGGCGCTTCCTGTGGTTGTGGCCTTCCCCGAGGTGTACATGGCCCTCAAGACCGGCGTGGCCGATGGACAGGAAAACCCCATGGAATCCATCTGGAGTTATAAGTTCTACGAGGCGCAGAAGTACCTTATCGCGACGAAACATGTCTACTCCGTCTGTAAGTATCAGATGTCCAAGAAATGGTTCGATACCCTGAAGCCGGACGAGCAACAGCTCATCCTCCAGGCCTGGAAGGATGCCACGGAGTACGCCAACAAGCTGGCCATGGACTTCGATACGAAGCTGCTTACGGACTTGCAGAGCAAGGGGATGACTCTCATTCAGCCCGACCTGCCCGCCTTCCAGAAGGCTGTGCAGCCGGCCATGGCAGAACTGAACAGGACTGTATGGATTCCGGGCCTATACGAAAGGGTCCAGGCCATCAAATAGGATACCTAACCGAGACGAGAACGACAACTTACTAAGGAGTCCATAATTGAGTAGACATATTGTTCAGAAAATCTCCCCTCGCCCCTCTTTGCCAAAGAGGGGTAATTCCTCCCTTTTGTAAAGGGAGGGGAGGAGGGATTTAGTTTCCGGTGTCTATACAATTATGGACTGACTAATAACTCGGAGGACCCCTGTCCAACTCCCTTCTATTGAGACAGGGGTCTCTCTTGAAAAGTGGGTTCATGAGGTTGCGATGAAACGTACGCTCGAATACCTCTCCGGGATTCTTCTGTTCTTTATGTTTTTGACGACCTTCTATCAGGTCTTGGCGCGGGCCGTCCTCCAGATCTCTGCGGTCTGGTCGGAGGAATTGGCCCGACTCAGCTTCGTCTTGATGGTCTTTCTGGGGACCGCGGTGCTCATTAAGGAGGACGGGCTTATCCGGGTGACATCATTGACCGACCGCATCGGGAAGAGCACTGCCGCCGTCCTACGGATAATTACGGGCCTGGCGATCGTTCCCCTCCTGGCCGTCATCACCTGGGGCGCCTGGACCAACACCCGCCTCAACTGGAACTCTTTCGCTCCAACCGTGGGCTGGCTCCGGATGGGCTACATCTATCTCATCATTGCCATTGCCGGCCTGGCAATGCTCTGGTATCAGGTGGCGAATCTCGTGGAGCAGGTGCGGAAGTCGTTTGTCCGGACTTCACGAGGCCCGGAGGTGCGGCAATGATATACTTCATCACATTCGGACTCATTAGTCTCTTCATGCTTGGGGTTCCCATTGCCATGTCGTTGGGACTGACCGGCCTGGTGGCGTTCTTCGTGGAGCAGGGCAGTCGTATGAACGTCCCCATGGTTACCCAGCGGATGATGTACGGCATCAACAACTTCCTCCTGCTGGCCGTTCCCCTGTTCATCCTTTCGGCACGTCTCATGAACACGGCCGGGGTCACCACCCGGCTCTTCAATTTCGCGACAACGCTCGTCGGATTCCTACCCGGAGGCCTGGGCCATGCTAACTGCGTCTCCAGCCTCATCTTCGCGGGGATGTCCGGATCGGCCGTGGCGGATGCCGCCAGCCTGGGCCAGATCCAATTGAAGGCCATGACTGACGCAGGCTACAATCGGGAGTTCAGCGTAGCCATCACGGGGGCCTCTTCCACCATCGGGCCGATCTTCCCTCCGAGCATTCCCTTCGTCATCCTCGGCCTGGTTGCGGGCGTCTCCGTGGGCCGGTTGTTTCTGGGTGGAGTTGTCCCAGGTCTCCTGATGACGGTCGCTCTCATGGCCATGGTGTGGGTCTACGCCAAGAAACGGAACTACCCGCGGACCCCTTTCCCCACGCTGCGCCAGTTCGTGAAGGCCTTCATCGACGCCTTTCTGCCGCTCATGACGCCGACGATCCTTCTCGGGGGCATCTGGACCGGCTGGTTCACCCCGACCGAGGCGGCGGGGGTGGCGGTAGCCTACGCGCTCATCCTTGGTACTTTAGTATATCGAGAACTCGGCTGGAAGGACACGGTTAAGGTCTTCATCGACAGCGCCAAGGACACGGCGGCTCTCGGTTTCATTATCGCGGCCGCAAACTTCTATGGCTGGCTCCTCATGCGGACAGGCGCCCCAACGGCTATCGTGGATACATTGCTCGGCATCAGCCGCGACCCGATTGTCCTGCTCATCATCATCAACCTGTTCCTGCTGGTCGTCGGCTGCTTCTTCGAGACCATCGTCTCTATCCTGATCCTCGGCCCCATCCTGATGCAGGTCATTACCCAGGTCGGCATTGACCCGGTCCACTTTGGTCTGGTAATGACCCTCAATTTGATGATCGGCCTCCTCACCCCACCCTTCGGGGTCGTGCTGTTCGTCATGGTCCATGTAAGTGGCCTTTCATTCGAGCGAGTCGTCCGGGCCACCGTGCCTTTCCTCATTCCCTTGATCGTGGTCCTCATCATGATCACCTTCTTCCCACCCTTGGTCACATGGTTGCCGAATCTCCTCATGGGAAAATAGATATGAGCCGCAGCTCGGAATGACGTTGGGGAGAAAAGGTTTTCGGGTGGTATTTGCCCAAGAGAAATCCGCAGGAGAGAGTTTGACAGGGATTATCGTTTTATGTTAGGCAACTTTTCGGGAATTTAGTTAAACGTTTACGTATCCGTATCCGTTTATCTCTCAGTTTCATCGAGGGTTCTTTATGCCGACCATCAAAGATGTTGCTAGAGAGGTTGGAGTCTCCACCGCCACCGTCTCCCATGTCATCAACAAGACCCGATATGTAAGCGAGGAGTTAAGAGAGAGGGTCTTGAAGGCCATCCAGGAACTGAACTACCAACCCAATGCCATTGCCCGGAGCCTCGTCAAACGGAAAACCCATACCATTGGCATCATCATCTCTGACATCCTCAATCCGTTTTATACGGCTATCGTCCGTGGAATCGAGGACGTCACCTATAAGAGTGGTTACAGTGTCATGCTCTGTAATACGGATGAAGATGTGGAGAAGGAGGTTCTCTATATCCAAATCTTGCTCGAAAAAAGGATTGATGGCCTGGTCATTTCCACTGCCTTTCAGGATGGCGTTCATCCCCTTCTTTCCTGGTTGAAAGGGATTCCCCTGGTCACCACGGTGAGAAAGATCAAGGGGCTGGCCTCTGATGCCGTTCTGGGGGATAACAGGGGAGGCGCCTATCAGGCCATCGATCATCTAATCCGATTGGGTCATCGGAGGATCGGGATCATTTCCGGGCCAACGGGATTGAGTTCAGGTGCCGAAAGACTGGAAGGTTACAGAGAGGCCTTGACCCGCCATCAGATCCCGATAGACGATCGTTTGATCCAGTTTGGAGATTTCAAGAGAGAGAGCGGATATGCTTTAATCAAGGAGATGTTCAAGAAACGGCCTGTCCCGACGGCCTTATTTGTGGCCAATAACCAGATGGCCATCGGAGCCCTCCAGGCCTTGAATGAATTGAAGATCCGAATTCCCGAAGATATTTCCTTCATCAGTTTTGATGACATGGAATGGTTTACTTTTTTATCTCCCCCACTTACCACGGTTGAACACTCACCGTATCTCATCGGAAAGACCGCAGGGGAGATGCTCCTCCAAAGGATCGGCCACAAACGAAAGAATCCGAAGAGGGTTCTTATCCCATCCCATCTCATTGTCAGGAAATCGACGGGAAAGATCTCCCAAGGAAGGAGTTGATAGCAAATCTCAAAGCAGAGGGGATATGGAAAAAAGGATCAAATCGAAAGGAGGTTTTAAAACTTATTTCCACTTGCCCAGATCCACCACCTTCTGTGGTCTTTTTGTTTTCCAAAGATCTATCCCTTCACCAAAAGAAAGGAGACTTTGAAATAGCTGGAAAATCAATAGGAAATCTGCCCCTGCCTTTGATGACAGAACCTAGCCAATATACCTTCTCAGCCGTTTTTGATCATGTACATATAGATAAAGAAGCAATCGAGATAAAATCGGATCATGTCAACATCGTGATCTTTTAATACAAACGCAATAAATAAAATGACATCACCCTCACCCTCCCCCCTTGAGGGGTGGGGGGTAAAATGAATTATTGCGTTTGTATTATTGACCTTCGCAAAAGTAATGGAACATTATCCATTTTACTACATCCCCCTCACCCTCCCCTCTCCCCCGACTATGGGGGAGAGGATAAAGGTGAGGGGGTCTAATGCGATGGCAATCTTCGTTCCATTATTTACGTGAAGCTCAATAGTAAATGAATGGATCGTCGTCCATAAATGAAAAAGAGAGGGATGAAATGATTTCAAGGGAAAGAGTTCTGGCTGCTCTAAGTCGCAAAGAAGTAGACCGTGTCCCATTTATGGAATCGACCATTGGTTTTAGTATCGGAGAAAAACTTTTAGGCCGAACGCTTTCCACTATTTCCATCCCCCAGTTAGGGTTGAGCTTGCGAAGCGTGGAAGATGAGAAAACATTATCAAGATTATTACACCGCGACAACATCTCCTTTCGGCTCCTCGCCCCCACTTTTTCAGAAAACCCGAAGGGTAAAGATGGTCAATCCTTTGCAGGAGAAGGGTTGATCAAAAACATGGACGATTTCCGCAATAAATTTTCTTTGCCCGATCCGGATGATAACGCTTTATACGAACCAATCAAACCGTTTATCGAGAGGAAAGATGAGTTTGCCGTCACCTTTTCAACACGCCTGGGGTTTCTCTCGGCATTGATCTCGATTGGGTTTCAGACTTATATGGAAGCCATTTATTTGGATCCTGAGCTTATTGACGGAGTGACCAGTGCCTACGTGGATTGGTCTGCAAGAGTCCTTCGTAGAGTCTGCGACATGGGTGTGGACGTGGTCATCACGACGGACGATTTTGCCTTTAGGAATGGACCCTTCATGTCGCCGGCTGCTTTCCGTCAATGGGTCGTGCCTTATCACAAACGAGCGAGCAAGGAAATTACTATTCCTTGGATCCTCCATACAGACGGGAACATTAAACTGATTCTCGAGGACCTCTTCGCAATGGGGATCAAAGGAATTCATCCAATTGATCCAAACTGCATGGACATCCGAGCATTTAAACATGAATATGGCAAGGGGATCTGTGTACTCGGTAATGTGAATATCAACACCCTATCCATGGGAATTCCTGAAGACACCTATGCTGAGGTACGGGATCTGATACGGGACCTTGCCCCAGGGTATGGGTATATTATTTCCAGCGGTAACTCTATTCCAGACTATGTGAAACCCAAGAACGTGTTGGCCTTTGCTTGTGCCATCGAAGATTTTGGAAAATATTAAGGATAAGATGCTTCACAGATTACTAAGGAGTCCATAATTGATTAGACCTATTCTTCCAAAAATCTCCCCTCCCCTCGGTGGGAGGGGATTCACCCTGTTAGATAGAAGATTTTTTGAATAACAGGGCTGAATAGACAATCTTATCTAACAGGGTGAAGGGGAGGGGGCCCAAAGGGTCTTCATCTTGTCCACCCCCACCCTCGCCCTCCCCCATCGAAGGGGGAGGGGATTATTGGGGAGATTTGAAATATCTTTTGTTAATCATTACCGTCTATACAATTATGGACTGATTAGTAACCATTTTTATTCTCTCATTTAGGAGGGCATAAAGCGTGATTAAAGGCAATACTGTTCATTTAAGCCGTTCGTGCTGAGCTTGTCGAAGCATGAGCGGCTTAACGACGCACCCTTCGACAAGCTCAGGGTGAACGGTGACAGCCTAACTGAACAGCATTGTGATTAAAGGAGATCTTATGAATGGATATCAAGGGAAATTTTTAAGGGTTAACCTCTCTGAAAGAAAGACATCCGAAGAGCCCATTGATGAGGCTTTTGCTATGAAATATATTGGAGGTGTGGGTTTTGGTATTCGGTGGCTCTACGATTCTCTCCAGAAAGGGGATGATCCCCTTTCTCCAAAATCACCCCTTATCTTTGCTTCAGGTCCATTGGCGTCCATCAACTTTTTAGGAAGCACAGGAATCTCCATCACCGTCAAATCACCCTTAATAGGCTTAGTCGGAGACTCTGATATGAGGGGCAGGATGGGAAGCAGTTTAAAGGGATGTGGCTACGATGCATTGGTGATTGAAGGAAAATCGGATCAGCCCGTCTATCTCAGGATTACCGAAGGGGCCTGTCGAATCTTGGATGGGAGCCATCTCTGGGGGAAGGATATCCGGCAAACCCAGGAAGCAATCCTCTCCGATGCCCAAAACAGGAACATGCTGGTGACCTCTATCGGAGTGGCCGGGGAAAGACTCGTCAAATACGCCAATATTAATTGTGAACTCCAGTTCTTTGCAGGGAGAACAGGTGCAGGTGCTGTGATGGGCTCCAAGAATCTGAAGGCTATTGTATTGGGCGGAAAGCTAAAGACCCCGGTGTCAGATATGGGAAAAGTGAGGGATTTGATGAAAGGCATCAGCTCAAAGATCCAAACCGATGGCACTTGTGATACCTTGTCGAAATATGGCACATGGAACACCACAGGCCCTGCCAATCTCAATGGCATCCTTCCAACGAAGAACTTTCAGGTGACGACATTCAGCGATATCAGCAAAATTGATGGCGATGCCATGCTTAATACGATCTATACTGGGAAAAGGACTTGCCCAGGGTGTCCAATCGGATGTCGTAGGGTAGTCAAAGGCGAAACTCCGTATCTATTCTCTACCGAATTCGGAGGTCCCCAATACGAAACAGTGGCTTCCTTGGGCTCACTCATTTTAAATGGAAACCCCTATGTGATTGGAAAGGCAAACGAGCTTTGTAACCTCTATGGAATCGATACCATCTCAACCGGTGTCACCATTGCCTATGTGATGGAATGTTTTGAAAAGGGCATTCTAACAGAGAAAGATCTTGGTCTTAAATTGGATTGGGGTAACCCCGAAGGGATTTTTAAGATCATCGAAATGATCAGCTTCAGAAAAGGGTTAGGAGATCTGTTGGCGGAAGGGGTTAAAAAAACTTCAGAGAAGATAGGAAAGGGATCTGAACAGTGGGCCATGCATATCAAAGGGATGGAAGTTCCTATGCATGACCCCCGAGGGAAGAAAGGGATGGGACTTGCCTATGCGACCTCATTTAAAGGTGCCGACCATGAATCGAGCATGCATGACGAAGCCTACCAGAGAGAAAATGCCCTTACAGAACTTGGTTTCACCGTGCCTATGAATCGAAAGCAGTATGAAGGTAAATCACCTCTCGTAAAAACCCTGCAGGAATACTGGGGAGTTATGAGTGATGTGGTCACTATCTGTAAATTTCCGATGATTCCGCCAAGGCCCTTGAAACCGGGACTCCTGGTCGATCTTCTGAATGCTGTGACAGGTTGGAATTTCACTATAGAAGATTTTTTGACCACGGGAGAGAGGATTTTTAATTTGGCCAGAATATTCAATGTGAGAGAAGGGATAAATAGAAAGGATGACCAGCTTCCAAAAAGATTTGAAGAGACATTAAAAGAGGGTGGGAGCGCTGGGGAGTCTTATCCCAAAAAAGAATTAGAAAAATTGTTGGATGAATATTACAAGCTCCGCGGATGGACACCAGATGGAATACCAACCTCCGAGACTCTGAAGAAAGTCGGCTTAGATTGGTAATGGGTTACTCTTTATTATGGCAATCACCGTAAAATTCTTAAGTGCCTTTCAATGCCTGACACAGGGGAAGAAAATTTTCTTTGTGGATCAGGATCGTTTATCCAAAATCATAGTCGATTTGGAAAGGCAGATTCCTGGTTTAAAGGCCAAATTATTGGATCAGGAAGGAAAGATCCATCCTGCCTACGATATCATCCTTATCAAAGGGGACATACAGCAACTCTGCCACGATTTAGAATGCAACGTTGAAGATGGAAATGAATTGGTCATTGCTCCGATCGTCAGCGGCGGATGATGGTTTCTGCTGTAAGCCTCATAGAAAACCCTCCCTAACTTTTCTTTTTTACTCGAGGGCGACGGATTTCTTCCCTCCATTCACTCTCAACAAATTGGAGATGGCTTTCCATCTTCTGTCTAGCTAATTTGGGATTTCTACTCTCGATGGCCTCATAGATCTCCTGATGTTGTTTGATAAGAATTCTGTTTTTTCCTGGACGCCTTGTAAAATTACTGATCTTAAACATGGAGAGGAATATCTGTTTGATGGTGGTCATCATATGGACCATCAGGGTATTATGGGATGCTTCTGCAATGGCAATATGGAAATCGATATCTGGTTTCCCTAAAATTTCCCTGGAATCGATCAATCTCTCCATTTCGGAAAGGGCCTTTTCCATCTTCTTTAATTCTTTTGCAGTAGTAAATTCGGCCGCCTTCTCAGCACACCAGACTTCGATCAGTTTTCGGATCTCGATAAATTCATAAATCTTCCCAACTTCTTCTGTCATCATCGTGAGAAACGGCGATTCCATCAAATCAGAAGCAGCAGACAGGATGAACGTCCCTTCCCCTTGGCGAACCTTGATCAGACCTTTGCTCTCGGCCTTCTTCAATGCCTCTCGAATCGATTGCCGGCTCACCTTTAAATCTTTTGCTAAAACTCTCTCGGGAGGGAGCTGTTCGCCTGGCTTCAGTTTTCCATTACTGATGAGCGAGATGAGTTGGTCGTAGACTTCATCGAAGATCTTCTTCTTCGTGAGGGGGCGAAAAACATTTCTGTGATGAGAAATTCTTTTCAAGGGTCTCTTTTTCTTGAAAGGCCTCACCGTTTATCCAGGCGAAAGACCATCTGGGTGGGGCGCACGAAGCGGAGGGCGATCACGAGGAGGATCATGACCATGGTCATATACATCACAGCCATGGCATCCACGGAATAGACGGGGCGGACCCCACCCGCAAAGACGTTGTAGAACAGGGCCACGACCAGTGTCTGGGAGCCGGCGCCCGACACAAGGAAAGTCAGCTCAAAGTTTGAGACCGTGTTCACCAGAATGAGGACCCCGGCCGTGAGGAGCCCGGGAAGGGCAAGCGGCAGGAGGATGCGACGGAAGATCTGGAACCGGTTGGCTCCCATCATCGCCGCGCCCCACTCGATGTTGATGCTGATCTGTTCGAAGAATGGCATGAGGATGAAGATGGCCAGGGGCACCATGGGGACCATCACGGCCAGGATGACGCCAACCACGGTCCCCCCGATCCCGTACCGGAGCATGGTGGTCGCGAGGGGGATGCCATAGGTCATCTGGGGAATGAGGAGCGGAAGGAAGTAGAGCAGGAGCAGCGCCGGTTTCCACCGGAAGTTGCGGCGGGCCAAGATGTACGCCGCCGGAAACCCAATGAGCAGGGCCAGGAACACCACCGTCAACGACACAAAGATGGTCACCGAGAGCACCTGGGCGAGGCCGAACTCTTTCCAGGCATACGTGTACCAGGCGGTGGTGAGCGAGCGCGGAAACGGTGTGCCGAACCAGCGCTTTGCGAAAGAACTCACCACGACATGGCTCACGATTCCAAGCAGGTTCAGGATGAACCCCAAGACGAATACGTACAGCGCCAATCCCCACATTCGGCCGCGCATGTGCCTTCCCTCAGTGACAAACGATTGTGAAACTCACAGACTCAATGGACAAGGGACATCCGGGCATTGTCCAACCCCATTCCCACTTGGCCGGCTGTCCGTCATCAGTTTTTCATTTTCAATTGATCCCGCATGGGATCATCGCTTCCCGACCCCCATCGTAGCCGCCATGACCATCCGTTTGCGCAGGAGGAGGATGACGAGGAGGCCGGCCAACTGGAATATCCCCATGATCACCGCAATGGCCGAGGCATAGGACATGTCGAACATCTCGAAGGCCTGTGCATAGGCCGCAATGGCGATGGTCCGGGTGGCGCCCGACGGCTGGCCCAGCAGGATAGCCGAGGGGAAGGTAGCAAAGCTCATGACGAAGACCAAGGCAAAGGCGATGGCCAGCCCGGGAGCGATCAAGGGCAGCATGACCCGTCGGAATACGGTCCACGGGTTCGCCCCCAGCGTCCGCGCCGAGTTCTCGATGCTGGGGTCGATACCCGAGATGTAGCCCAGCAGCATGAGGAAGCAAAAGGGGAACTGCTGCATGAAGAGGGAGAGCATCACCCCGGTGAAATTGTGGGTGAGAACCAGCGAATCCTCCAGGAGGCCCAGGCCCAGGAGCATCTGGTTGAACCACCCTTTCCCTCCGTAGAAGCCCAGGATCCCCTGCCCCAGCAGGATCACGCCGAGCGAGATGGGGAGGACCAGGATCGTGGTGATGGTCCGCTCCAGCCAGATCCCTCGACGCATGTTGTAGGCGAAGAGCAGGCTGATGGCCACCACCACGATGGTGTTGGGCACGGCGAGGCGAAAGGTGATGCCTACGGTCTTGTACTGGTATTGGTCGCTAAAGAAGGCGATGTAGTTGGCCAGACTAAAGCCGTCTGTCTTGAGCGGGCGAAGGCTCAGGTAGATCCCGTAGAGGAATGGGTAGACGAACATCACGAGAACATAGAGGAACGAGGGGAGAAGGCAGGCGATCGCCATCAGGTCCAACTCACTCAGTTCGCCGGTCCTCCCGCGCCTCATGTCGTCCCTCCGGATCCCTCCGGCGGGAGGAAAATGACCCGGTCTGGCGGGAACACCACCGTCACGTTCTCTCCCGGGGTCATCCGGGCGGCCGTCCGCACCCAGAGGCGGCCGCCGGCCTCCAGCGTCAGGATTGCCTCATCCTCGCGTCCAAGGTATTCGACGATGTCCACCTTGGCTCGGAATGCGTTCGGAGTCCTGGCATCGCCGCCGATCACGACATCATCCGGACGGATGGCGGCCACCACGGATGCGCCAGGGGAGAAGGTGTGTCGGGTCTTTCCCTGGATCCTCATACCGTTGCCTGCGGCCTCCACGGCCCTCTCCGGACCGAGGGTAACGACCTGGGTCTGGAAGAAGTTCCGGAACCCCATAAAATCCGCCACGAAGACGTTGACGGGTTGGTCGTGGATCTCCTGCGGCGGGCCCGCCTGGATCAAGATGCCATCCTTCATCACCACCACCCAGTCGGAGAGAGAGAGGGCCTCCGTCTGGTCGTGAGTCACGTAGATGGAGGTGAGGCTCAGGCTGGTGTGCAGCCGCTTGATCTCGGCGCGCATTTCGATCCGCAGCTTGGCATCCAGGTTCGAGAGCGGCTCGTCCAGGAGCATGAGGCGCGGGTGCAGGACCAGGGCCCGGGCGATGGCGATC
>Ga0315274_10004706_pt1 | contig 20003 bp, 26 predicted proteins | sample YL17G02_20_MG_FD_203700 | JGI IMG/M metagenome (GOLD analysis project Ga0315274, IMG submission 203700) | Sediment microbial communities from Yellowstone Lake, YNP, Wyoming, USA - YL17G02_20 | ecosystem: Environmental > Aquatic > Freshwater > Lake > Sediment | place: USA: Wyoming | collected... | reverse complement strand
CCCTTGACAGGGACCACAACGCTGCCCGGAACATCTTGCTCCGGGCACTGGACCGGGCCGGGCCAGCGAGCGGCGTTCATCAGTCTGAGTCCAACCCAGGGTTCTGGCATGAGGGCAGTCCCGCCTCCTGCTCCCCCAGGGTCGCTTGAGAAGCCGTCGCCTTCAGGCGACGGAGAAGGTCACGACAGATGTTCTCCGCCGCGCCCCTTCAGGGGTGGCGGAGTGTCACGACAAGGATTCGGGTCATCCCCGGGGGAACATGACAGGGGAGAAGCCCTATGCCTTTCACGGCATGGTACAGGCAAGTCGTCTCAAAGGAGGCCCCGGCCGGGAGGCCGGCGATAGTCGTCGACCTGGACGGGACCGTCGCCTCCGACCAGGATGACGACCTGATGCGGAACCCGCCCATTCCCGGCGCCAGGGAGGCCCTCGGCAGGATCATGGCCGCCGGCTACGACGTCGTCATCTTCACCTGTCGCATGAACAAGGCCAACCTCCAGCCCAGGGAGGCCAACCTGAGGCGGGACGAGGTCGAGGAATGGCTGAGAGCCAACGACATCCCCTATTCCAGGATAGAGGACGGGCATGACGGCAAGCCCGTCGCCAAGTACTACCTGGACAACCGGGCCCGCAAGATAGGCAACCAGCAGGACTGGGAGCGATTCTCGGACGAGGTCCTGGAGGGAATGGCGTCAACTACCCACGGTCAGGATGATCCTTCAGAATAAGAGAAAGGGGGATGCTGCCAATTCCTCCAACGAATGAATTCGTTGGTTTCCTTGGCGGAAAAAACAAACATGAACATCGGGCCGGCCAACGTGGTCCCCATCGACCGGGACGACGTCCCCCGCGAGCCCCCGGTAGACATCTTCGCCCCGGACGTGGCCCCGGGCAGCAGCATCATCACGCCGCCGACCTTCGCCACCGAGCCGCTTTTGGTGATCCCCGCCAATTTCGATGAGCTGCCGCCAGCGGAGCAGGCGCGGATCCTGTCCAGGTTCAGGTTCGGGGGCATAAAGTGCCGCCCTGACATCAAGGACAAGACGATCCCCATAACCCGAGAGACGCTGGACATACCCTGAGGAGAAGAGCATGCGCTGGTACAAGACCGCTGACCACGGGGACACGCTCCAGGGACAGCGCCTGTCCGAGGAGATGGAGAAGGCCCTCAAGGCCGTCTCCAGGCTCAAGGACCAGGTCGCCGCCAACGGCCCCGACGTCCTTGGCAGGTGGAAGGGGGAGCTGAGGCGCAGGATATTGCTCCTGCCCCCCCAGGAGAGGGTCGCCAGGATGTGCATGCGCGAGCTGGAGGAGTTGTCCTCCAGGACGGGCGAGATCGAGCGGGACATCGCCAAGTACGACGCGAGACGGGGGACATGATGGACATCCCGGGCGTGGTCAATACCCCTAGCGGGCCGATCCGCAGGGTCCTCTTCATCACCGACAGAAACGGGGTGGAGCACGAGATCAAGACCCACGCGGATCTCGTCAGGATATTGGCCCAGATGACGCCGGCGGAGCTGGCGGCCTGGCAGCAGAGGTACAGGTTCACGCCCATAACGAACAACACCGGGATCGCCGACTATACGGGGACCATAAATGACTTGCTATGACCCTGGGATCACCAAGCTGGCGCTGCCCCATGCCCTGCTTCGCGGCCATGCCGTAGACTTCGAGGTCGAGAAGCTCGGCAGGATGGTCGATCCCGAGTACGAGCGGGCCTTGTTCGAGGCGTACAAGCCGGAGTGGCTGGGCGAGGGCTACGAGGAGGCCGTCGCCGACAAGGACTTCCCCAAGATAAGGTCATGGATAACCGTCCACCTCTGGTCCGACCTGAAGGCCCTGGAGTCCGCCAAGAAGGACGGCTCCCCCCTGCCGGCCGGGCCCGTCCAGAGGATCGGCGACTTGCTCCTGAGGAAGCATGAGGTCGCGGTGACCGCATGGGTCAGGAGGAATTGCAGGTTCGCGGCAGGCCCAAGCAAGGTCCTCTACATGATGAGGGGCGTCAGCGGGTCGGGCAAGTCCACCCTGGCCAGGAGGCTAGGCGAGGGCGGGGCGATCTTCTCCACGGATGACTTCTTCACGTCCGGGGGCAAGTACGAGTTCGACCGCTCGGTCATTGGCCGGGCGCATGCCTGGAACCAGGCGCGGGCCATCAAGGCCATGGGCGAGGGCGAAGGGGCAGATTAGACGCAGAATCGCCTTGGCGCGCGAAGAGTGGCGTAGTGCAAAAAAGGAGAAGCTATGAAAACGCTTACGGTTCGCCAACCCTTCGCGCACTTGATAATTAGTGGCGAAAAGCGCGTGGAAAACCGACTCTGGGGGGCGAGGCCCCCGCCGCCGGAGGATTCGCCCATCGCCCAGCCGCCGGCGGGCATCCCGCCCCCACCCCCAATTTGGCTGTACTGGCCCCCGTACAACATGCCCCCGTACAACATGTGGTAGTAACGATTCCCGCGAAGGGGCGGCTTGGATTTTGGAATTATCGGCGGTTGCCCGACCTGATAGGCAGAGTCCATGGACCTGTTCACCGGGATAGGAGGATTCACCCTTGCCGCGCAAGCAGACCAATACTAACATGATGGCGGCGGAGATGCGGCCCTACGTCCAGGCGGCCGTCGCCCGCGGATATGCGGTCAGGATGGCCGAGCCGACGACGCCGCTCTGGCGGAAGTTCAAGGAGGGGCTGGACGAGGAGGGCAAGCGCCAGTTGGCCGAGGAGCTGGCCGAGAAGAACGTCCACGGCGTACCGCCCGAGGTCATCAAGCAGATGCTGGACTCCTACCAGGCGAGCCCGAGCGCCAAGGAGATCATGGACGCGGAGGACAAGCTCGCCCTTTGGATCAGGACGAACTGTCGTTTCGCCAAGAGGCCCAGCGTTGTCTTGCACCCTGGGGAGACGGAGGAGCAGAAGCAGGAGTCGGCCGAGCATTACTTCGCTCTCGGGCATGGCGAGGAGTCGGAGGGCTTCATCGAGAGCGACCCCTCGACTCACCAGGTATGGGTCCTGGTTGACGGGGAGATAGAGTCGGCCCCGACCGACGAGTTCGACCGGCCGCAGACGCATGGGACCCTCTGGGGGCATGACCTCGCGAACGAGACCTGGAAGGGACGTTACGAGGGCGACACGGGCAGGTTGTCCGTCGTCCCGCCGGAGAGGATCATGTCGGTCCCGCAATGGATGCGGGACAAGCTGATCCAGCACTTCAACTATGTTACCGAGATCAACGTTTATTAGGACGGAATTTTCATGAACCTTCACATGACCCCCGAGATGGCGAGCCCGGTCAGGTCCCAGGAGATCGGCGTGACCTACAAGGGCAAGGCCTACGCGATCATCGGCGCGGCCCAGATGGCGTCCCTGGTCGAGGGCCTCAGGGAGAGGTTGGCCATGGACGCCTCGGACGGGGGCGAGCAGGTCTCCCCCGAGGATCTCGATAGGAGGGTCAGGAGCCAGGTCGAGGGGATGGGCGTCGCGACCCTGAAGGAGGTCCTGGACAAGATGACCCCGGAGGAGCAGGCCCGCTGGGCGATGCAATACAGGTTTAGCGGCATAACGAGGAAGAGGAGTTGAAGAATGCGCTGGTACAGGAGAGCCGACGTCTCGCAGTTGGTCGAGGGGCCCATCGGGGGCAAGGAGTCGACCGTCCTGAACGAAAAGACCAACGAGTGGTTGGCCAGCCAGGACAAGCAGGGCAAGCCGGTCGGCGACGAGAAGTTCAAGCAGCAGCTCAAGGGCCTGAAGCCCCTGGAGCAACCCCAGGCCAACCAGCTCAGCAGGCAGCTCCTGACCCCGGAGATGTGGAACAAGCTCCCCCCGGAGGCCAGGGCCAAGATGTACCCGTTCTTCCAGGAGATGGTCAGCAACCCATCGGCGCTGAGGATGATCGACAGGAACATCAAGAGCAGGTCAACCATGCAGGGGCCGCTGCCCCCGCTCAAGAACCAGGCCCCGGCCAAGCCCGTGGCCGAGGACCCCAACAAGAAGAAGCCGCTCGAGGAGCGGTTCACCAAGGACAAGGGCCTCAAGCCCCGCGCTTCCAGGACGTGGGGCCGGGCGGCCCAGGCCCAGGAGCGGTTCGGGCCGGGCGAGAGCGCGCAGTTGTTCGGGACGCCGGCCGTCCAGGTCCATGGCGGGGAGCCGGCGGCCATCCTGGACGTCCCGGAGGTCGAGGGGCACATCAACCTGACCGTCGGGGTCCGGAATGTCTTCGAGGTCATGAAGGCGATCTTCCCCCAGGACTTCTTCCTGCCGATAACCGACATCAGGGTCGAGTCGCTGCCTGGCAAGTTCGGGGAGGCTCGGAGCCAGGAGCCGCATTCCATCTACATTGACCTTGAAAACATCGTCCAGGCCGTCAAGCAGGCCGTCCAGGCGGAGGCCGGGAAGGCCCTTGCCGAGGGTGGCAAGCCGGTCGCCTCGGGCGAGGTCATCCGGCGGGTCAACCGCAAGCTGGCCGAGACGATATGGGAGACCATCGCCCACGAGCGCCGGCACGACGTCGACTTCCAGGACAAGATAAAACAGATGGGGCAAACCGGGAAGGGCAGCGTCAGCGAGGTCCTGGAGTCGGCCGGGGAGATGGCCGGCCAGGATGCCTTGCAAAGGTTCAGGTGGCAATAAGGAGAAGGTCCTGGCCTGCGTCTGGCTAGGGCTGAGGGCCATTACAGGGAAGGAAAAAACGGAAGATGGGATTGGCCTGATCAGGAATATCCTGCGGGACAACCCGCTGCCCATCTCCGAGGAGGACCTGGCGATCAAGTTCTCCCAGGCGGGGCTTGGCTTCATCAAGGGCTTCGGGGACGACCACGAGCGCATCCCCTCGAACGACATGCTCTGGGAGGCCAGCCACGGCAACGAGGCTTGAGTGCCTGTTCCGGAGCGCCCGAGGCGAGTATGATGATGGCGAGGGAGAAAAATGAGGGGAAGGGGCGAGATAGAGGACCGGCGGGAGTCCAGGCGGGGCATGTTCCTGGTCAGGATCAATGGCAAGTGGTATGAGGCCGGCGAGCGCCCGCCCGAGGTCGGGACCCAGGTCGAGTTCGAGCATGGCGGGCAGGAGACCCGCCCCTGGGGGATAGCATATTCCACGCTCCCCTACATCTCCAGGATGATGCCGGTCGAGGAGGGGGTGGCCATCCCCGGCTCGTCCTACTCCCTGAGGTCGGCCAAGGGGCGACCCGTCCAGAAGTGGGCCAGCGGGTACAACTCGCCGACCCTGCCTGGGAGGATATTCCCCTCCGAGAGGGAGTTGATCAGAGGCTTGAGGACGACTCGATTCAGTGATCGTGTATGATCCCAGCGGATTGGTGGATTATTAGTGTCCAAGGGCATAATCGACGCGATGTATTGGCGGTTGCACTCGGCCTACCTCAGGAATCAGCGAGAGGAGGCGGCCAAGTTCCTGTCCATGCTCGAGGAGGAGGCCAAGGACAAGCCCGACGGCCTGCTGGCCGAGGTCGGCCCGGTCCACCTCGGGCGATTCCGGCTGATCAGGGAGCGGATGCGGCGCGGGGAGTATGGCCGGCTCTACTCGGGCGGCTCATCCGCTCCCGACGACGCCTTCCCCATGGCCGAGGAGGTCGACAAGCAGGAGCTGGAATTCTGCTGGGACCTGGTCCGCGAGCCCCATGCCCTCTTCTCCCTGATGGACGTCCACCCAGGGGCCATCCTGGTCCGGGAGCTCGAGATGGGCGAGTACGGGCGATGCGACTTCCTGGTCAGGGACGGCAGGACCTGGCACGTGGTGGAGGTCAAGATGGGGGAGGCCCCCTTCTCGGTGGTGGCGCAGATCGACAAGTATCGCCTGGCGGCGGAGCTGGACATGTGCATGGGGCTGCATGACGAGGTCAGGGCTCATGTCCTGGCTGGCGGGTTCGGTCCCTACGTCGCCTCGGAGTTGTCCAGGCTGTCCGTGTCAATGATGAGACACAAGGGAGACCCTGACTCGCTGGAGAAGTTGGCTTCATGAGCGACTCGGGATTAAACGACAAAATCCAGGCCAACAACGAGCGGTTCGCTGTAGAATTCTATAGCATCCCGGACTCGTATTCCGGGCCGGATTACCCATACTGGGCCGCCGGGCCGCTGATTGGCGCCGCGCCGGTATTGGGACGACGTTGCGAATCGGGGACGGTCATAACCGTCGAGGACGTGCAGCCAACCAACTCGCCATTGGTCAGAACGTTTGGGATGAAAAGAAAAGGAGATTGTCATGCCTGAGAACGAGAAGGAAGAAGTCCTCTGGGTAACGCTGGACAAGCTGCTCGCCGCCAAGGATGACAAGACGGCCAAGGAGATGTTGAACAAGCTAATGAATCCCAAGGCCGAGGATGCTCCCAAGGCCAAGGACGATGAGGCTTGTTGCTCGAAGTCGCCAGTTAAACCAGACCCATTAAAGCCACAGATGATCAAGGAGGGCGACACGAAGGCGGAGCGTCGGGTCAGCCGGGCCGAGGATGAGGCCTGCCAGATGGAGGCCGAGCGCCTCATCCGTTCGCGGATGAGGCGGACCAGGACGTCGAGCAAACCCCTGATTGGGCGCATAGGAAGCCCCCCCGATGAGTACCAGGCTCTCGATTGGGACGAGATGTTCTGCGCGACGCTCAGGAAGGGACTGGCCAGGATCAACAAGCCCAATAGGCCCGGTCTCCTGTCCAGGATGCTCCTCGCCGTCGGGGGTTTCTTCACCCGCATGGGGACCGCGAGGCCCAGGAAGGACCCCCATGCCCAGTTCGTCGAGAAGCTGTCCGCCCTCTTCTCCCAGGACAGCGACGAGTTGAGTATCTTGTTGCAGGCCATCCAGAACACCGACCCCGAGACAATCGAGACCCTGCCCGGCGAGACCGTCGCCGACGCGACCAGGCGGATCATCGACTCGTACCTGGGGGCGCACAACAGCGCCCAGGTGGTCATGGACGAGAAGATGGGATATGAGGCGGGGGATGAGGAATGGGCGCCAACCCAGGTGATTGTCCCCCAACAAGAGCGCAAGGAATGCATGGGGCGAACGGAATGTCTCTCGAGGCCGATTACTCGCGAGGACCCAAAGAAGGTCGAGAAAAAGGAAGAGAAAATGGAACGACTGGGGCTGGAATGCTCGGTCGCCTCGATTCCCCCTTGTCCCGATAACAATGTCCGATTGGAGCGCATCTCGCAGTTGTGTCAGGATGTTCATGGCCTTGGGGCGTCGCGAGAGCTGAGGATTGAGGAGAGCAAGAAGGTCATGGGCCAGCGGATCGAGTACCTGGCCGGGAAGGACTGTCTGAGCCCGCTGGAGAAACGAGAACTCGAGGACCTGATGGCCCTGAGCAAGGATGGGGTCATCGTAGCGAGATAGAGAGATAGCATGGCCTGGATCGTCCAGAGCGCCAGTGAGGGGCCCATAGTCATCACCGACATGGGCATCACCCTGACCAAGAACCAGGTCAGGGACCTGGACATCATCGGGCGCCAGAACGCCGAGCGCTCGACCGACATCCAGTACCTGCTCCAGAAGGGCTTCATCCGGACCATCAGGAAGGACGCCAGTCCCTCCATGACCCCGGAGGTCGACCCCAAGATAATGGCCGACCTCAAGCTGGCCTCCGAACAGATAACGGCGGCGGCGGCCATGAGCGAGGAACAGGCCAAGGCCGCCAAGGCCCTCCAAGAGCAGAACCTGAGGCTCCAGGCGCAGCTCGAGGAGCAGAAGAAGCAGCTTGACGAGGGCAAGAAGCAGTCCGGGGAGATCGCCGGGAAGCAGGACCAGATCCTGGCGGAGATCAAGGCCTTCGCCCAGAGGGACCCGCTCGGGATCAAGGCCATCAAGGAGGCCCTCGAGAACATCAAAGCCGAGAAGCTGGTCGTGGTCGAGAGGCGGGCCGAGATCGCCAAGGAAATCAAGGCCGCCGACGAGGTAACGGAGCGCGAGCTGAAGACCCAGGACAATATCCTCAAGCTCAAGGAGAGCAAGTTGGACAGGAACTTCGAGGACCTTGGCAAGACGGTCTCCCAGAAGGCCGAGAGCGTCCAGGAGTCCATCAATGCCCTGGACGAGATGGGGATTTAAGAGCCGCCGCATGGCCTGGAAGTGGGCTGGCGAGAAACTTTCAGGCAAAGCCCGACGTCCGGCACCAGGAGAGTTGATGCGATTATCGCCGGGGTCAGGGGGCAACCGAGGCCCCCAAAAAATTGAGTTTGTCGGGAGATGAGCACGGGATTCTGATCAAGGGAGAAACCAGCATGCCCATTTGTGCCTCAAGCGTAGACGCCGGGACGATGTTTTTGCAGAGCGCCCGCGACGACGGGAAGGGGAATATCCTTTACAATACGGTCCGGGATTGCTATCGCGAGATACCTTATGATTCGGAATTCGAGGATACCCTGAAGACCCAGGGCGCTCATTATGTCCGGGACGACCAGAAACTTTACGTCCTGGGCAATGACGCCTATCTCCAGGCGGGGATGGCCGAGTTCGGGGCCGACCTCAAGCCCGTCTTCGACGAGATATTGAGGCGGCCCATGAAGGATGGCATCCTGAATCCGGACTCGCCCAAGATATCCATGACCATCATGCGGGAGTTGCTCAAGGCCTGCCTGGGGAAGGACGTCGGGTCGGCCCGCCAGGACGAGGTCCTGTACTTCTCGGTCCCGGCCAACCCGGTCGACTCGTCCATCAACAACTCGTTCCATTGCCGGATGCTGGAGAAGTTCCTGCGCGGCCTGGGATATGACGCCAGGCCATTGGGGGAGGGCCTGGCCGTCATCTACGCCGAGAACCCCAAGATGTACGTCTCTGACAAAGAGACGATCCCATTTACGGGAATCGGAATATCTTGCGGTGCCGGAATGTGCAACTTCGCCCTGGCGGAGCGAGGCCTGCCCCTGGACGAATTTTCGGTAGCGAGGGCAGGCGACTACATCGATGCCAACGTCGCCAGGATGACCGGCCAGCCCAAGACGAAGGTCTTAAGGGTCAAGGAGAAGAAGCTGGACTTTGGCTCCTTGGACCAGGACGACCCCATCATCCTGGCTCTTGAATGCTATTACGACGAGCTGATCAACTACGTCTTCGGGATATTCGCCGACCGGTTCAAGAAGAACCGGGGAAGCATCGATCATCCCATAGACATCATCCTGTCCGGCGGGACCGCGCTGCCTCCGGGCTTGGACATCAAGGTCAAGAAGATACTCGATCAGATGAACCTGCCCTTCGAGGTCCACGAGGTCCGAAAGGCCAAGGACATGCTGAGGGCCGTCGCCACGGGCTGCTACATCCGGGCCAAGCAGACCGCCAAGAAGCTGGCTGCGGGCAAGGAGGTTGCCGCCGACAAGGTCGAGGGCAAGAAGGGTGTCGCCGCCGATAAGACCAGCGATCCATTGAAATCGTTCGAGTAAGCCGCAAGGTTCCCGCCCCGTTCCGCTTGAACTTATCGGATGAAGGAGCGGAACATGGGCTATTCCACCAAGACCGAAGTCGTCATCGCGCTGGCCAACGCCATATCCTCCGGGAACCCGGCCCCGGGCCCCCTGGGGTTGATCCCCATAACATCCATCGGCAAGACGGTTACCGACACCGTCCCGGACAGCGACATCCAGCAGTACATCAGGTGGGCGGACGAGAACATCGACGCCACCATCTCCAGCATCTACCTCGTCCCCCTCCATCGGATCAACGAGGGGACCTTCCGCCTGGCCATGGACGCCACGGCCGGGGACTCCCAGCTCGTCCTGGAGGACGCGACCAAGTTCATCGAGGGGGACGTCATCCTCATCCGGGACGATGTCAACCAGCAGGAGCTGACCGTCGCCTCCTTCTCGACGATCTCCCCCGAGACGACGATCCTGACGACGCCGGTCCTGCTCCACAGTTACCTGGCGACGACCGCCAAGGTCGAGCGCATCCGCTACCCGGCCCCGATCCCCAAGATAAGCGCCCGGTTGGCCGCGGCGATCCTGTACGACAAGCACTTCGCGGCCCAGGTCGAGGCCAACCAGTCGGAGTTCGGGAAGGCGCTGCGGGCCCTCGCCTACATGGACCTGAACCAGATACTGGCCGGGGCCATCCGCCTCAAGATAGCCGACGCCCACAGGTACATGGGCCGGAGGTACTACAACCATGGGCTGGACGACGTCCTCTCGACCAAGGCGGAGGCCGGCAAGAAATGGTTCGACCCCAGCGTCTGAGGTGGAGGAGGCTGATGACTACTCTTCCCCTTCTTGGGCCGATCTGGCTGTTGGGCCTCGCCGCGCATGTCGTCTTCCTGTTCTGCGCCGTGTTGGTGTCCTGGCGACTGCGGATCCAGCATTATTGGAGGTCTGATGGTTAAGATCACTGGCATGTCCGAGCTGATCGGCAGCTTCGACAAGATGACCGCCAACGCCGGCAAGGTCAAGACCGCCGCCAATGGGGTCGACAGCCTGGACGCGTTGAGGGCCAAGTTGGGCCTCGCCAGCAAGCCCAGGGCCAGGCCCTTGTACAAGACCGAGGGGGAGGCCAGGGAGGCGATGGAGAAGGGGTCCGATACGGAAGATTGGGTCTATACCCTCCAGGACTTGGCCGACTTCCTGACCAAGGAAACCTAACTAAGTGGACCAGATACTGCAAGCCCTCCGGGGCATCCTTATAGACCATCTGGCCGCGAGCCAGCCATTGTCCCAGAACATGCCCGCGGGGTCGAACATCATCAGGGTCCCCAATACGAGCAAGTTCAGGGACGGGGACGAGGTCTTCATAATGTCCATCGCCGGCAACGTGGCCTACCCGACGCAAATCGCCAAGGTCAACGACTGGAATGAGCTGCTGGTCGACCCCCCGACCCTGAAGGCCTGGTCGGCGTCCGCCCCGGAGAGCGCCTTCGTCCAGAAGGCCATAAACCACACGTTCCTCAAGAGGGTCCTCATCGGCGACCTGAAGATCATCCCGGACTTCCCGGCGATAACCCTGGAGCCCGCCACGGAGAGCAACGAGTGGATAACCTTGCAGGGGACGACCCACGAGCACAGGCTGACGATCCGGGCCTACGTCCTGTACGACCAGTTCGAGAAGACGAACATCGGCCTGGCGAAGCTGGCCAAGCAGATCCGGGAGGTCCTCCTCGATCACATCCACCCGCAGATTGACGGCTTCACCTATCCCCTGGCCGCCGACCTCCCCAAGGGCGGGACGGTAGTTACCATTCCCGACACGTCCAGGTTCGTCCCGTCCAGGGTCGTCTTCATCCGGGACGCCAAGCCGCGCCCCAACTCGCAGGAGGACATGGTCCGGTCGGTGTTGTCCGCCACCCAACTGGAGCTGGCGACCCCGGCGCAGTATGATTACCTGGTGGGCCGGCAGGCCGAGCTGCTGCTGGTCAACCGATATTTTTACGACACGAGGGCCTCGAACATAACCTACGGGTTCATGCCCGGGTCCGGCGGCTCGCTGCTCAAGGCCGCGGAGATAACCTGGTTCGGCAAGGAGGAGATCATCAGGCAGGGCAACATCGCAACATAGCCAAGCATGAGCCTCATGAGGCTCATAATTTTCTTTGGTTTGTAACTTGAACAGGAGACTGAGCTTGAAGATCCTAACGATCAGCGACAGTCCTACGCTTTATACCGGGATGGGCAGGGTCCATCGTCACGTTATCGATGCTCTGGTCAGGGACGGGAACGAAGTTCTCCCTTGTGGCTGGTTCGCTTACGACACGCCCTCCCTGGAGAAGATCAAGGCCGGCGAGAAGGTCCCGCCAGTAATATACAACTCAAACGGAACGGAGGTCCGGGTTGTCGCCCTGCCCAAGGGCAGTTCCATGAACTGCATGTACGCGGTCCATGATGCCGTGGACCTGTTCCGGCCGGACGTCGTCGTCACGCTTGGCGACCACTGGGACTTCTTCTACATGCACGCCCTCAAGGTCAAGTCCGAGTTCTCCTTCAAGTGGATCGGGTACCTGAACGTGGAGCACGAGGAAACCAGTGAGAAGTGGGCCGCCCTGCTCCGCTACTGCGACGCCCTGGTCGTCCCGACCTTGTTCGGCCAGATGGTCATGAAATCGGTTGGCCTGGAGGCCAGGTTGATCCCCTACGGGGTCGACCCAGTCTTCAGGAGGATGCCGGAGGACAAAAGGAAGGAATTGCGCGCCCAGCGGGGCTGCGAGGGCAAGGTCCGGTTCATTTCCGTCGCGCAGAACACCTGGCGGAAGAACCTGCCAGTCCTGTTGCAGGCGATCGAGTTGTTGAAGGGCCGGGATCCGAACCATGAGATGCAGTTCTACATCCATACCAACATCGACGCTTCCGACCCCCAGGAGGCGGCCATCTACGACCCGAGGAAGATACGAGCCAGGCTGGGATTGGAGGAATGGGTCAAGTTTCCCAGGGAGGACCTGACCTTCTCGGTCTACCAGTCTCCCGGGGACGAGTTCCTGGCCGAGGAGTATAACGCCTCGGACTTCCTCATTTCCTCCTCCTCCACCGAGGGTTATGGCCTGCCGGTCGTCGAGGCCATGGCCTGCGGGGTTCCTGTTATAGCCAACGCGACCTCGGCGCTCTTCGAGCACCTGGGGGCCGAGTTCGGCCAGGTCGGCGCGACCCAAAGGGGCAGGCTGGTCCAAGGCCGAACGGATATAATGCCGCCGGCCAGGATGATGAGGATCGCAACGCCGGACGGCCTGGCAGACGCCATTTGGGACATGTTCCTCCTGGCCCGGGATGGCGACGGGGTTTTAATTGAAGGAATGCGAAAGGCTTGCGAGGAATATGGCAAGGGAAGGACATGGGCCGGGATGGAGCGGGAGTTGTCCGAGGTGGCCAAGGAAGTTGCCGGGCCGGCAAGGATTCCGGTCGAGGAACTCTGAAGAATAAAAAGGGAAGAGCCAGGCGGGCTCGGAAGAGGATAAGCAGGAAAAGGGGGATTAGTAATGCCAATACCCAACACTACGGTAACGCCGTCCCAGTTCGACTACCTGGAGAGGAACATCGCCTCCCAGTACAGCCAGCTTGGCACGGTCTCCAGCATCGCGTTCTCCGGCCTACAATACGTAGTCCTGTTGCAGGTGGCGGCCCCGGAGGTCGACCTGGTCAACCCGTTCGCGGCCCAGTATACGAGCATGGACGGGCTCAACTCGACCAGCAACTTCACGACCATCGCGACGGCCCTCAACCTGCACGTCATCAATCGGGGGACGACCCTGTTGTCGACGGACACGTTGTCCACCCGGCTTAACCGATGGTTGGCGGACAACGTCCTGCTCGTTACGAGGACCTTCGCCAACATCTCCTCTGGCGCCGGGTTTTTCATCGACGACGCCAACATAGAGCCATAAAGGCGAGGCGAATGAATGCCGCTGATATCGGACTCGGACTTCCTGCGGTTGCAACGCTACCTGGGCGTTGGGTACGACGGGCTGTCCCAGGCGGAGGCCTCCCTGGAGTCGGGGTTCGCGGTCATCGTGGCCTCGACGGACGTGGACGTGGAGGTGGACATGCTGGGCCCGTACAACCAGAACGTCGTCGCGATGGACACGATGGCGACGTCCGGGTACATGCGCGTGGCATGGGCGGCCCTGCAACAGCACGTGAACAACAAGAGCGGGCAGAACTTCAACGATTACCTGTGGACGAGGGCCATGAAGGTTACGCCGAGCTTCGCGCTGTTGTCGGGGTACCTGGGCGTTCCCGTGGACCCGCGCAACGTAGCTTAGGGAATTAAGGACGGAGGTCATACAAAATGGTACTCATCCCGGTCCCGCCGACGCCAGGCAGAATGGGCTACATCGGCAGCATCAGCATCTTCGGCCGAGTGGTCAGGGCGTTGTCCTCGAGCCTCAAGGGCAAGCAGACCATCTCCCATCCCGACGTCATCGACAACAGGATTGACCGGACCCTGTACCAGCTTGGCCCGGTCGAGGTGGACGGCGACGTAGTCATCCCGGTGGTCAAGACCAGCGCCGGCAACTCGTTCTTACAGTACGTCTGGGGCCTCGGCGTGGCCCGCGACGCCAATACTGGGGAGTTGATTCACAACGGCGACGTCATCCTCCAATATGGCTTCCAGCAGGAGAGGACCTTCCATAGCTGCCGGGTCAATACCATGGAGATGAGGGCGACGGCTGGCGATCGAGTCGAGGCGACTTTGAACTTCATGGGCACGACCATGGAGGACTCGGGGACCTCCCCGGGCATGACGGACCTGTCCCCCGCCAGGGTGCTGGTCTGGAACGACGTGACCATAACCGCCACGGGGACCTGTACGTTCGACTCCTGCATCGTCAGGGAGTTCAACTTCACCATCAACAACAACTGCTCCAGGAACTATACCTTCTGTCCCGGCGTCGGACTGTTCGCCTCCAACATCTCGACCGGCAAGCGCCAGATCAACGGGACGCTGGGCTTCCAGGGCTTCGCCGCGACGGACATCCCGGGGGCGGAGCAGAACGTCAACCGGTATACCTCTACTGACACGCTGGCCTTCGACTTCGGGGGGTTCACCCGGACGTTCAAGCACATCATCTATGAGTTCCAGGCCATTGACACGAACGTCGGCCTGATCACGTCAACCGTCAACTGGTACAGCCATGGCGGGACTGGCGGCGAGCCGGCTGTAGATCCCTAATCATCAGGACTGATTGGCTTAGCTAACCTTGTATAATCCCACTTGGGCAAAACCAAATGGGATATTGTCATGCTAGGTCCCCAGGATAATCTCTAGGAAAGGAGAATTGCAAATGCCTGGTCCTTTTGCGTCGGAAGAGCTGTTCCCCGTGGTCGTGAAATACGCGGAGGTGAAGGTCCCGAAGTCGGGGCTGATGTCTATCGTGGTCATCCGCACGGACGAGATGGCCCAGCGGTACAAGGACGCCGTCCGGGAGATCAACACCCAATGGGTGACCCCCAACTGGACCGAGAACAATGACCTGCTGAGGTCCTCGACCAGGTGGGACAGGGAGGCCGGCGAGCGCATCCTGGACTGGACGACCTACCGGGCCATGGTCCTCGAGAAGTTCATGCGGACCTGGGACATCAAGGACGACAAGGGGGTCGGGGTCCCCTGCACCAAGGAGTACATCAACAAGCTGGACCCGAACATCGGCGCCGCCCTGGCCGAGGGGTTCCTGGCCAAGATCTCGGTCTCGGAGCGAGACCTGGGAAACTAGCGTTCCTCGCCCACAAGTATTACCGCGGGAACCTGGCCGTGGGCGAGATCCCCCCTGACGAGTGCATCGAGATAGCGTTGTGGGACCGCTTCGGGTGGGGGCCGAGCGAGACCGACTCGTTGTCCCCGCTGAGGCTGAGGAAGATATTCGTGATCCTGGAGCAGCAGAGGGTGTCCAAGGACGCGGTCGAGAACCTCGGCCCGCCCAACGAGGGCCGGATGGCCCAGAAACAGAGCCAGAAGCTGGTTGATGGCAAAGGAGCCTGATTCTTCGGGGCAGAATACGAGAAAAGGAGAGAAGAGATGTCGCTGATCATTGACGAGAGCGAGACCTTCGAGGTAAGGATAGGCTACAAGACGGAGGAAGGGAAGGACGTCTTCTCCATCCTGAGGGCCGAGGAAGTAGCCGTAGCCGAGACGGGGCTGGAGACTTTTACGTTTCGGAAGCCGAACTGGTCGGATTCGAGGAAGATGCTGTCCAGCGCCATATATATCGATTCCGTGGGGGGCGCGAAGCTCGATCCTTATAAATTTATGGATGCTCGATTACGAGTTCTCATCAAAAATTGGTCGCTTAAGGACAAGAAAGGCGAGAGGCTCTCGCTGACCGAGGAGAACATCGATCGGATGTCCCTTGGCCTGGTCAGTTGCCTGTCCAGGGCGCTGGACGAGAAGGTCCCTCTAGGCAGCATGGCGACTTAGGGAAGTTATCGGCAGTAATCCAAGTATCTCTGGCTCAGGTCATCCATCATGGCCGAAGAAACCAAACGCGTAAAAGCCGAGTTCTCCGCCGACCTTGAGAAGTTCCTCAAGGAGATGGCGCGCGGCCAGTCCGAGACGACCAAACTCGAGAAGGCATTAAGCAAGCTCGAAGCCCCCCTGGTCAATATATCAAAATACGCGACTACCGCTACCCAGGCCATATTGGGCCTTGGGGAGTCGGTTGCGGGAGGTTACTTGTTCGGGACGGTCGCCAAGGCTACGGGCGACTTCAACATGCAGTTATATCAACTCAGCAGGACCGCGCGAGTAACGGGAATCAGCTTCTCCGAGATCAGGCAAAAGGTAACCGAGCTGAGCAACGCTACCCACCTTAGCATTGACAAGGCCGCCAAGTTCTTCCAGACGGTAATTGATGGAACCAAGGGACTGAAATTGTCCGCCGATGAGATGGGAAGGATGGGCAAGGTCTTATCGGATGAGTTTGGCCCGGCCCTTGAGGACATTACGGGCGCGTTCCAGGAACTGGCCGCCATACAGGACAAGGAAGTCTTCTTCCTAAACAGACTAAACAAGGGCATGGACCCCGCGACCATGAGGGAATATACGATGTCCCAGATGGCGACGAAGGGCATGTCCGAGAAGCAGTTGGACGTAATACAAAGAACCATTAGAGCCCAACAACTTGGAAGCGCGGCCAGAAGCAAAGAAGAAGAGGAGATGAGGTCATACCAGGATGCCGTCGCGGAATTGGAGAAGACATTTCGCAACCTGATGATAACCGTTGGGAAACCCTTGACCGAAGTATTCAAAAAGCTTACCCCATACCTGATAGATGCCGCCAAGTGGATAGAGAACATCGCGAAGAGCCCTAGTTTTGGCATGATTATGAAGATAATGGGGGGAGTTACCATCGGCTCAGGCGTAGTCGTTGCCGGAAAGGCGCTGGGCAGCCCCATAGCAAGCCTCGCCGAGATGATAATGGGAAAATCCAGTAACGCACACGCGCGCGCGGCGGGCAAATCCCTATTTGGAGGATTTGGGGGAAGAGATGGCTCATCCCCCGACAAGGCGTTATATACCATCATGGGACTGGGCGGTGCTGGCGGCAAAAACTTGCCCGTCCTTCCTGGACAACCCGCCGGAATAGGAGCGAGGGGAATGCTCGTCCGCGGCGCTGGCGGCGCGGCCATAGCCATGGGTGGAACGATGGCGGGAGAGGCCATCGGCGGGCGAGGAGGAGCAGCGCTAAGCGCGGCCAGTCGCATAGGCGGCATGGCCTTGAGCGGGTCTGCTTTGGGTCCATGGGGGGCGGCCGGCGGCGCTATAGCTGGGGTCATCTTGTCCCTGGGGGACCTGAAGACGGCTCTCTTCGGGACGGACGAGGCGGCAAAAAATGCCGCCGAAAGGATTAAGCTGTTCAATGCAAGAGCAGCAGATCTTAGAAAAGATACCGAAAAGGAGCTAGCGGATACGCTAATGGCAGAGCATGGGGTCAAAACAGGCGGGCCCGTAGAACAGATGGTCCCTAAGATGGCCATGGCGCTGGCCGCCAAGGAAAAGGGTATCTCGGCCAAGGAAACAGAACAGTATTTTGCCATGGGCGGAACCGAGAAGACTCGCGCTACGTTCGAGGGGCTGAAGCCCGAGGAAATAAAAGCAAAATTAAAACCAGCTCTTGACCTTCTGGAACGGATGGGACAAAGCGCAGCGGGGCTCGCTGAAGGCCTGGAGAAAGGCGAAGAGAAAGCCTCGTTCGAGCGCGCGGACATCGCCATCCGGCGTTTCAACCAATTGCAGCTCGTTACCGACCAAATCCGCGCTAACATCCAAGGCGCCATAGACTCCATGCAACAAATTACTGCTCTTGCCATAGATTATACCGGGAACGTGCGGGAGGCCAGTATTCAAATAGAAAGGATGAGGGTACTAAATCAACAATCCCTGGAGTCCGAGCAAAGGCGGGTAGAGACGCTCGAGAAGGAGTTGTTCGCGACCCAAAGCGAGGTGGAAGTAAGACGAGAACTCCTCGTCTGGCAAACGAATGGTCTGGAGAAGACCGACGAAGAGCAAAAGAAGATCTCGCTGACGGTCCAAAAACTTGACGCGCTCGAGAAGTCCAGGGCCAGGATCGTGGCGAACCAAAAGGCGGAGGTAGACCTGCAAATCCAACTGGCCCATGCCAACGAGGGGGTGCTGAACCTGCACAGGGCCCAGGCGGACGTCCTGGAGGCGCAGATGAACCTGTACAGGACCATGAACTTGGGCCTGGGACCCAACCTCGAGATGCAGATTGACTTGGTGCAACAGCTTGACAGGCAAAAAGAAGACCTGTTGACGCAATTAAAGACCATGAAGGAGCAAGACTCATATCGCAACGCGGCGCACTCGGGCCACCAGAAGGCCCTCACGGAAGTAGAGCAAATGAACCTGAAGATCCTGGCCGTCCAACAGAAGCAAGTCGACCTGACCAAGACCCTCAGGGAGGGCTACCTTGACGCGATGACGACGTTCTCGAACGTCGAGGGGACCTTCGCCAAGATGGTAACCAGCCGGGAGCTTGGCGCGGCCGAGATGATGCGAACTCTGGGGGCCGCCGGCGGGGCCCGACAGGGCGCCCTGGGGGCTGGCGGGGCGGCCCCGGTCATAAGATTTGGGTTTGGCGGCGGGGTCCAATACGGGAGCAACTGGGCGAAGCGCAACCGGGAATATAATACCCAGTACAACCAAAGAGGAATGTTGTTCCCGAACGTGTCCCAGGCCATCCAGCAGGGCGGGGAATCATCGCAGCAATGGGCGGGCGCGGCCGGCCGGGGGTCAATGTTTACTGGCGATCTGGCCAGGAGGGGTACGGCCGCAGCGGGGGGGTATCGGGAACCCGGCATGACGGCGCTAGGCATGGGCGGGGCGCAATCCGTTCAAGCTGCTTCCAAGGCATATGGCGATGCAATGAAGGACGCTGGCGAGGACGCCTGGGCCAAGCCCATAGTCGCCAAGTTGGATGAGGTAATAAAAGCCATCAAGGAGCATGGCGTTCCTGGAGCAGGAATGACGGCAACGGGGACAGCGACAGGAGGAGAGGCAGCTAAAACGGTAGGGGAAGCAGCCAAAGCAGCGGGGTTAGCGGTTAGCGAAGTTGTCAAGCCCAGCGAAGCAGAATTAGCGGCAAAAGCCAAAGCTACAAGCGATGCCTATGTAGTAGCAGTCGAAGCCAAATGGGCCGCCGTCAACCAGGAGAAGGAGGCAGAAAAGAAGGCGAATGAATTGGAAGTACGAGCACGAAAAGCCCAGGTTCTTTTCGAGGCGACAGGGGGAATTCCGTTTGGCAAAGTTGACGCGCCCGAAAAGCGGGCACAATGGGATCGCGCGACCAGGGCGCAAGAAGAACTTCAGGATGCGAATAGCGCATGGGGGAAATCGCTAACCGAGTTAGAAGAAATACGGAAGACGCTGCATGAGACGGAGCGCGTAGAGGTAGCGGCCAGGAATGATTTCCAACTCGCCATGCGAAAGACCGAGAGGGGCGAGGAGGGGCGAGGCCCAAGCGTTCAAGAGCAAGAAATGGAAAACCAAAAGAAATGGGCCGAGGGAGCCCTGAGGAGGCTCGAAGGCGCTGAGAAGTCAAGACTTGGCGAGCATAAAAGATACCTCAATACTACCGACGAGTTAATGGGCCAGGTCAGCACCATGGAGGACGTAGGGAGAAAGAGGTCATTAAAAGGAGCCGAAAAGACCACGGGGGCGCCCTTGCCAGAGCGCAGGAGCTATGAGGAGAGCCTGGCATACTTGAAGCAACAGCGATTGGAAAACTTGAAGCATCACAAGAGTTATGAGGAGAGCCTGGCGGATCTTAAGCAGCAGCGCTTGGAAAACTTGAGGCATCCTGGCAGATATCAACGGGGCCTGGCACAAAAAGAGGAGGGGCGGCCAAGGGAAGCGGGCGTTCTTGGGGAAGGCGTAAGCGGCGTCGCCTACGCGGGCGAGGATCTTGCCGTCGGAAAACAAGTCGCTGCCGCCTTCAAGGCATCCCGCTCTGCTTATCCTGGTGGGGGGGCCGAAGCCAAGGCGGGAGTCGAAGAGATAGTAAACGCCATCAAGGGTACGACCGATGCCGTAAAGAAGGGATCTGACGACCAAAAGAAGACAAAGGAGGCAACCAAGGAC
>Ga0315274_10004704_pt1 | contig 20007 bp, 23 predicted proteins | sample YL17G02_20_MG_FD_203700 | JGI IMG/M metagenome (GOLD analysis project Ga0315274, IMG submission 203700) | Sediment microbial communities from Yellowstone Lake, YNP, Wyoming, USA - YL17G02_20 | ecosystem: Environmental > Aquatic > Freshwater > Lake > Sediment | place: USA: Wyoming | collected... | reverse complement strand
TGATTCTTCAGTGCTCATACAATGTAGTCCATTTCCATTATTATCAGGTTATCAGATAAGATCACTCCAACACCTTTAACGTTTTTCACAATAACACAACTACTAATGCCAGCACCCGATGCCATCAACGCCATCGTCGAACGGTACCGGTTCCACCGCGATGCATACCTCCGGGGACAGGAGAAGTACAACGAGGCACAGCTCCGGCAGGACTTTATCGATCCATTCTTTCGCGCCCTTGGCTGGGACGTGAATAACAACAAAGGTTTTTCGGAGGCTTACCGTGAAGTGCTGCACGGGGAGCCGGTCAGGGTCCGTGGTACAACGCAATTTTTCGATTACACGTTCCGTATTGGGGGTTTGCGGAAATTTATTGTCGAGACCAAGAAGCCTTCAGTGAGGATTAAAGATGATGCTGATGCTGCACTCCAGATCCGCTGGTATGCCTGGAATGCAAAACTACCCCTTTCAATCCTGACCAACTTCGAGGAGTTTGCGATTTATGACTGCACACGCAAACCCTCGACCAGTGATGCTGCAGCGGTCGCACGGATTGAATATTTCACATACAAGGAATTTCTCGATAAGTGGGAATATATTCAATCGATTTTTGCACAGGAAAGTATCCTGACGGGTTCATTCGATAAATTTGCAGAATCAACGAAAGGGAAACATGGTACCGCCGGCGTTGATGATGCGTTTTTACAGGAGATCGAAGAGTGGCGGGATACCCTTGCCCGCAATTTTGCACTCCGGAACCCGACACTATCAGTTGAAGAACTCAACGCCGTAGTCCAGCGGACTATCGACCGCATCGTTTTTCTCCGGATCTGCGAGGACCGGGGCATCGAGGACTATAAAACTCTCTTCAACCTGATGGAAGGGGAGCATGTCTATGAACGTCTCTGCACCATCTTCCGAAACGCTGACGGCAAATACAATTCCGGGCTCTTTCATTTCCAGCAGGAGCCGGACTGGGATGAACTCCCCGACACGCTCAGCCTCTCGCTCTCGCTTGATGACAAGGTGCTCAAGGGAATTATCAAACGGCTCTACTATCCGGACAGCCCCTATCTTTTCTCCGTTATTCCTCCGGTCATTCTCGGGAACGTGTATGAACAATTCCTCGGCAAGGTGATCCGTCTCACCGAAGGACACCAGGCAAAGGTTGAGTACAAACCCGAGGTCAAGAAGGCCCACGGTGTGTATTACACTCCTGAATACATCGTCAGTTATATCGTCAGGCACACGGTCGGCGAACTCCTGAAGGACAAGAATCCCCGCGAGGTGTCGAAGATCCGCATCCTCGATCCCGCGTGCGGCTCCGGGTCGTTCCTGCTCGGGGCGTTCCAGTACCTCCTTGACTGGCACCGCGACTGGTACATCGCAAATCTTGTCCCGGTGTTTAAAGAGAAAAACTCTGTAACAGATCCCGCAGTGCAGGCCCTTCTGCCCGAACCTACACCGAAAAAGAAGAAAGCAGTGGCACAGGTCGATCTTCCGATCTACAAAGCAGGCAGCAACGGCGATGCATCCAGAATGCGTAGCGACTGGCGGCTCACGACTGCGGAGAAGAAGCGCATTCTCCTGAACAACCTCTTCGGTGTGGACATCGACCAGATGGCTGTCGAGGTGACGAAGCTCTCGCTCCTCCTCAAGGTGCTCGAAGAAGAGAACGAGGAGAACATCTCCAAACAGCTCAAACTATTTGCTGAACGGGCCCTCCCGTCCCTGCACCAGAATATCAAGTGCGGGAATTCGCTCATCGGGACGGATATCCTGACACCTGAGATGCCCATCGAGGAAGTGAAGCGGATCAACCCGTTCGACTGGGAACGGGAGTTTTCCGATGTGATGAAGGCGGGTGGGTTCGATGCGGTGATCGGGAACCCGCCATGGGGTGCTGATTTTTCAACTATTGACCAAGAGAATATCAGAAAACGGTTCAAAGTCGCTAGCGGTAGAAATCTGGATTCCTATGCAATTTTTATCGAAGCGGGGTTGAAAAAATTACGAAAGGGTGGTTTATTAAGTTATATCACACCTGACACATTTTTACGAAAGGACGATCATTATGAGCTACGATTTTTGTTATTGAATGAATACGCAATCAATGAATTAATAGAGACAGGTCCCGTTTTTTCAAAAGTGCGAGATACTTGGGCTTTAGTATTTCTTTTATCGAATCAAAAACCTCAACAAAATTCAAAAATTTTTCATAAGAATTTAAGTCGTTTTATTGTCTCAGCTGAGGAGAGATTGGAAAGATTCCGATTAGAAAGGTGGGATAACAACTCTATCGTTTCTCAAGAATTATGGAAAAACCGCCCTTATTGTATATTCGGATACCTTGCGTCAGAAAAAGATCAATCCATCATTGCTAAAATCGAAGTGAATACCCGATTAGGGGAATCGTCAGATGTATATTCAATTTCAAGAGGGGAGGAGGGCAGTAAATTTTTACTTAAAGAAATTGTAGATGGAAATTTCTTCATGGTTATTCCTAATGATGTTGGAAGATACACTATCGAACAAGGATTAAAAATCTCTGAAAAAACCCTTACACCAAATAAAGTTGCTAATTTTTATCAGCATCCGAAAATTTGGGCAATTCGGATCCAAAAAATGCGATGGAAACAACGATTGGTATGCACCTTAGATGAAAGATCAAATTCTGCCGGAATGAAAACACTTCAAGTTATTGTTTCAACAAAAGATGATGTTCAAAATTTACTATTTTTACAAGGAATTCTCTCTTCGACTCTAATGAATTATTATCTTGTGAATTATCTCGCAGATGACATGAACAAATCTTATCTTGAGAAAATCCCCATCCGCACTATCAACTTCTCTGATCCGCCAGACAAAGCGCGTCACGATCGCATGGTTGCACTCGTCACACAGATGCTTGACCTGAACAAAAAATTGCAGGATGCGAGGCTCGAACAGGAGAAAACTATGCTGTCCCGGCAGATTGAGGCGACGGATGCTTCTATAGATAAACTGGTGTACGAGTTGTACGGGCTGACAGAGGAGGAGATTGCGGTGGTGGAAGAGAATGAGGAAAGATGATGTAAAATGATAATCTGAAAACTCAATAAAATAATGTGAATGAAATATGATGCAAAATAAAGTTCCAAATGAGATTATTCATAAAATTCAGTCATTGTTCCAGCAATATTACGGACCTAATGAAAATTATTCATCTTTGTTAAATCAATTGCTGTCAGTTGAGGGCATTGGCTCATATTTACAAAAAATATCTAAATTCAAAAAAAATGATATGGATGATGCTATTGCCGAAATGCGATTTGCCTCTTTATTTTCACTTTGTGATTTCAAAGTCACTCTGATACCAAAATCAAATGAAAAGGGTGACACAAGGCCTGATTTGAAAATAATTAAAAGTTCAATCAATGGGCTTGTGGAAGTTAAACATAGACGTTCAAATGTCCGAAGTTCAGATGAAAGATTTGATGATGGAGATCTAAAAGAAGAGCAAGATTTTAAAAAAAGTGAGGGGTCTATACGACAAAATGTTGAGGATGCACTATCTCAACTCTATAAATATTCTCAAAATAATAAATGCGATTTTTTTGTCATTGCAATCTGGATTTCCAATGATGAGATTTGGAATATTGAAGTTCAATTTTCAGTTCCATCAATTAAATCAGATATGATTAATAACTTAAATCGATATACTAACGACATTCTTTTGATTTATGGAAGTAATATTCCTAACCAAAACAACAAGTATTTCCATGCCATTCCACTACTTAATCACAGATCAAATGTAATCAACCCAGAATTGATTCAAGAAATAGAGAAAAAATCTCGTGATGAAATCTTTGGCATACATCGTATTTCCTTACATGAATTGTTAAAATCAAAAAATATCTAAAAGTATCAATTTTTTTTGAAAAAATTGGTTGACTCCTTCGATGGTACAACAATTTCTAGATTACATGTTCCAGAGATTCACATAAAGATCTTGCCGATAATATTCACCATAGATGCATGGTCACGCTCGTCACACACTTTAACAATTCTCACGTCATCTCATCGTTAAGAAGTCGTTTTAATTCAGGAATTTGTCCTTTTGCCTTTTCCAATTCTATTTTAATAATGTCCATTAAGCCATCTGAAAAAACAAGTTCACCAGTTTTTGGAACACTCTCTTGAAAACTATCCATTAATCTTTTGAGTTCATCTGATGCACATCTATCCGTGTAAAGTTGATTAAGAAATGTCAATCTTGCTGCTTCAAATTCAATTTTGCCTTGTCTCATAGAATAATGGGATTCATGACGGTAATATTCTGCTTTTAGGATGTGGCTGTAAAATTCATTCAATTTTTTGTAGAGAACCGACGAAAAACATAAAGTTTCTTTTTTTGACAGGTGAAAAATTCCCGAATTTGGATAAATAGGTATTATTTTCGGCAACGCTCCCTTTTCATTGGCAAGGGCACGATCAATCATCTTTTCGAGAGCCTCTATCTCAAAAAGATAACCCTGAGCAAGATTCTTCCGAATTTTTCTTTCTTCTTTTTTTCGATCTCCGATTGTGATTAAATATGTGATCAAACCTCCAATAATAACGCCCACTATCGTAAAAAATCCATTATTGTTTGTCTGAATAAAATTAGCCGTAGCATTCAATACATCAATCATGACTTAGTACATTCTCCCGGGTCTGAACTACTATTAATTCTGCGCATCTCCCTCTTTTTTACGATATACTCCTGTCACTCAAGTCGATTGAGTTATGAACATCTATGAATGCTTTGTTTATTTGATTTACCAGAAGCATCATAGACCGGATCCTAGCAAGATTTTCGATACTGATTTTTAAATTTAAGAGTGCGAAATTGATTTGCAACAGCGATATTGCAGCACTCTGGCCGGGATCTGCCATGCCGATATTGCTCTCTCCTGTAAGAATAAATCCTTCATCGGGAGAGGCCAATTTGAACATCATACATTTGGAATTTGCGTGAATTGCCCAACTGGCCATACGATATGATGGTAACAAACGACTAAATTCCATATCTCGCACGAGATCGGTAAAGTTTGGATTTGGATTGTTTAATGCGTTAGCAGCCCAGCCGTATCTCTTGTTAAATGTTCTCTTGTCAAATGGTTTTTTGTACTGCTCAATGAGAGCCTCACAATTTTCGTGCAGTTTTTCCATTTCTTCATTTGAAAATGGAATCTCTCCGGATATTTTACAATAATCCTGAAATTCTTTTGCAGCTTGGTAATCTTCAATAACTCGATGCCTCATATAGCGTTCTGCCACGTCATTCCCATGTTTTGCAATAAAAAAACTGATTACGACAATTTCATTAAGTGTCCGACACCGTGCACTGGCTCCATCCGGATAACCACTTCTCATCAACGTGAGGACCTCTTTTGCAACGATGCAGGCTTTTGCTTGGAGTCTGAGAAGTATACCAAAAACCAAATCCTTCTCTTCTGCTGCAATTCCCCCGAATTCTTTATGAAAATCACCATTAATTTCCTGAGATTGAAGGATGAAGTATTCAAATAATGAAAACGGCATGGACCACCGATAATACAACCGCTCTTCAAACCCATATAATTGTGAATGATATTCGTCGAGTTTGCGGGGCAGATCTGCAACAATATTTTTGAACTGTTCCTCCCCGGCTTTTGAACAAAAGGATCGGATAATATTATTGAGCGTTATTTGATTATCGTCAGAAATTTCAACATCGATACCTTCTTTTTTCAGAGCCTCTGAAATTTCAAACAGTTTTTTTCTCATCACTCCATCGTCATCAGGTGATTCACTCATGCAATCTCCAAACACATTTGAGTATTATTAAAGAAAGAGTATCGCACTTCGAATCAATAATTTTGTGTAAAACATCAACTTTTGAGAAGTGACCGATATTCCCGTCTTTGCGTCTCACAAAATCAAAAAAATGATACACAACGGCCACTTGTGTAACACCGGTGTTACACAATTCATCAGCACATCCCCCAAACCAAAGAGCAACAACAAGAAAAAGGAAGAGAACCTTAACTCAGTACAAAGTTCTGAAGCCCTCCGCTTATGCCCCTCCACGAATCCGACACCCTTGAATTCAAAAAATCCGTCTCCCTCATCGAGCCCGCGCTCAAATCCGTCTGCGGATTCCTTAACCATCATGGCGGCGTCATCTCGTTCGGCAGAACCAACACCGGGGCGGTTGTCGGCGTAGATCCCACTGACCACTCGCTCCGCAAACTCTCCCAGCAGATCACCTCCCGGATAAAACCGGAGATCACACCGGATATCCGCGTCATCGAAGATCAGGGAAAACACCTGATCGTTGTCACGGTACCGGAGGGAATCAGCAAACCGTACTTCCTTAACGGCATCGCGTACATGCGGACAGGAACCGAGAACCGAGTCATGCCACCCGATGAACTGAAACGGATGATCCTCACCACCAGCCAGCCGCCCTGGGATCGGGAGATTTGTCCTGGTGCAACGATTGATGATATCGATGCCGCCGTCGTTTACGATTTTCTTGCAAAGGCAAAAGATGAACGCCGCCTCGATGCCGACGCGGGCGCATCCATTTCCAGTATCCTCAAAAAACTCCACCTGCTCAAAGAAGGAATGCCCACGAATGCTGCTATCCTGCTATTCGGAAAAGACCCACAGCAGTTCATCCATCAGGCCGAAATCCGCTGCGGCCATTTCAGCGGGACCGATGTTACCAGTCCCTGCATCAGCATGAAGGTGATCGGCGGACCGCTCATGCTCCAGATCGATGATACGATCAGTTTTATCCTGTCGGAGATCCGGAAATCCGCATGGGTCGTTCCTGGCAAAACACGTCGGGAAGAGCACTGGGACTATCCCCCGGAAGCCGTGCGGGAAGCGGTGATCAACGCGCTCTGCCACCGGGATTACCGGTCATCTGCACATGCCCAGGTCCGGATATTTGCCGGACAACTCCAGGTATGGAACCCAGGAAAACTCCCGAATGTCCTGACGGTGGAATCGCTCAAGACCGATCACCTCTCCCTTCCGAGGAATACCGCTATTGCGGATCTGCTCTTCCTCGCTGGATTCATTGAACAATGGGGATCCGGGACCATTCACATGGTAAAGGCATGCCGTGAACATACCCTTCCCGATCCGGAGTTCAGGGAACAGGATGATTCGTTCTCAGTAACCTTCACCCGGTCGAGCATCAACCGCTTCATGGAAGAGCCGGATCTGATCAACGACCGGCAAAAACGGGCACTCGAATATCTCCGGCAGCACCCGGTGATCACCTCAGCTGAGTATGCAAAACAATTTTCCTGCACGCCGAAGACCGCTCAGCGGGATCTTTCAGAACTGGAAGCGTTGCATATTGTCATGAAAAAGGGAAAGACCCGAAGTACCACCTATCAGCTGAATGATCCATTTCGGACATTTCCTGATAATTCCAGACGCTGATATGGTTAACAATCCGGCCGAGAATTTCCTGCGATTTAAGTAATTGAGGCGAAATCTCACCGAATGACCTGAGGGGGAATTCGGACATATTCGGACATTATCGGACATTGCAGATGGATACTTGCCATCCGGAAAACGGGCGAAATTCAAAGGAAAATCAAAACCGCTGAAAATTTGCAGGGAACAGGCAAGATTGATAGCGGACACATTGCGGACAAATAGCGGACAAGATTCTTTCCGGCCCGTGAAGTGTTGCAGCAAAAGTACTCACTACATTCTCAAAGGGGCACCAAAGGGGCAAAAGGGGCATTGAAGGGGCACTATTGGGGCACGCTTGGCACCTCCCACACCGCCCCAATCCCGATAAACGCCTTCTCGAACCGCTCCGGCCTCTCCCCGACATAGAACAGCGCCGGTGAAAACGTCGGCCCCGTGTCATTCCCCTGTGGGCCAACAAACCGTATCCGCGCTGAAGGAAAACAGACCCGGCACGACAACGCCGTCAGCGTCTTCCAGGCTGCGGTCTCGGTCGCCGACTTCCAGAGCACGATCGCTTCCGTGATCCGGCCCGCGAGCAGTTCCGCATACAACTTACTGAACCACATCTCGACACCGGGCCCAAACGGTGGATTGATGAAGACCCGCCCCTCCCATGGCTGCACAAGCCCGTTGTCCTGGACAGTGTAGTGCTTCGCTGCGGGCACGTTCGGGATCTCCTTGCTGTTGCTGCACGGGTCGAGGTCGATCGCGCCCATGCATGCGATGACGGCATCGAGGATGTACTGAGGGGTGTAGTGCTCGGTGCTTTCATGGGATAGAAGAGCGGGCGGGACGGTCATACCGGCACGCCCTTGCTGCTCACCGATCTTGTCTCCCTCCCGTAACAATGCTCGCAGAGCATCACACCCGCCTGCCGGTCAATCCACGCGGCCTTCTCCAGACCGCAAACCGAGCACTTCCCGACCCCTGCCGTCACCCGCTCGCACCGGGCCATGTCGAACGTCCCGGGCAGCGGGACCGAAGCCTCCTGCTCCGCTTTCACCTGTTCTTTGTAGCACGAGCGGCACACCCGCCTCGCGTCCTGCTGGTCCTTGGGCCGGGCCCTCCGCTCTGCGGTGAATTTCTCCACATACCAGGCTCCATGCTTTCCGCACACGTAACACACGGTCTGTGGCTCCGGGATTTCGAGCGGCTTGTAGTCTTTTGCCCGGATGGTGCGGGGCGGGCCGGGGGTTGCAGTATTCGGGACCGTTGTTTCCTGCATCTTTTCAGCAGGTTGCGTACCGCTGCTGCAAACAATCGAAGGGAGATACGATGTGGGGTTCCCGTTTTGTGCAGGTTTTTGGGGAGATCGGTTTTCGTTTGCTGCATTTGCAGCATTTTTTACACACTGAGCCGGATCCGGACCGGCACTTTCCTGAGTAGCAGTATTCCTATTTTGCTGAAAAGTTCCTTCTCTTAGTAAAGAATTTTTATTATTACTATCTCCTTTTGGAAATCCGGAAGAGCCGGGCGCTCCATTTGTGTTTGCAGCAGTTGCTGCAAAACTGCTGGAAACGTGCTGCAATGCTGCAAACGAGCCGGTGCCGCAATTGATGAATTTCCCAATTGGATTCCTTAAAAAAATACCTCATCATTTATGAATCAAAAATGACAGAAGGATGGAACGGGGTGATACTCATCGACGATATGATAATCCCAATTTTCGCGATTATGATAGTCATTATTGCGATTTTTTTGGGGCTCATTAAAAAAATTCTTCAATGAAATAAATTTCCTTTAAAGATTGTGTAAGATCCATCCTAACGGGGAGTTAGTGACTGATTCTACACAATCGCCTCTCTTAAAAAAAATATCGAAGATTAATAATAGCGTCCGACAGAGATTGTCCCGCAATTATCAGCATCGATTGAGTTGGATCGCAAAATTTTAATTTTTCCTTCAATGGATCCATCCGGGATCGATATATCTGTATTTAAATCAGCGTTTCGATCCGAAGTACCAATGCGATTACTCTGATATTCATACATTGGTGTGCCAAATTTGTCACTCTTAACAAACTTCTTGTAGGATAATTCAATATTAGCGACTGAATTCGGATTTGAAGTTGTAACTACAATCTTATAATTTCCTGGTTCAATTGGCATTTCAAAGTACGGATTCAAACCATTCTTGACATAAGTTAATGGAGATTCAAAGGAAGCACCACCATAGGAATTTGCATCCCCTTTTTCAACACAAAATTTGGCATGTGTTACTTTTCCAATTGCTGAATTACTTGAAACGGAAGTTTTTCCCGGTTGAGTTGTTGACGATGCAGATGGAGATGTCGATGAGCATCCTGCGATACTTACAGAGAGAATTATTAAAAAAGTCATTAAAACGATTATAAAAATATGGGACTGTTTTCTCATGTTAAACGATCCCCACATGCCATGATTAATATTTCTAAAAAAACTTCGTATGACACCAATAGTTCGAGATAGGCGGGTTGATCTTCCGGCAGTGTGGGCACTGAACCGGCTCCAGCCGTGTCGCGGCGTTGTCGTTGTCCGTGACGCTGATGCCGTAGGGCTAAAGTGTCGCGGTGCCGTTGCCGTCACCGTTGCCACCGCCACCCGGGCCCCGGTCGAGCCAGCAGGGCCCGCCAGCCGTCCAGTGCCGGTAGATTCCCCGGTTCCAGGCAAAAGCCTCTGTCCTGCGCCGCACCGTGACGCCTTCCTCCTCGCTCATCGTCACCGTCCGGTCGGTGAACGAGATCGCGGGGCATTTCTCCAGCAGCCCGGTGTAATTCTTCCCCCGGCTGTCATACCCCTTGAGCGTCCGGTAAATACTCGAGTATGACCAGCCCGTGAGCTCCTGCAGGTCCTGAATGGTGAACTCGGGACGGTCGGCCCGTTGGATTGCAGCGAGCAGGTCAGCCTCCCTCCGGGTCAGCTTGGACTCCTGCCCGCCGGAGGTTCCCGAGAGCTGTGCGAAGACCTCGTTTGCCGCCGCAAAGTCGGCCTCGCCCGCGTAGATGCAGAGCGTGCCGTCTTCTGCGGTCTTCTGCTGCCGCTGCAGGAAGAAGAGCGCCGCATGGCTCTTGATGAGGTCGTAGAGCATGTCGGGGTTGCGCCGGTTGCTGATGGCATGGAACCGGATCCGTTCCGAGTACGGGATCACGACCCAGACCATCTGCTCGTGCAGGATCTCCCAGATGGCCCTGCAGGTCACCAGTTCCGGGGTCTCGTCCGGCAGCATCCCCGGTTCCTGCTGCTCCTTTCTCTGCTTTGCCGCGAGCACCCGGGCGTCCTGCTCGTGCGACTCGTCGATCCAGCAGGTGAGCATCCGGTTCATCACCTGGTCGTCGCCCGTCCCTTCCTTTTTGGCGATCCACCAGACGCACCGCTCGGGGATGGTGCAGACCCGGCAGGTCAGGTCCTTGGTGACCGTCGTGTGCGTGATCGGCTCGTGGAAGTTCGAGGTCGCGGACTTCAGGATCTCCTGGATGCCGTCCGAGAGTTCGGTGTCGTCACTCATCAGCACGGAGCGGGGGGCGAGGTCCTTCATGTAGTAGAGGGCCTTGTTGCTCACCGTGCCCCGGACCTTATACCGGTCCGGCACCTGGCGCATCATCTTCTTGAAGGCGTGCGTCTTGCCCTTGCCGGAGTCGCCGGTCACCGAGACGTGCAGCCCTTCTGAGTTCTTCACTGCCTGCGAGGCCATCGAGAGGATGAGGCAGCGGGCAAGGATCTCGTCGCCGACATGCTCCTGCGCGAATGCGGTGAGCATCAGGTCCACCGGGTCGCCGTGTTCGAGCACATCGAGCGCCGCAGTCTGGGCATCGGGCGAGGGGGCAGGTTTGACCGGGCCGTTGCCCTCGTTTTCCGCCTTCGCTTTGGCCCGCTCTTTGTTCCACTGTTTCTGCTTCTGCTCGAACTGCTTGCGCTTCGCTGCCCGGTCGGGCTCGTACCGGGCCCGCAGCTCAGCCCACCGCTGCGTCCCGCCGCCGCAGGAGGTGTGCTTGCAACCGGCAAAGACCGCACCGTTGCCAAACTGGATCGCAAACGCGCCGTCCTTGTGCGCTGAGGAGAACGGGCACTGGTCAAGGACAAAGAGTGTGCCGCCGCTGTACGGTTTCTCGCTGCGGAAAGAGAGGCCGTGCTGAGCGAGCCAGGTCCGGAGGTCAAAACCCTTCTCCTTTGCAGCAGGCTTCTGTCCCTGCTCCTCGGCAGGCAGCCGGGCGGCGAGCTGCTCCAGCAGGGCCCGGCCCACTACCTGCAACGAACCCGGGGCCGAGATGACCCGGCTCCTCCGGTGCGGTCGCTCGGACGTGGAGTCGCCCTTCCGGGACATCGTGCCGTAGAGCTTCCAGATGCGGCCGGCATTGAAGTTCGCCGTGTCCACGGTCACCTTCTCATCTGAGAAGAGCGTGTCGAGTGCCGCAAGGCAGCCCTTCACGAGCGCGGTTGCCGCGTCATCGTTCGGCAGGTCGATGCGGTAGAGCAGGTGGGCCCCGTTGCCCGAATCACCCTTGACCGGCTCCGGGAAGCCGAGCGATGCAAGCCACGCGGCGATCTCGTCCGCTTTCTGCAGCGCTAGCACGTGCTCCGCGTCCGTGCTTGACACCCCGCTCGGCCGGACCGGGTCGATGTCGATGGGCAGGAAGCGCCGGCGCACGATATCCGCGTCGCTCGTGGTCGCGTCCTTGCGCGAGAGCCGCATCTTGATCCGGTTCGCCCGGCGCGAGAGCAGGGCCGGGTTCACCTCGTTCAGCGTGACGTAGATGCCATGTATTGAAGGGTCGGCATCGAGCGGCTCCACTGCCCGGACGAGTGCTTCGGGATCGCTGAAGTAACCGGAATGGGTGTGCTGATCGGAGAGTGCGCGGACTTCGATGACCTGACCGGGCCCGGCTAACCGGGCGATTGCCTCACGGAGCAGGCCATCCACGGGTCACCACCTTCGCCCTGGCGGCCGGTCATCGTGGAGGGAACAGTGAAATTATCCATGCCCGCCCTCCTTTTGCCGCTGCGCCTGTGCCACCTGCTGGGCCGGTGTGACCTCCCGGGCCCGCTGCGCGTGCTCGTCGAACGTCTCCACCACGATCCGGTACCGGTGCTCCCGCACCCGGGTCGCCGTGATCTGGAAGATCAACTCGCGCTTCTCCCGGATATGGTCCGCGATCACTTTCGGCAGGAGATAGAGCGGGACCCCTTCGATCCGCTCTTCATGGATGACGGGCGCTGATGGCTCACCTGACATAGGCGGCCACCTCGCGGACTTCGGCCGCTGTCACCTCATAGCAGTGGATTGCCCCGGAGGGCGAGATCACCCAGACCTCGCAGCGGAGGAAGATATCGCCCGGGTACATCGTGAGCAGCGAACGGAGCTGGCAGCACTCGAACCGGCAGAATGACTCGACGTACCGGTCTGTCACCGCTCCCTGCGCATGCCGTATCTTCACGCAGAGGGCCTCGTAGTTGCCCCGCATCCCGATCAGGTGGAGCGGGATGTAGCGCGAGAGGAAGTGGTCGGTGACCGGTACCACCGGCTCGTAGCCCCGGGAGACCAGCAGTTTGCCGCACCGGTTCTTTGCTGCATGAAAGAGGCTCTGGGCGATCATGCAGGGCCTCCGTCAGAATCCAGCGGTTTCCGGTCCGGGTGCAGGGCCTGCCGGATCCCGTCATGGGTGATCTCGAAGCACTCGAACTTGTCGGACGGAACCGAGAACCAGACCTCGTAGCGTATCCGGTTGTCGGAAGGAACGCCCTTGAACGTCTTCTCGAAGAACTTCACTTCATTGCCGCAGAACGGGGCCGCTTCTTCCGAGGAACGGATCGGGTGCAGGGAGACTTTCAGTTTCACCCACACGCCCTCTACTGTACCATCACTGCCCTTCTTCTCAGCGATCAGGTTGTAAGGAACAAACTGCGAGCGGGAGAACATGTCACTGATAATCTTCGGTTCGTACCCGAGTTCTATGAGGATATGTCCTGCTTCCCTCTCCAGCACAACCATGCGGCGGCTCGCGGTCATATTTTGCCTCCTGCAGGAGCCGCAGCCGGTGTGGCTGGCGGGATCCTGGGGATCTCCCGCACGCTGTCTTTGCTCACTTCAAAGCAGGTGAGGCCGTGGTGCAGCGTGGAGAGCCAGATCTCGTAGTGCAGGCCGGGTATTGCGGGCTTCCGTGCCATGCAGGTCCGGTACCGGGTGATGTCCCGGCCAAGGAACCGCTCAACGTTCGCAACGGTGGGCTCCTTGCGCGAGATCTTCCGGACCCGGATGTACCGGGTCTCCCCGGGCCCCCGTGTTGCGATCAGGTGTGCTGGCGGGAGCTTCTTTAAGAATACGGGCGGGACGATCTCGACCGTGTAGCCGCCTCGCTGGAGCTGCTCGCGGATGCCCTGCTCCAGGACACTACAGCGCCGGCTCGTCATGCCGGAATCCCTCCGCTGACCATGATGTGCGGGGCGGGCAGTTCAAAGAACCCGTCCCTCGTGACCTCGTATCGCTGGAAGCCGGAGCCCGGCACCGAGATCCAGATCTCGTACCGGGGCGGGTTCTTCACGGACGTGACTTTCTGATAAAACTTCTGCGTGACCCGGATCTCGTCCCGGCAGAATCCCGCTGCCTGCTCGGGCGACGTGAACCGGTGCAGGCCCACCTTGATCTTCACCCAGACCTCGGGATTTGCATCCGTGTTCCTTCCCCGTGCCCGTGCGATCAGGTTGTAGGGGATGAACCGGGAGGCCGGGAAGCAGTCGCTCACGATATCTGATTCATAGCCCATATCGATGAGCAGGTTGCCCGCGTCCCGCTCCAGGATCGCAAGGCGGCAGCCCGAGCTCATGACGCACCCCGTGCAAGCATCGGGCATTTCAGCGTGACCGGTTGCGAATCACCGTCGGCCGGGGCTGGCGTCGGGATCTCGATGATTTTGTCCTGCAGCACTTCGTAGCAGTGAAAACCGGTCCTGAGGGCATAAAGCCAGATCTCGCAGTGGAGGCCGGTGTCAGCAGGTGACCGGGCCAGCACCTTGCGGTAGAGCGCGATCTCCTTGGCGCAGCACTCCTCCACGTCGGCCAGCACCGGGATCTTCCGGCTCACCTTGCGGATGCGGACGTACCGGGTCTCGCCGGGCTCACGGAAGGCCACGACGCAGAGCGGCAGGGCGTTCTGTGAACGGGCCTTCCGGAGGATGTGGACCTTGTAGCCCTGGGCCCGGAGCAGCTCCTGCGCTTCGTATTCGAGGATGTAGCAGAACCGTGCGGTCATGCCGGTATACCTCCGATGACTCGCTGTGACAGGACAGCACCTGATCTCCGATCGATGAGCATATCCGGCAGTACCTCAATCGAGGAAAATTTGCCCAGGGGCATCGCGACCCAGACTTCGTAGTGCTCTACGGTTTTCTTGGGATTGTTCCTCATCTGCCTGCGGAGGGTCCGGATCTCGTCATCGCAGTACCTCGCCATTTCCGCTGCGCTCGTCAGGGTATTGGGCGAGAGTTTCAGTTTCACGTGAAGGGTATCCCCGGCCCCGCGTTTGCAGACGAAGGTCTCGGGCGAATCCCACTCCCTGAGAGAAATAGACCAGGCCACCCGATAGCCACGGCGCTTAAGGAGGTGCGCAGCATTCCTTGAGATCGTGTGAAGCGGGCTCGAAGTCATGCTGTGCCTCCCCGGGCCGGAGAGATAATCTCCGGCTCCTGCTCATCGGACGGGATCTCAAAGAATATGCTGGACACATCCTCGCCGAGCGCCACCGCGATGAACTTGTCGCGGGGCAACTGGTACCGCTGCTTGCCCATTTCGATGATCACACCACGGCCGGACGGGTTGAGGTGCACCGTGCCGGATACCTGCGGCGGATCGTTCTGTGACGGCCAGTTCCGCAGCAGCGGCACGCTGTCGCCCATGAAGATGAGCCGCCCGAGTTCTTCGGGGCAGAGGTAGTGCGGCTCGCCCATGATGCGGACGTGCACGCAGCCTTCGCTCCCGCTGATGATGGAGCCTGCAGCAAACTGCGTCATGACGCTCCTCCCCGATTACCAGCAGCAGAGTCGGCACGATTACTATCACGGCATGCTATAGCAGGACCCGCAGGATGGGGCCCGGTGCATCCCCCGGTGTTCCAACAGGCTTGCGCCACCTCCCCCTTAGGAACAATTACCCAGACGCCGTGTTCGACCATGACCTTTCCAATTCCTTTGAAGCCGGTGCGCTTTTCATAGGCATCGACGGCTTCCTGTGTGACCCGCAGGGGGTCACGCGCAGAACTCTGCTGCATTAAATTTTCACCTACCGATTGATTTGTTCCACAGCGATACCGGGGCTGGCACGGGGGAGTGCCGGCCTTCCAGGAGATGCAAAAAAGCCGGTCGATGAACGCATTACTGGAGCCTTGGCTATCGCAGTGGCAAGTGTTACCGTTCTCCGAACGGCAGGTGACCTAACCAGCGATCACAAAGACCGGAGCAACGCGCTCATAGAACCGGCGGTCAACGGTGACGTGCGAAAGAAGAGAGTGAGGTAGGGGAAGCACGGGCCCTCATTGTGCTGTGCCCGTGGCCCCGGTTCAGGTTTTTTATGATCTCGGACGGAACTCTGACCATGTCCGCCAGCAGGCACACGAACAGCGTCAAAAAATTAAAGAAGCCCGCGTATCTCGCCGCATCTCGCTGCGAATGGGTATACGGGCGCATCTCCCTCGCTGTTACCGTGCCGGAGTTGTTAAACATGCTATTATCCTTCCAAGAACATATTTGCTTATAAGGATTACTGAACCCGCAGGTTAGCTCAATCATTCGGGGCATTTAATGAGGGAAATGGATCTTTGTAAAAGACGATAAATGCAGGTGCGCGCAGAAATTTTAAATAATTCACATCAGGATTGTGATATTATGGCCGAACCGATCAAATATTTTCCAATACTTTTTCAAGACATCATTCTTGAATGCGAAAAAGGAATTCTTGAAAGTCAAAAGGCAATTAATGATAGAAAAATAATCATTGAAAGTTATTCGAAAACGAGAGAGGACTGTAAAATTGGATTAAAAATTTTGAGTGCCAGTACATCTTTTCAAAATGTTGTTGATGAGAATACAACTGAACTGCTAGTCGAATATAAAAACAATGTTGAAAGGTTAAAATATGATATTGCAGCCTCTAATGTTGATTTACAGCGACATGATCAATATATAATGTCTATCGCTGCAACTGCGAGCACGTTTTCTGATACTTCAAATAATATCCGAGATTTTTTATTTGCACTTAATTCACCACCACATGTTACTCTCAATAGCAATATGCCGATAATCGATATCGATGATACTTTACATCAAAATGGCCAAGTAATTGAAAATTTTTTAGAAAAAACAAACTCTCAAATTGCATCAATATTTCATGATTTGATCCTTGAATGGATTAGTAAAAGTAATCCCAAACAAAAAATTCCTTTATTATTGAATCTGCGAACAATAGTTTTTGATAAAATTATTGGACAAAGTTGTCAAAAAGACGAATATAAAACAACTCCTTGGTTTAATGATAAAAGGTTCAAAGGGTTGAATAAAATAGAAAATAGAGTGGCATTTTTCATTTTAGGCTATAACAAACTTGAAAATATTGCTGATTCATCGATAATGAATATTCTACATAATTCGAAAAAATTGTCTGATATCCATGAAAAAATCTCAAGGACCGGAAAATTAAGAGATTTAACTCCTTCAGAGATTATCATAGATACAATTATGAGAGAAACACTTTCATCAATGGTTAGTATTTTAAAATTACGTAATCAGCTACACCAAGAAAATAAAATTTTATTCTGATATTGATGCGTTAGCCATTCAGTTCAATGTCATCGGATCTCCATTTCTTCCACAATTCCGGCGAAGTCTCTTGAAAGATAATCCATAAGTAATGAACAGTTAAACAAAACATAAATGAGCGAACCGGACATATCTCGGTTGCAACATCTCTTTGTGGAATTAAAGGAAATGCAATTGATCGATACATGCCGAAAACTCGAGCCTAGCCTCCATCCCTTAGCCCAATTGCAGGGAAATAAACTCTTCAAAAAAATATTGTATAGTGAAAAATTTTACAACGGTTTTTTGTCTGAATTAGATGATGATACCCTTAAATTTGTGTTGCTTCATGAAGAAGGGCATATTCAAAAAGGCTCTTTATTGCCGTATTGTGCGTTCTTTCTGGCAACGGTTGTTTTCACAATTTTATTCTATTATCCTTACAATTTTGGATGGCCCTATTGGATTCTCTATTTATTAATTGTAATTCCCCTCGTTTACAGATCAGTGTATCCCCTACTCTATAAGGAAGAACTCAAAGCAGACATCTTCGCCGCAGAAAAGATGCGAGAAGGATTCCATATTGAGAGGCCATCTGAATTGCTTAAACGTCTTTTTCAAAAGGCTGACGAGAAAACTAACAAAGAGGACAAAATGAAAAAGTCCACATTTTTGATACTCGCTATTATGATTGTATTGGGTATCTTCCCGGATTATCACCCTGCTGATTGTACCCGAATCGCTAACGTAAATCGGGCCCTGGAAGAATGAAAAAAAATCTTCGTAAAAAACTAAGAATCCCCCATCCGCTCCTTCAGTTTCTCATCGACAAGTTTGTTCACAAACGCCTGCAGGGCCTCGGGGGATTTGAGGACGCTGCTAGTGATTTGAGAGTCGGTTGCAACCGCCTCCTCTGAGAGTTCTGTTGCACAGATCTCGCAGTAATTGGCGATCGGCGAATTGATGTTATAGCAGTTCGGGCATTGCCGGGGTTTCAGCCGTTTGTTGGTCTCTTTCCCCTTGCCTTTGTCGATCGTGATCCCGTAGGTCCGGAGGATCTCGCGGTCGATGTCGCCGCCCGTGAGGTGGGCGTACGTCTGGAACATATTTGTCGTCAGGCTCCCCCACATCATCAGTTTGATAACGCTCTCGGAAACGCCCTCGTTGATCAGGTGCGTGATGCGGGAATGGCGGAAGACGTGCGGGGTGATGTGTTTCTCTACCCCGGCCCTCCGTGCCAGCCGTTTGAGCTGCATGCCAACCGAGCTGTGCGTCAGCGGCGTGTTATGCTCGGTGACAAAGACCGGCATTGCCGGGGCGATGGGCCGGAAGGGATAGTCGCTCTTCCATTTGATCAGGAATTCCCGGGCCATCACCAGCCGGATGTACCGGGGCCTGCGTGTCTTGAAGTTCACGTTCACCACAATGCCGTGGTCGTCGAACCGGAGGTCGCCCCATTTCATCGAGCCGATCTCACCGATACGGAACCCGCCCTCGTAGAGCATCATTACGATGGCCCGGTCCCGGCTCGTGGTGCAGGTTTTGATAATCTCGGTGATCTCATCGGTTGTGAGGAGGTCGGCGGCAACCTTGGTCATGGTGTCGTGGGTCGGGACCTTGAGGCTGCGGATCTTCTTTTCCGGGATGGGGACAAACTCATTTGCGATGAGCCAGAGGTAGAACTGCTTGATGATGAGGATGTGGTCCGAGATCGTGTTCTGCTTGAACGGGCGTCCGCGAATGCTCCAGCCGTTTTTGAGTGCTGCAATCCCTGCATAGATCGCGGCCATATCGTTCTTATCGAACTGGCCGATGAAGCGCCGCCATCCGACCAGCGTGTAGGTGAGTTTGTTGGCCCGTTTCCGGCTGAGGTTACGCGAGGAGAGCATCTCTTCGGTAAAGGAACGGATAAGCTCAGCATCACGGGGTATTATGATCCCCGCTTTCAGGCCCTTCAGGAGGGATCGCTCCTGGTAGTCGGCCTTGAGAAGGTTGAAGAAGTCGTTGTCCGGGGCCAATGGAGCACGGAGCGGCGCACTTTTCATGCTTCAGTGTAAGGCGGATCTCTATAAAAAGAGTTGCTTGGGAATTGAACACAATGTCCCGAAGCCCCAGCCGTGATTTGAACACGGGACCTGCTGATTACAAGTCAGCCGCTCTGCCAGCTAAGCCACTGGGGCGCCATATGAATTTGACATTATCTGCTAAAAAAGGTGGTGTTCAGATTTCTTCACAATCAGTTCCTCAATTTTCATGCCGCGTATCTTCTATCTGGTGGTATCACCGTTCCCAGGCTACAATATTTTCATACAGGATCTTCCTGATCCGATGATAAGGGATACGCGTTGTTGTATCTCCCGCAGCAATTTCCATGTAATAAGCCTCAAGTTTTTGGATCTGATTACCATCAACACATGAGCAATCGCCCGGAGCTCCACGATTGACGTAACAAACCCGGACGTTATCAAATGAATACCGTCGATCAAAACGGATTTTAAGAAGCAGCTGGTGACTTTTCCTCATCAAATCCCCATTTTTCATATGGGCACTGTGCCTCTCATTGTTATCAATGGAATATATCCTTCCTGCAGAACGAGATCTTTTTTGGAAGTGGGAGCACGAACATTAGCGAGTAATAATTTACATTGTGTCTTTGCAAACACATTAAATCCCGGGCAACGGAAATAAAAGAAGAGATGGCACAGCTGACCGTCGATATCGGGGGGCGCGCAGGTATTGACTGCCGT
>Ga0315274_10004702_pt1 | contig 20017 bp, 18 predicted proteins | sample YL17G02_20_MG_FD_203700 | JGI IMG/M metagenome (GOLD analysis project Ga0315274, IMG submission 203700) | Sediment microbial communities from Yellowstone Lake, YNP, Wyoming, USA - YL17G02_20 | ecosystem: Environmental > Aquatic > Freshwater > Lake > Sediment | place: USA: Wyoming | collected... | reverse complement strand
AGGAGATCGCCGAGGCCCGCGCGGACTATCGGCGCGGCAACGTGAAGCACGGTTCATCGACCGACCTCATGCGTGAGCTTCGCGGCAAATGAAGCTGGTCTGGTCGTCCAAGTTCACGCGTTCCGCGAAAAAGAGCGAGAAAGGGTGCCGAAATGGAAATTCATCTGCTCAATGTCGGCACTCATGACGAGGTTTACTGACGGCCTGGCGTCAGCATCACGTGCATCAGAATCCGGTGAAACACGGACTCGTGCCAGTGGCGAGCCAGTATCCGTGGTGATCAGCCGTGAGCGACGTGACCCGATTGTTGAATGCCGTCGAGCAAGGCGACCCGAAGGCTGCCGAGGAATTGCTGCCCTTGGTCTATGAGGAATTGAGGAAGCTGGCCGCCATTCGGATGGCCAACGAGCCAGCGGGACAGACGCTTCAGGCGACGGCGTTGGTTCACGAGGCGTGGTTGCGTCTGGCGGGGCCGGAGGCACAGGTTTGGAACAGCCGGTATCATTTCTTTGCGGCCGCCGCCGAGGCCATGCGCCGAATTCTGATTGATAACGCACGTCGCAAGCAACGTCCGAAACACGGCCAGGGCTGGCAACGCGTGGACCTGGACCAGGTGAATGTCGCGATCCAGACCGACGAAGACACTTTGCTGCTCGTGAACGAGGCGTTGACGCGCCTGGAGCAGGAAGACCCGCAGAAGGCGGAACTGGTCAAGTTGCGGTACTTCGCCGGGATGACGATTCCAGAAGCGGGCAAGGCGTTGGGTCTGTCCGAATCGACTGCCAAACGCGTCTGGACTTACGCCCGCGCGTTTCTTCTGCGAGAAATCAAGCGCCTTCAAGCTTCTGACGAAGGTCCGTCTTAGAGAAACATCCTTGGGGAATCCCTTCGGTTGAAGGCTCTCCTCAGAAACCTGCATTTTTCTGAACTGCTTTTTGCCCGAAACTCGCACTTAAGAATGAAGGCCGAGAAAGGACCTTTATCACGATGAATAGAACGACTGCTGAGAAGATATTTGAGGCCGCGATCAAACTTCCGACCCCACAGGAGCGAGCGGCCTATGTGCGCGGCGCTTCCGGGGAAGATCAGGCGTTGCGACAACAGGTTGAATCGCTGATCCAGGCGCACGAGGAAGTCGGTGGGTTCATGCCGACGGACCCCGGCGAGGCAGGGATCACCATCCCCGACCGGCCCCTCTCGGAAAGTGAAGGAACCAGCGTCGGGAGATACAAACTGCTGCAACGAATCGGCGAAGGAGGCATGGGGGTCATCTATATGGCCGAACAGACCGAGCCGGTCGTCCGCAAGGTCGCTCTCAAGATCATCAAATTGGGCATGAACACCAAGAGTGTCATCGCCCGTTTCGAGGCGGAACGCCAGGCCCTGGCGATGATGGACCACCCCAATATCGCCAAAGTCCTGGATGCCGGTTCCACAGACACCGGCCGACCCTACTTTGTCATGGAACTGGTCAAGGGCGTGCCCATCAACCAGTACTGCGATAAGAATCACCTTCCCACCAAAGAGCGGCTGCAACTGTTCATTGCGGTGTGTCAGGCCATCCAGCACGCGCACCAGAAGGGCGTGATCCACCGGGACATCAAACCGTCGAACATCCTGGTGACCCTCCACGACGGCAGACCGGTGCCCAAAGTGATCGACTTCGGTATCGCCAAGGCCACCAACCAGAAGCTCACGGAAAAAACCCTCTTCACCCAGTTCGCCCAGATGATCGGGACGCCGGCCTACATGAGTCCGGAACAGGCGGAGATGAGCGGACTGGATGTCGATACCCGGACTGACGTGTACTCATTGGGCGTGTTGCTCTACGAACTGCTTACGGGCACGACGCCGTTCCCCGAAAAGGAACTCTTGAGCAAAGGGTACGGCGAGATGCAGCGGATCATTGCGGAACAGGAACCGGAACGGCCGTCGTTGCGCGTGAGCACGCTCTTGGGCGAGCAGCAGACCATCGTCTCCAAGAACCGGAGCACCGAACTGTTGGCCTTGCAGCGGCAGATCAAAGGGGACTTGGACTGGATCGTAATGAAGGCGTTGGACAAGGACCGCACGCACCGCTACGACACACCGAACAATCTAGCCGCTGACATTGAGCGCCACCTCAGCGACGAGCCCGTCCTGGCTGTGCGACCGACATTCCTTTACCAGTTGAGCAAGCTGTATCGCCGGCACAAGCTGGCTCTGGCCACGGCGGCCTGCTTCGTTTTGTTGCTGGCCGTCAGCGCCTGTGTGTCCACGGCGCAAGCCATGAAGAACAAGTCCCTCTTCACCGCCGCGGAAGAGGCCAGGCTGAAGGAGATGAGCGCAAAGGAACGGGAAACCGAACTCCGCCGCATCGCCGAAACCGAACGCGATCGCAGCCAGCGCTTCCTCTATGTCGCCAACATGAACCTGGCGAAGCGGGCTTGGGACGAAGCGAACGTGGGCCGGGTTGTCCAACTTCTCGACCTGCACCGGCCTCAACCGGGCCAACCGGACTTGCGGAACTTTGAGTGGTTTTACCTGGAACGCCTCTGTCACAGTGAGCTGCTTACGTTGCGAGGGCACACCGGGAGGGTCGTAAGCGTGGCATTTAGCCCGGACGGGAAACGGCTGGCGTCGGCAAGCGAGGATCGGACGATGAAGGTTTGGGACGCCATGAGTGGGCAGGAAATCTCCGCGTTGAAAGGGTGGCCCTTCACGTTGAAAGAGTGGCCCGGGCCATATAGTCCAGACGGTAAACGGCTGGCGACCGCCAGCGGGGATGGCACGGTGAAAGTCCGGGACGCGGTGAGTGGTCAAGAGATACTCACGTTGAAAGGAGGGGGCGGGGTGTTTAGTCCGGATTGGAAACGACTGGTTTCTTGTTCAATCGACGAGGGGACGTTGACTGTAAAGGATGCGGCGAGTGGGCAGGAAATCCTCACGTGGAAGGCGCACAACGACCAGGTCTGGGGTGTGGCGTTTAGTCCGGACGGGAAACGGCTGGCCTCATCAAGCGGGGACCGGACGGTGAAAGTCTGGGACGCCGACAACGGGAAGAGTATATGCACATTAAAAGGGCACGGCGGCACGGTCTGGGGGGTGGTGTTCAGCCCGGACGGGAAACGACTGGTGTCGTCAAGCTCGGATCAGACGCTGAAAGTTTGGGACGCCGCGAACGGTCAGGAGATGCTCACGCTGCGAGGGCACAAAGACGCGGTCGAAGGGTTCGCGCTTAGCCCGGACGGGAAACAGCTGGCCTCGGCAGGCTTCGACGGGACCGTGAAGTTGTGGGACCCTGTGAGCGGTCAGGAGACGCTGGCGCTGCAAGGCCACACGGATGCGGTTAGAATGGTGGCGTTTAGCCCGGACGGAAAACGACTCGCGTCGGCAAGCAATGACGGGACGGTGAAGGTGTGGGACATCGCCAGCGATCCGGAGGCGCTCACTTTGAAGGGGCACACGGGCGATGTCTGGGGCGTAGCGTTTAGCCCGGACGGGAAACGACTCGCGTCGGCTAGCGGAGACAAAACAGTGAAGGTATGGGACACCACGAGTGGTGAGGAAATGCTCACGTTGCAAGGGCACAGCGACTGGGTGTGCGTGGCCTATAGCCCAGACGGGAAACGGTTGGCGTCGGCAAGCAAGGATCGGACGCTGCAGGTGTGGGACGCTACGAGCGGTCGGGAGATGCTCACGCTGCAAGGGCACACCAACTCGGTCACGAGCGTGGCGTTTAGCCCGGACGGGAAACGGCTGGCGTCGGGTGCGGGGGAGTATTATGGCACGCCCGGAGAGGTGAAGGTGTGGGACGCTACGAGCGGGCAGGAGATGCTGACGTTGCAGGGGCACACCATCCGGGTTACCAGCGTAGCCTTTAGCCCGGACGGGAAACGGCTGGCCTCGGCAAGCGACGACAAGACGGTGAAGCTTTGGGACGCCACGAGCGGGCAGGAGATGCTCACGTTGAAAGGGCACACCAGCGGGGTCGAAAGCGTGGTGTTTAGCCCGGACGGGAAACGCCTGGCTTCGGCAAGCTGGGATGAGACAATCAAGTTGTGGGACGCCACGAGCGGGCAGGAGATGCTCACGTTGCGAGGGCACACCAGGCGGGTCACGAGCGTGGCCTTTAGCGCGGACGGGAAACGGCTGTCCTCGGCAAGCTGGGATCAGACAATCAAGTTGTGGGACACCGCGAGCGGCCAGGAAACGCTCTCGTTGAAAGGGCACCTGCCCATTGTCCCGTGCGTAGCGTTTAGCGGGGATGGAAACCGGTTAGCCTCGGCAAGCTGGGATCAGACAATCAAGTTGTGGGATGCCCGGCCACGCTCGCAGGCAAGCACTCCCGACGCAAAAGCGCGGTGATGATGTAGCGCCTCAGTTGTACCCGGCGCGCGGCGTTTACGCCGCTTCACCCTCGGAGTGGAGAAGCCGTTGGTCACTTGCAGATCTGCTGTTGTTTGGCATTGAAGCGGCGTGAACGCCGCGCCCCGCTCGCTGACCGCCAGTGGAAACTGAGGCAGTACGTGAGGATTCGACCGAGTTTGATCCTGCTCCGAGGAGATCGCCGATACCGCGCTGGCCAGCACGCGCAGCATCGTCCACTGGACCTTCCATCGCGTTCGGCTGCTGCCCGATCACCTGCCACAGCGACCACGCGCCAAAAGCCGCCACGCATTGACGCGTTCTCAAGCACAGCCTAGTCTGGCCCCGTGATTGCGAGCTTTGATTACCATTGAATGCCCTTGGAAAGGTGATTGAACACCCCGAAAGCCTGCCTCAAGGTCGCGGCTGCCCGAGGTCCGCCCTTGACGCTATTAACGCCAGGCATTCGGGTGAACGACCAATGGCGGATATGCTTCCGTTGGAACGCGGGGCACGCCCATGACGCGGAAATCACAGACTACCATTGACCATGAAAAGCAATCTGCTCACGAACATCACGCCGGGAGAAATCCTGGAGGAAGAATTTCTGAAGCCGATGGGCTTGACGCAATACCGGCTGGCCAAAGACCTCGGGGTGCCGCCGCGCCGCATCAACGAAATCGTCAAAGGGGAACGGGCCATCACGGCGGACACGGCCTTGCGGCTGGGGCGCTTCTTCAAGATGGCGCCGCAGTTCTGGCTGAACCTCCAAGCGCAATACGACTTGGAACAGGAAAGCGAACGGTTGGCTGGACGGCTGGAAAGCGAAGTGAAGGTCCTTGCGGCGCCGTGAGCCGGTCCATGAACTCTGGATCGGAAGTCGCCGAGTTCAGCACCCGGCCCAAGCCCAGAAGCCGCTCCAAGGCTCTTTCGTGTCGGGGCCGCAAAGTGTCGCTGTCCTCCGTGGTCACAAAGAACTGCCGCTGCCAGTCCAGGAATCGTTGGCACTCCCGCTTCAACCTTGTCACTCGCACCTTGATCCAGCACCCTTGCGCGCATGAGCGGCGTCACGCGCGGCCTGGACGTGGACACGCGTACGGACGTCTATGCGCTGGGCGTGCTGCTGTATGAACTGCTCACCGGCACGACACCCTTTCCGCAGAAGGAACTGCTGAGCCCGAAGCGGACCGTGCCAGCCGCTTGCTCTACATCGCGCACATGAACCTGGCGAAGCAGGCCTGGGACGAAGCAAGTGTGGGTCGGGCTTTGGATCTCCTCGACCTGCAACGTCCTCAACCGGGCCGGCCGGACCTGCGGAGCTTTGAGTGGTTTTACCTGGATCGCCTCTGTCACAGTGATCTGCTCACGTTGAAAGGGCACACTGACGATGTCTCGGATGTGGCGTTTAGCCCGGACGGGAAACGGCTGGCGTCGGCAAGCGCCGATCAAACAGTGAAGCTGTGGAATGCCCAGCCACGTCCGCAAGAAAGCACTCCCGAAGCGAAAACGCGGTGAAGATTCGAATGAGATCGATCATGCTCCGAAAGCACCGAAGAGCAAAGAGCACTGACAGGGGATTCATCCCTGCGGAGGATTATGACAGAGACCACGAGGGAGACGACTATCAGATCGACGGCCGTGACCTGCTCTGCGTCCGCAGCGGTGCCCCGGGCCCCACTTCTGCTGTCTGTGAATAGACCTACTAACACCTACAACATGATGCACTATAAACCGTGGCTGACTCGATTCAGCCTTCCTTGTTTCGTTTTTCTGATCGGCGCGGTCTCCCTCCACGCTGCCAACTGGCCTGGCTTTCGCGCTCTGAACCAAGCAGGTATCGCGACCGACAGCGAGAAGCCGCCCGTGCATTTCGGCCCATCCAGTAATTTGCTCTGGAAAGCCGAACTGCCTCGGGGACATTCCTCTCCGGCGATCTGGCATGATTCCATATTTGTGACGGGTGCGGAGGGCAAAAAACTGATAACCCGCTGTCTTGCTCGGTTGACCGGCAGGCAACAGTGGGAGCAGAGTCTGACGGTCGATAAATTGGAGCCAATTCACAGGGCCAACTCCATCGCCACACCCACTCCTACCACGGATGGACGAGGCGTGTTCGTTTATTTCGGTTCGTATGGTCTGCTCGCCTACAACCTTGAAGGCCAGGAATTATGGCGGAAGCCGTTGCCCATGCCCCAAACCATGATGAATCAAGGCACAGGCACTTCACCCATCCTGGCCGATGACAAATTGATTGTGTTTGTGCAAATAGGAACGAACTCGCATCTGCTGGCATTGAATCCCAAAGATGGCCATGAGATATGGAAAGCACCCATGCCGGAATACAATTCCAGCTATGCCACCCCGGTCTGCTGGAAAGAAGCCGACCGAGGATATGTCGGGATGTCCTGCGTTTTCCGGTTTACCGCGTTCAGTTTATCCGAGGGCAAGGAAACCTGGTGGGTGGACGGAACCGGCCTTGAACCTTGTAGCACGCCGGTAGCCACCGGAAATCAGGTGATCATCTCGGTCGCCGGAATTCAAGGGGAACCAGCCAACATGACCCTCCCACCCCCTTTCGATGAGGCTGTAAAAAGGTTCGACCGGAATGGCGATGGCTTGATTGCCTTCGAGGAAATTCCGGATGATTTACTGTTTACCGACCGTCAGACCTCTAATGGCCAAGGAAATACGACCTTAAAACAGGCGTTCAGGCTGTTTGCCGGATCAGAGGTCAAAAAGGGCGACAAGCTCGACCGTAAGAAGTGGGATGAATTGCGAGACAGTTTGAGTGAGTTTAGCAAGGACGATATGCAGAAGCCCCTAGTACTGTCGGTGCGCATGGGAGGAAGCGGGGATGTCACGAAATCGCATGTCCTATGGAAGGAAACCAAAGGCGTTCCCGAAGCGCCCTCACCCCTGGTTTGGCAGGGGCGCATCTATCTGATCCGCAGCGGCGGCGTTCTGGCGTGCCGTGATCTGGAAACCGGGAAGCTGATTCAGGAACGCAAGACGGAATCCCGCGGCGGCTATTTCGCCTCGCCCGTGCTGGCCGATGGACGAATCTACGTGGCGTCGGATCGTGGAGTCGTTACCGTGATCAAGGCGGATGATGCGCTTGAGGTTCTTGCCCGAAATGAATTGCAGGATCCGATCTTCGCCTCCCCAGCCATCGTCGGGAACATCTTGTATGTTCGCTCTTCCACCAAATTATGGGCGTTTGCGGAAGTACCCAATTAACGAACGGTACACCGCAAGGAAAACCAAAATTGTCTCCGAGAAACTGCCGTTGCCGCCTGCCTTGCGCCGTGCGGCCAAAACCCGTACGTGACGGCCCTGCCGTCAAGCCTGGGGTGGCAGCGTCGGCGGATGTTGCTGGGCGCGAATCCAGCGCGGGTAGTAGGTTCGCAGCGCCTTCAGCAATTGTTCTCTGGAAAGATTGGGGCGCCCGCTGAGGATGTCGCCCACCAAGCCCTCAAAGACGGCTTCGCACCGATCCAAATCGTCCTCGCCAGCTTGGAGCCAGGCGTCGTAGGCGAGCAACAGGGATTCCAGCTCGCGGTCCATCCGCTTCAGGACTTGAAATGGGCGGCCAGCACCGCCTCGGCTTCGGCGGCCGTCAGCGCCGTGTGGGTCAGTTCCCAGGATTCCTGCAACTGGGCCATGCGCGCTTTCACCAAGTCTGCCGCGCGCCGGTCCATGAACTCTGGATCGGAAGTCGCCGAGTTCAGCATCCGGCCCAAGCCCAGAAGGCGCCGCAAGGCTCTTTCGTGTCGGGGTCGCAAAGTGTCGCTATCCTCAGCGGTCACGAAGAACTGCCGCTGCCAGTCCAGGAATCGTTGGCACTCCCGCGACCATCGCTGAACCTGGCCAGCCAACGCCTCCGTCACGCTGGCCGCCAAATCCACATCGACTGGAAAAGTCTGATCGGGTGCCGATGTCACATTCATGGTCTGTCTATACGCTTGGCAGGTTCTGCTGGCAAGCCTGCATCAATGATGAGTGCTTTCAACCTTGTCACTCGCACCTTGATCCAGCACCCTGGCGCGCATGGGCGGCGTCACGCGCGGCCTGGACGTGGACACGCGCACGGACGTCTATGCGCTGGGCGTGCTGCTGTATGAACTGCTCACCGGCACGACACCCTTTCCGCAGAAGGAACTGCTGAGCCCGAAGCGGACCGTGCCAGCCGTTTGCTCTACATCGCGCACATGAACCTGGCGAAGTGGGCTTGGGACGAAGCGAACGTGGGCCGGGTTGTCCAACTCCTCGACCTGCACCGTCCTCGACCGGGCCGGCCGGACTTGCGGAACTTTGAGTGGTTTTACCTGGATCGCCTCTGTCACAGCGAATTGCTCACGCTGAAAGGGCACAGCAGCGTGGCATTCAGCCCGGACGGGAAACGGCTGGCGTCGGCAAGCGCCGATCAAACAGTGAAGCTGTGGGACGCCCAGCCACGCTCGCAAGAAAGCACTCCAGACGCGAAAACGCGGTGATGATACGAATGACTTCGATCCTGCTCCGAGAGAACGAAACAACGCGGAGACAGAATTCCACTTGCCGGCAAGCCGCGACTCAAAGAAGCCCTCGCCCACCTCGTGCAACTCTCCGAAGCCACCGCTCAGACCACAAAGGCCGCCGAGCGGAAACAGCAGCGGAATCATCACCTTCATCCGAGTTTTCTCAGCAACATCGCGCTCCGAAATGCGTCTGGATGACAAGAGGCCGAAACCCTTTTGCCCACCGGTGCCGGCCTGTCTGAAGGGCATCCTTCGGCCCCCATTGGCAGTTGACGACACGGAAAAGCCTCGACCTTATGTTCAGGCCAGGGGGCCGGGATCTGCCGGCTTCCTCGGTGAGAGAGACCTTGTGAAAGTCCGCCAGTTGAATCAGCGGCAGAATGGTTTTGACAGGTGTATCCGATTACTCGTATCGCAGGGCTGTCATCGGATCGACCTGCGTGGCTCTGCGCGCCGGCAGATAGCAGGCCAGCAGGGCGATGCCGCCGAGAAGCAGAGTGACACCCGCGAAGGTGGCCGGGTCGATCGGGGCGACGCCGTAAAGGAGGCTGGACAAAAAGCGCGTCAACCCGAATGCCGCCAGGAGGCCGACCACCACCCCGGCCAGAACCAACCGCAGTCCCTGTCCGACCACCAGCTTCAGCACGTCGCGGGTCTGTGCCCCGAGCGCCATCCGCACCCCGATTTCGTGCGTGCGCTGGGAGACCGCGAATGACATGGTGCCAAAGATACCCAGGGCCGCCAACGCGAGGGCCAAGGCGCCAAGAGTGCTCGAGAGCCACATGTTCATTCGTTGCGGGATGAGGAAGTCGGATATGCATTGTTCCATCGTCATCAGCCCGCTCACCGGCTGGTCCCTGTCCACGCTCCGGATTCGGTCGCGGACTGCCGCCGCCAAGCTCATCGGGTCGCCCCGTGTGCGCAGGGCCAGGCCCATCGCGTCGGTCCCCTCCTGCAGGTAGCACACGTAGACCTGCGGGCCGGGATCCACCGTCGGTCCCTTCACCCGCACGTCGCCCACCACACCCACAATGGTCTTCCAGTTCTCGTCTATGGACCCGTCTTCTTTGTTCCCGTTATAATGGTGCCCGTACTTGATCTGCTGGCCGACGGCTTCCTTCCCGGGGAGGAAGTGGCGGACAAACGTCTCGTTGACCATCACCACCTTGGCGGAGCCCGCACGGTCGCCATCCGTGAAGCTGCGGCCCTGTTTCACCGGGATCCCCAAGGCCTGGAAATAGTCGGGGTTGACGACGCCGCACCTGGCGCCAGTAGATTTCCCATCGACTTCCACGGGCCGCATCCACCCCGCTGGTCCCACGAATGGCAGTGATAAATCCGCTCCGATCGCCTCCACCCCGGGCAGGGTGCGGAGCTGTTCGATCACCTGCTGGAAATAGGCGGCCTGGGCGGGGCGATTGGTGTACTTTGAGGTGCTCAGCGAAAGGGACAGCGTCAGGAGCCGGTCCGGGCGAAATCCTGGATCCACGCTGCGGAGGCGGAAGAAGCACTTGACCAGCAGGCCGGTACCGACGAGCAGCACCAGCGCCAGCGCCACTTCCGAGACCACCAGCATTCCCCGAAGCCGATGCGACCGCCGCCCGCCCGTCATGCTGCGGCTTCCTTCCTTGAGGGATTCATTCAGCGAAAGATGGGAGGCCTCCAAGGCCGGCGCCAGACCGAAGATCAGACCCGTCAACAGCGCGGCCAGAAACGTAAATGCCAGCACCCGACCATCGATGCCAGCCGACGGTACTTCCTTCAAAACGGGTAGGAAACCACGCACCGAATCCTTGATTCCAAAGGCCAGCAACAAGCCGAGGGCCGCTCCCAGCAGGGCGAGCAGGCTGCTTTCGGTCAGTAGTTGCCGGATGATCCGAAGCCGACCGGCTCCCAGCGCCACACGGACGGCGATTTCTTTCCGCCGCCGCGTCCCGCGCGCCAGGAGCAGATTCGCGACGTTGGCACAGGCGATCAAGAGCACGAACCCGACGGCACCTTGATAGACCAGCAGACTGAGCTTCGCCGCCTGGGCCATGTATCCCTGCAGTCGGACCAGCACCACTCTGCCCTTTTCCCTTGGGTCGCAGAAGGGGTGGTAAATAATATCCAGCGAGGCGCGGGCTTGTTCGAGGGTGACGTCGGGTTTAAGCCGGCCGATGCCGAGGAGAAATCCGTGCCCCTTTTCGTCGAGTCCGAGCGGTCGGAGCACGTCCCACTTCTTGCGGTATTGCGAAGGGACTTGAAACGAGGACGGAAGCACGCCGATTACCAGGTTCGGCTGGTGATCGATGGTGATGGTCTTGCCAAGAACGTTGGTGTCCCCGCCGAACCGCCGCTGCCAGAGACCGTACCCAAGGATCGCAACCCGCGGGCCACCACGCTTATCTTCGTCGGCCGAAAAGCCACGGCCCAACACCGGTTGCACACCCAGGGCGGGCAGGAAGCCGGCGGAAACGTCGCCCACGTTAACCGACTCGGCTTCATCGCCACCAGTGATGATCCAGGACTGATAGTGGTAAATCCCCAAATGCGAGAAGACCCGGTTCTCTTTCTGCCAGGCAAGAGTCTCAGGGGCAGAGAGGATCTCATTATTATACCCGGGCCCTTCTCTTACGATCGTTACCTGGACCAGTTGGTCAGGATCCGGGTAGGGCGGCGGGCGCAGCAACACCGCGTTGACCAGGCTGAAGATGGCGGTGTTGACGCCGATCCCCAGCGCCAGAGTCACTACCACCACCGCGGTGAAGCCGGGATTCCTGCGGAGCATGCGGGCGCCATACCGCAAGTCCTGGATCAGCGTCTCCAGCCACGGCACCCCACGACGGTCCCGATAGGCCTCTTTGACGGACTCCATCCCGCCCAGTTTGATCAGCGCATCCCGCCGCGCCTCTTCGGGCGTCATCCCGGAGCGCAGATTATCCTCGATGTGCATCTCGAGGTGGCTCTCCAACTCCTCCGCCAAGTCCCGATCCCGCCGTTCCTTGTCGAACAAGCCGCTCAACCGCATCAACCAAGCCCGCAGTCGTCTCATGCGCACTCCTTCCCCGGGGACAAAAACCGCGCCAGGATGGCGCTCATCTGCTCCCAGTCCTGGGTTTCCTTCGCCAGTTGCTTCCGACCCGCCCGCGTCAGTTTGTAATACTTGGCCTTCCGGTTGTGCTCCGACACGCCCCACTCCGAGGCGATGCAGCCCTCTTGCTCCAGCTTCAGCAGCGCGGGATACAGTGTCCCATAGTTGACCGACAGGAGCTGGGCGCTCGTGTGCTCGATCCGGCGCGCGATGCCGTAGCCGTGGAGGGGGCCGGTTCGTTCGAGGGTTTTGAGGACCATCAGAGCGAGGGTTCCTTGCCAGACATCGGCTTTGTCGCCCATAAACGGGTGGAGACTACCTCAAGCCCTATGGGAAGGCAATAGGAGATTTCGGCGAACCGACCAGGATTGCCAGGGCCCTATTCCTTGGGCAGGAAGTTCTCCAGGACCCAGACTTCGTGTTGCAGGGTCGTAGAACTGCCGAACGCAAGGCGTCGGCCATCCGGATGAATTGCCAGGTGCCGCATCCGCGGATTGGCCTCCCAGAGTCGTCGGGACGAACCGCCCTGTGCCGGGACTTTCCAGAGGGAAGTGACATAATCGTGCGCCCCGGCCATGACATAGAACAGGTCGCGGCCGTCGGTGGTCCAGAGGATCTGATAAAGCCAGGTGGTCTTACCTGGCTGCGGAGGCACGACTTCACGGGCCGCCCCTCCGGCCACGGACATCACCATAATTTTCATCGCCTGGGTTTTCTTATCCCGGTCACCAAAAGCAACACTCCGCCGGTCGGGTGACACTGCCAGGGTCTGCAGGTACGAATCTGGCGCGGTCTCCAGCACCTTGTTGCGGACCGATTGCACCTCCCGCAGCATCGCGACCGCTTCAGGTTCAGCATCCGGAGTGGGAGGAAAGACGATAGTCTTCCCGTCAGCCGACAAGTCCGCTACGACAGTGGTTCGACCCGATGGGATATCGATCTGATAGACATGTCCCTTTTCATCTTTGCCATAGCCCTCCGCCAGAATGAATCGATCGTCCGAAGACCAGCGAAGGCCGCTGCATTTCCAATCGTAGTATCCGAGCTTGCCGGGATCGAATTCACGCACCTCTCCGCTGGCGAGTGAATAAACCGCGAGCGTTGACAACGCGGTCATCTCGCTTTCTTTTCGCAGCCTCAAATAGGCCAGCAATCGACCATCGTGGGACCAGGCAGGCAATGCCTTGTCGCCCAGGACCGGCAACGGCACCGGGGCTTCAAGCATGCGGCCCGTGTCCAAATCGAGTGAGGCGGTATAGACATCGCAAGCGTGGAATTCCCGAGTATAGTAGAATGAGCCGTCGCGCGTGAATCCCTTCGGCTTGATGACGCCGATGTTGCTTTTGACCAGGCGCGGCGCATCCAGGGTTTTCCCGTCGCCGACCTGAACCAGCCAGAGATCGGCAGTTCCCCAGCGGTCGCTGGAAAACACGATCCACTTTCCGTCCAGCGACCAGCCGAGAAACCGGTCATCGGCCGGATGCGCGATCAACGGGATCTCCCGCTGGTCCCGGGTGTCGTACAGGAAGACGTCGCAGGCGTTCGTGCTGCCCCGTTGAGGAGAATCATAGGCCAGATAGCGGCTGTCGGGCGAAAGACCCACCGCGGACGAGTGGGCCGGCAACGTTTTGAGGACCTCGGCAGAACCATTTGCGGCTAAAACCATGAGGATCTGACAGGAGCCATTGGCGTTGACGGTGGCCAGGATCTTCTTGCCGTCCGAGGACCAGCGCACTGGGTCCACGCTGTTCGTGTTTCTGTCGGTGTAAAGGACCCGCGTGCCCGTCCCGTCGAGCTTGACCAACCGCAGCTCATCGGAGTTGCCTCTCGCTTCGCTGTACCAGTTATAGACCACGTACTTGTTGTCCGGCGACATCGCCGCATACCAGGGTTCCCCGCCTGCCTTTTCCGAGTCCTTGGTCAACAGGCGAGATTTCCCGGTGGCGAGGTCGCGGACACTGAGTTCCCAATCAGGAAGGCTGCGAAACAAGTCAAAGACATACCGGCCATCCGGGGACGGACAACTCGAGAAATCCGACTCCCAGCCCTTAGTCACCAAGCGGAGGCTTAGGCCCGGCGGCGGACTGGCGAGGCGCTTCTGAGCCGTCTGACCGACCGCCTGGCTGGCCACGCCGCGGCTCTGGGCGAAGGCCACCATCGTGGCGATCAGCAGCGTCGCCAGCGTCGTCGTCCAGGCCCACCGCCCGCCCAGGTTCGGGGCCTCTTGCCCCGCGGAGAGAATGCTGCGGATCCGGGTTTCCAGCTTCCTGCGGAATCCCACCACGGGCAAGGCGAAGGCGGAGGGCCTTTGCGGCAACAAGCTCAGAAGGGATTCGGCGTAGGCTTCCGAGGGTTGGCCGCAAGCCACGACCCAGTGGTCGCAGGCCAACTCACCGAGCTGGTCCAGTCGGCGTTTGGTCCACCAGACCAACGGGTGCCAGGGCAGACAAACGAGGAGAATTTCGCTGATGAGCGCCGCCCAGTGGTCGCGTCGCTTCCAATGAGCCAGCTCATGGCACAGGATGCCCGTCCACGCCTCATCCCCGGAGATTCGCGGCGGAGATTGGGGAATCACCACCGCCGGACGGAGTCCCCAGCAACAGATCACCGGACTGACGACTCGATCGGACAGATACACCTGAGGCCGGACCCGGAGGCCCAACCGGCAGGCAGCGCGCTCCACGAGCTGAGGAACCATTCCTTGCTCCAGGAGTTTGGCTCGCCGCCAGATGACCACTTCTTTCAACAGAGAAACCACCAGCCGCACTAAAGCGAGCGCCGACAGGATGAGCCACGCACCGGCAAACAGACTCCGCCAGGCAAACCCGTGAGGTGTGCGTAGGGTTCCCTTCGAAGAACCGGAGGAGGTGGGGTCCGACACCTGGGGAGAACTGACCGAGCTTGCGTCCACTGCGGCGGATGGAGTCGGGATACTGGATGTAAGAATGGGGTCGCCGGAGCCACCTCCAAACGCTGACGGCTCAGCTCGCAGATTGCGCGTCGGCTCAACAGCGATCAGCCCCCAGCCGAGTTGGCGGACCGCTTCGCACAGGAGCGGCGTGGCCAGGCAGGCTGCCATCGTCAGGAGCAGGATCCGGTGGGCACGCGCCGGTCGGCGATGCCAAAGCAGACTGAGCAATCCGCCCAAGCCCAGGAAGATTGTGCTTTGCCAGACGCAGTTCCAAAGCCACGAGGAAGTGGTCGCCATATTCATTTTCGCGTCTTTCGTTTTTGGTCAATCAGGGTTCGGAGGGCGAGCAAATCGGCTTCGTCCAGCGCCTCGTCTTCGATCAGATGTTGAAACACGAGCCGGGAATTGCCCTGGAAGGCGCGCTGGATGAATTCCCGGAGCGAACGCCGGCTTTCCTGCTCGCGCGAGAGGGTCGCTTGATAGACATAGGTGCGGCCGTCGAGCCGGTGCCTCAGCCAGCCGGCTTTTTCCAGGCGTTGCATGATCGAGAGCACGGAGGTGTAGGCGAGTGACCGGGTCCGGTTGAGCCGTTCCCACACCTGGCGGGTGGTCGCCTCGCCCCGGGTCCATACCGCCTCCATGATCGCCTGCTGCAGCGCGCCGAGATCATCCATGGATTTCCGTTTCATAGGCCGGGCTGGGTCCGTCGGGTTGGTTAACGTCATGGTTATCTATGGCGAAACGTAGTACTACATGTTGCAGTAGATGCAAGCCTTTTTTTCCGGTTGAGGCCACTTTTTCCCGGTGCCGGCCCTCCCGCCACGCGTAGGTGGCAAGTCCCTGTTCCGGGATTGAGCTCACCGGCAATCTGCAGACCTGACCCGTCGTAGGGCAGGCCAACAGTACGCGTTGATGACCTCCATCAGCTTCCCAGGGTGACCGACGTAGCTTTGCCCAAGTGCCAGCCACCAGGCCAAGGCTGGCACATAGCGCACCGCGGTGGAGGAATCGTGATCTCGGACAGTGTTTCGTCCGGCCAAAGTCGCCCGCTTGGAGACGCCTGCCCCAAAGGGCAGGTCACTTCGTTATTTGGCCCGAGTCCTGCCCGGGTACGTAAGAATAGCCAGTCTTGGTGAGGTTGGTGACAGTGAACTTGATCGTGCCGCTTTGCCGTACCCTTCCAGAATTCAAAACCGCCACCCCATTCGCGTCGGTGGTCTGCTGGGTGACGCCCACGTTGATCAGGCCCGACCAAGCGCCGCTAACGGTCACGCCACTCGTCAGGACGCCATTTCCATCCGTAACCGTGACCGTGGCGACAGCCTGCCAACTCGGCCCATTCGAGACCGTGGACATGGCGATGTTCGCGACCTTCAACGTCGGGCCGGGCGGCGGCTGGAGATTTGGGTCTTGGTAAACCCTCACGTAATCCACCCACATCTGCACCGGCAATGCCGTGGTTGCATCCGGCGACCCAGGCCAACCGCCTCCGATGGCCAGGTTCAGGATAATAAAGAAGGGATGATCAAAAATCCATGGGCCCGGGAGTGCCGCCTGGGATGTTCCACAAGTGGCGGTTTGCGGCGTGACGGAGAAATACTCCACGCCATCCACGTAGTAGCGCATCTCGGCCGGCTCCCACTCGAGGGCAAAGACGTGGAACCGCCCGGACAGATCGGTCAGCGTCGTGTCGCAGTTGACCGAATCAGCTCCGGAGTATTTGGGCGCATGAGCCGATCCGCGAATGGTATTCACGCCAATCGGCACGACGTGCTCCATGATATCGATTTCTCCACAAGCCGGCCACCCCACGTCGGTGAAATTGGAACCGAGCATCCAAAACGCCGGCCAGACGCCCTGTCCGTTTGGCACCTTGATGCTCGCTTCGATGCGGCCGTACGTCCAGTTGTGCAGGCCTTGTGTCTTGAGCCGCGCTGACGTGTAACTCCTGTTCCGGTATGGCTCCTTGAGAGCCTGAATGACGAGAAAGCCATTGCCGCTGGAGTCGTGATCGATGTAACTGTTCGCCGAGCGGCTGGTATAATACTGGAGTTCGTTGTTGCCCCAACCACCACCGCCGGTGTCATAGGTCCAGTTGCTGCCATCGATGCTCGACTCGTTGAATTCGTCCGCCCAAACCGGTTGCCAATTGGGTTTCTGAGCAAGCAAGTTCGCAGCGGCCGCAAGCATCGCCAGGAGTGCGACTGAAAAAATCTTCGTTCTCATATCGGCTGATTGGCTGAATAATGGAATTCAGCAGTACTTTTAACCCAACTGGTACCAAATATCAAGCACATGCTCGTAGTCCCGCGGCGCATCTATTCGGGGCGCCCCCGTTCCGTTTGACCGCCGGCCAGGCGTGGGTCGGTTTTTGTTTTGGTTTCCATAAAGCCCTGCCGGCTCAGTCGCAAAGCAACCACCAACGGCGGCGGCGCAAAAGGCGAGAACATCGTTGACAACTGGCATTTACTATAGTAAATCTACATCCCTAAACGACATGGTGCTGAAACACAACGCGAACCCACGGAATACGCTTATGTCGCACATTGGTTTCGGTCGCATGCAGAATCGGATCATGCAAATCCTCTGGGGGCGTGGCCAGGCCAACGCCCGCGAAATCACCGAAGAGCTCAACCGGAAAGAGTCCGTGGCGCACAGCACGGTGCAAACTTTGCTGCGCAACCTGGAAAGAAAGGGTGTCGTCGCGCACGAGATGCAGGAACGCACCTTTGTTTTCCACCCGTTGGTGGAGGCGGACAAGGCGACCTGGTCCGCGACGCGCGAATTCGTGGAGCGCATGTTCGGCGGATCCGTGGTCGGCCTGGTGGCGCATCTGCTTGAACACGAGAAGATCCCGCGCAAGGAACTAAAGAGAATACGGAAGATGATCAGTGAAAAGGAGCAATAGTCATGAACTCAACCACGCTTGGCACGGAAATCCTGAAACTGTCGAACCTGGCGGTATTCCTGGGAGTGAACCTCTTCGTGCAATCGACCCTGTTGATAGCCACGGGATTGATCTTAACCCGCCTCTGCCGCAGCAATGGAGCGGCCCTGCAGTCTTTAATCCTGCGAGGGACACTCCTCGCCGTCTTTTCCTGCCCTTTGGCCTCCTGCCTGATCGGCGTTGCGGGCATCGATCGGATGAGCTTTCAACTGCCCGAGGTGTCACTGGCGAATTCGGAGTCTGCGGCGCCAAGCGAAGTTAGCGGATGTCTCGATCCTGGAGAGCTGCCAGGCGGTCGCCAAGGAGATGAAAATGGCGCCACCCGTGGTCCTGGTGACTCGCTCGGTAAAGGGTCCGTTGCTGACGGGCTTTTTTCACCCGGCAATCCTGCTTCCCCACTCGGGACTGCCGGGTGGGGCGGAGAGCAGCCGGGAGGTCCTCGCGCACGAGCTCGGCCACCTGGCGCGCGGTGATTGCTTGTGGAGTCTCGGCTGCCGGATCGGGATCGCCGTGCTTTTCTTCCAACCCCTGCTTTGGCTGCTGGCGCGCCGGGTGGAGCAGAAGGCCGAAGAGGTGTGTGACGATTATGTGGTGACCCTCACGTCGGATCGCCGGTCCTACGCTCGACTGCCGGATACGAAAGGTCAGCACCGCCGGCGTCATCACGACCGTCGCCGGAACGGGCCGGCGGGGCTTCTCCGGAGACGGTGGAGCCGCCACAAACGCACAGATAGCAAGTCCGTGCGGGTTGGCGGTCGATCGTGATGGGACAATCTTCTTCAGCGATAATGGCAACTGGCGCGTGCGCAAGATTGCCGTGGACGGAACCATCACGACCGTTGCGGGGAGTGGAGAGTTTGGCTATGCCGGGGACGGTGGACCAGCCACGAGCGCCAAACTGGCCTATCCTGGCGGTGTTGCGGCGGACAAGTCGGGCAACGTCTTCTTCGCCGATAGCGGCAATCACCGCGTCCGGAAGGTGACGCGCGATGGAATCATCAGCACCGTGGCGGGAACAGGCGAGGGAGGTTCTTCCGGGGACGGCGGCAAGGCGGAGCAAGCACAACTGAGCTCGCCCTGGGGCTTGGTGATCGACGAAACGCGCAACCTCTTTGTTACGGAAGGAAAACCCCCTCGCGTGCGGAAGATCTCTGCGGACGGGATGATCACAACCGTGGCAGGAACGTCCTTGATGGGGTTTTCTGGGGATGGCGGCCCCGCCGCCAAAGCTCGCCTTTACAGTCCGCACTTCCTGGCCTTGGACGACGCCGGCAACCTCTTCATCATCGACGGCGACTCACCGCGTGCGCAAACTGCTCGGCGTTGCCGCGCCGGGTGTAAGATAGATCGGGACACAGCGCAGCCACTGCGCGAAAGCTCTCAAGGCGTTTCCAGACGATAGAAACGCGTGGAGTTGGTGGAGGAATTCTCAATCTCAACCAGCGTCGGCTTGGGCTGCGCCGCGATGCATTGCAGGATCTGCCATTGGCCTTGCGCGAGTTGGTCGCGGTATTGCACCGTGTAGGTCCGCCACGCGGCGGCCGTGAAGCGCAAACGAATGCCGCCATCGATGCCTTGAACCGCGGTCAGGCTCAGACAGCTCATCGGGTCTTGCGGATCGGTGCCCGCGTAGGACTCCTGGAGGTTGGTGAAGCCGTCGCCATCAGGATCACCGTCTGGTCCGTCATCGCCGGTGGCTACTTCCGGGTTGAGGCCGTGAGCGGTTTCCCACCGGCTGGGCAGGCCGTCGCCGTCAATGTCGCTGTCACCGGGCGTTGCGGAGTAGCTCATCCACGTGTTCGGTTCGTCGCCGAAGGTTTGGGGGTATCGGTGCATGATGGTGCGTCCAGTGCCGTTGGCGTTGGTTGGCCAGGGCGCAGTGGTCAGGTAGTTCACTTCCTCCACCAGGGCGTAAGGCGCCAAGCCAGCGTCAGGCGACGGCGGCGCGACGGGTGCCAGGGGCTTGAGGAGTCGAACGGTTCCCCGGGTATTGTTCAAAGACCCACGCCACGGGCCCAGGATCGTGATGCGGTCGTCCAGTCGATAGTGGGCACGGAACGCGGTCAAAGCGGCGGTGTCAGTCTGTGCGTCAAACCCGACCACGACGACGCGACGGTCGATCGGCATGCGGAAACCGGGCGCGAAGTCGAATTCCACGTCGCCGCGGACACGCCACGTGTTCGCAGGATGAGCCGGGTCAAATGCCGGGAATGGCACGTCGC
>Ga0315274_10004701_pt1 | contig 20022 bp, 16 predicted proteins | sample YL17G02_20_MG_FD_203700 | JGI IMG/M metagenome (GOLD analysis project Ga0315274, IMG submission 203700) | Sediment microbial communities from Yellowstone Lake, YNP, Wyoming, USA - YL17G02_20 | ecosystem: Environmental > Aquatic > Freshwater > Lake > Sediment | place: USA: Wyoming | collected... | reverse complement strand
CTGAGCCAACGTCCACGCCAGCGGTGATTATGTCCTTGTTCTTCCAACTTTTATCTGGCATTATACGGTGGTATTCTTGCCATCTCCAGAATTCTTTTGCGTCTTTAGGTGTTTCCTTCATTACTTAGCCGCCTTAACTCGGTTTGCCGCTGTGAGCGCAGCGCCTAATGCACCTGCATATTCTGGGTATTCAGGTATTAAGAGGTTAATCCCAAGGTTACGTTTCAAAGACTCAATAAACCCAACATCTTTGGCGACTCCGCCCGCCAACACCACTTCAAGGTTTATTCCCAGCCTATGCACCATCGAGGAAACCCTGTCTGCCATAGCGTCAAAGACTGCGCGGGCAATCTCAGGCTTCGACTCTTGACGGTGAATAAGCGTCACAACGTCTGACTCTCCGAAAATGACGCAACTTGCATTTATTGGGCTTGCACGTTCCGCCTTAAGGGAAAGTGGTCCCATATCTTCCAGTTTCACCTCTAAGGCTCTTGCCATGGCTTCGATGAAGGTGCCCGCGCCAGCAGCACACCTCTCGTTCACGACAAAGTCCATCATGAATCCTCTTTCATCGCATTTTACAGCTCGGGCTTCTTCCGCGCCTATGTCAATAACTGTTCTAGCTGAGGGAAAGAGAAAAACACCTGCCTTCGCGTCAGCGCCCATCATGCTGACTGTGCCGTTAGCGTAAGGTGCCATCTCCATACCGGAACCAGTTGCCAAAATTTGAACAACATCCTTTTTTGGAATCTTCGCGTTTTTCAATGCTTCTTCGAAGGCTTGTTCCGCCGCTTTTGTGGGTTCGAATCCTGAGAAAGCCTTGCTCCTTGAGGCAACTGTGCCGTCTTTCAAAATTACTACTTTTACGGTTTGGATGCCCATGTCTATTCCGGCAGTTATCACATTGTTCACCTTTAGAAGTCAACTCTTGCTGTCAGCATTTCTAAGAACGCTTCAACTCTGGTTTTCAATTGTCCCACGTCTTCGCGTGTGTACTCAGTGTCCAAGTAGTAAACTGGAATGTTAATGCGGTCTAAGGCCTTCTTGACTCGGGAATATTCCATCGCATAGAGCATGCAGCCGCGGACAACGTAGTAAATCACACCGTTCACCTTGAACTCTTTAGTCTTGTTCAATAGCCAGTTAATTCTGTCTTCGTTCCCATCCTTCGAAGTGAAGCAAGGGCACGTAGAAGCCATCAGGTATCTTTCGGATATACCCTTTAGCATGTCATCCATTGTCCACTCGTCTATTCCCACTGGATCATAGAGAATCCTGTCGCTTGAACAAAGCTCGTCCGCCACCAGCACTCCCTGAGGCGTAGCCTCCTCAATTAGCGTAGGCACTTTCCAGTTGTCAGGCCAGAACATCGGGGTTCCAGTAACCAAAACTCTTGGAGTATCCGGTGGGCAAGCCCAAGCCTTCTGTTGTACTCTCTTTTCAAGCTCGTCGCATAAGGCTTCCGTTTTTTCCGTCCACCGTTTTATGTCATCCCACATACTGGTCTGGTTTACGAGCATGGCGTCTCTGCCCATAATAACGGGATTCCCTTTTCTTAAATCCTGCAGCCTGCGGAAAGCCTTCGTTGCCTTCTGCATCGTCTCTATAGCGGCTCGCAGTTTCTTGCTTGTTATCTTGTTTCCCGTCACCTCTTCTATCTGTGCTTTTACGGCTTTGATTTCTTCACTCCACAGATGCAGTGATTGCGCAGAATCTTTCACTCGCGGAGGAGACATCGTCAAAATCGGCTTGTAATCACTCATAATCTCGCTGAGCTTGGTCATTCCGTCGCATGTCAACGTGCTTATGATTGCGTCGCTCAGTTCCAAATAAGGAGACAAGCCAACCATTTTGGCGCCAATTGTGGATCGAATAACGGGGCACACCTCAACGGGCACGATTCTGTCCCCCAACTTCGACGTGTCATAGAAGCCTGAACTAACGCGAACAGGAATGGCATCCGCAGCCAAAATTAACTCGATAGGAGCAAACGTGCAGAAGTAGCCGATGACTTTTTTACCCTTCTCTTTCTCGGCGCGAATCTCTTTTTCTCGCTGACCAAAAAAATTTGATATATCATCAAAGTACTGCATTGCCTCTGGACGGTTAGGAGCGGTCTTCTTCATTCTTTGGATGTTGTCAGCCATCACTTTCATAGACATGGTTTTGGCTGAATTTCTCAGTTCCTCCGCTTCTTTTTGGGGAAGTTCAGGGACATACTTTCTTTCTTGGCCTTGACTTTTCATTTAGGTGCTCACTCACTTTTTGATGGTTCTAACCAGTTTCGAGACTTGATTATGGTTTTTCCTGCAGCGTTCACTTTCAAGCAGCCTTCGTACGGGCACATTTCAACGCATCGCAGACACATCATACACATTGACGTAGCTATATCTCCGCCTTTCTGCTCATAAACCTCAGTTACCTGTACTGGGCAGGCTCTTTTGCAGATGCCGCATTTGGTGCATTTTTCCTCAGACTTATTCAAGTGAACTATGGGAATTCGTTTAAGAAATGAAAACCTGTTCAAGGCGGCTGCTGACACTCCTGTGGGGCAGAACCGGCACCAAAAACGCCTCACCATAAACGAGCTGGCAACCGTGACTGCGAGGAAAGCCCAAACGGCAATGGTGGAGAAAAGGGGGTCATTCCAGTAGATGGTTATTCCTCGAATGTACGGGTAACTGAGGCTGTATCCGTTGAAACCTATGCCGCCTGGCCACGGAATGAGCAGCGGTTCCAAGGGACCTAAGAAGTACACGATTAGGGGTTTGAAGGAGCCTTGAAACTGAAGGAACGAACTCCACGTTTTAACATCTAAAGGACCAAAGAAAAAGGGCGTTGCCAAAACAGAAGCTGCAATTACATACCGAAGTTTATGCAGGTACACGTTGACTTTCTCAGGCAAAATCCAATACCGAATCCTAAAGGTCTTACGCACTAAGCTAACCAAATCCAGATAAAAGCCAAACGGGCAAATCCAACCGCAGAAGAATCTGCCTACAAAAATGGGCAAAACCAAAATGACAACGGCTAACACCAAGGAATTCCATTGCGCCAACAGGAGCACGGTTGAAAAAATCGCAAACAAAGACACCGCTTGAATAAAGATTCTCAGGTAACTAATTTTTCTTGTTCGGTCCTTTATCCAGATGAAAATAACCAAGATTCCTGCTAGTACCAGTCCCGCGCTGATTGTTAGGCTGAGTGCGTCGCTTACGGTTTTCAGTGACATGTCCATTCTCCATTCATGAGCGTGCTGCGTTCATCGCGTTTATTAGCGTGCCAATTCCCAGCACTATAAGTATGGCAGCGCCAGCAATAGAAACCCACTTTCTGAACAACGGCGCTTTGTTGAGGAGCCAACCCGTGACTCCGCCCAGAAGCAGCAACGGTGACAAAGTTGTTCCCAAGCCAAACAAAACTGCCACGACTAAACTGTCAATCGGAGCCGTAAAAGGCACCGAGTACACAAGAAGCATCACCAGTGGCGGACACAAGATTAAACCTCTGCTCAAACCCAACGAGAAGGCTCGCACATCAAATCGTCCGCTCGTTTTCATCACACCCAAATTTTTAGTTTTCTCAGGACTGCAGTTGCAGGAAGGTGACCTGCTCTTGAAAAGTATGCTAATGCCGATTACTATTGTTACTATGCCGAAAGCGTACGAGGAGTATTGCTGAAACGGAGCTATGGATTTTTCATTTACCAGAAATCCGAAAACCCCACTAAATAAGCCTACCAAGCCGCCAATCAGGGCATATGCAGTTACACGGCCCGAATTAAAAATCAATGTAACCATGGCGCCTTTGCGGAAACCAGCACCTATACCGGCTATGTAACTTGCAATGTATGGGAGACACGTTGAGGTGCAAAAAACTAACCCGTATAGTAGTCCCACCGCGAGCGCTTCAAGATAAGGATTTGGAATCTCAGGAATCAACGACATGGTTCAAAGTTCTCAGTGTTTTTAGATAAAGCAGTAGATGGTGAAAAGCATTTAAATCTTACACATCTCAGCCCAAAGTAAGAGTTTCTGCTTTCCAACCTGGTTTTGCCTTTTTTCCTGCTACGGGGCAACTCCCTTTGGCGATATCTTAATTCGTCACCTTTTGGGGAGTTTCTAAAAATATATTTTCTTTACTTTTGGCTTTCATTTTAGATTCCTCACTCACTTTCTGATGGTTCTAACCAGTTTCGAGACTTGAAAGCTGTTTTTCCAGCGAATTTCACTTTCAAACAGTCTTCGTAGGGGCACATTTCTACACATCGGAAGCATAGCATGCACATTGAAGTAGTTATTTTTCCGCCCTTCTGCTCGTATACTTCAGTAACTTGCAGTGGACAGACTCTTTTACAGATTCCACATTTCGTGCATTTTTCTTCGTTTTTATCAATGTGAAGGACGGGAACCCACTTGAAGCCTTTAAATCTATTTACGATGGTGAGTGAAGATCCTGTGGGGCAGAATCGGCACCAAAAGCGCCTCATGAAGAACGAACTTGCCACTGTCAATGCAACGAAAACGAAAATGTTGATTAAGACTGAATCGCCGCTAGAGTAGTAGACTATTTGATCCACGTATGGATAGTTAATGTTCAGTCCGTTAAGTGTTATTGGCCCACTCCATGGCACAATCAGCGGAACTAACGGACCCAGCAAGATTCGTAAGGGATTGAACGGACCTCGTAAAAATAGTGCCAAAATCCATGATTGGGGATATAGAGGACCGGAGACAAAAGGCAGGATGAGAATGACGGCTAGGATCGCATATCTAAGTCTATGCAGATTTCTATTTAATCTCTCGGGAAGGTTCCAGTAACGCGTTTTGAAAAATTTGCGCAGTAAGGTGACCAAGTCCATGTAAAAGCCAAATGGGCAGATCCAACCGCAAAAGAATCTCCCCACAACAAGGGTTATGAGTAGGACTACAAATAATATGAGACCCAGCCTTTTTTCATACGTAATTATGTAAAAAATCGCGAACTCGAATACTATCTGAACAAAGATTCTCAGGTAGCTTACTTTCTTGGATAGATCTTTCAGCCCTATGAGAACAATTAGGATCCCTGCTAACGATAGCCCTGCAAACACCGTCCACATTAGTACTTCCCCAGTGATTTGCATTACCAAGTTTGTTCAGCCTTCATTAATAGGATTCAATAGTCTTGTTTGGCATTGTGCCTGTGATATGACTCCTAACGTACAGGAGACATGCTGAAGCGCAAAATATCCATCCATGCAATAAACAAACAGCGAATGCTCCAAAATACGGATTTGGAATCTCAGGTAACAATGGCATGCTTGAATTCTCGTAGACTTTTTGGATAACGGAAATAAGGGGTTAGCATTTAAAGTTTGCATAAATAATGGTTAGAGCCAAGTCAATCGCGCCAGAAGTTAAAGTAGACACGTTGTTTTTTGTGTGAAACGGTTTTCCTCCTTGCTTTAGGTTTTGATGCGAAAAGCGAAAATGTTGCACGGTGACGTTATCGGCTACGTTTCTTGAAGTGGACTAGAACGCCTACGTTGATAACAGCTACTATTATTATGACGGCAATGACTCCTGTTGTTAAGGCGGACTCTTGTGGTTGGGGTTGGCTGGGCGGGTTTATTACTCTAGTATTATCTTCCTGTAGGTACCTCAAATGGGCGTTGAATGAGTAACTTTCTTTATCCAGCGGATATGGGAAACCACTCATGTTGTGGAAGGGCAATGGGTCTACTGTGAATCCAAATCCTGGTCCGAATCCATAGTTGGCGTACTCAACCTTGAACCAGCATGCAACAAAGAAAAAGTAATCTCTTTCCATGCCTTCTAGCATTGGCGCTAGGTTGTCGGTGGGGAACTGGAGGGAAATAGTATCTCCTTGTCTTCCAACCACGAACTCGTCGTCTTCGTTGAGCAATAATTCGGTTACGTTGCCGTATCTTGTGAAGTTTCCTGAAGAGGTTGCTGGGGAAACAAATTCTTGATACAGGTTGGCTTGTGGGTTGATTTTTTGGATTGTGACGTTTTGCTGCGCTGTTGTGTCTACTCCGATGTAGTCGAAGGTTACGTTCCAGAAGTTGCTTATTCTGAGAGAGTAGTCGTTTGTGGAGAACAAGCCTGTCAGGTCAACCACGTAGGTTCTGGCAAGTGTATCTGGCGGCAACGGGAATTGTCTGCTTTCGGGGACACGAACCCAGTTGCCATTCGCAGCTTTAACTTCCATGAAGGGAGTTGGCGTAGGTTCTGTATGGTTTGGCACCTGCGTACCGTAGAATTTATCCATCCAAAGGGTGTAGCTATCAGCTGGACCCCAATCAACCAATGCCCTCACAACGAGTTTGATCTGCGACGCACCAGTTAAGTTGCCCAGGTTTAGTGTCAGTCTATTCCATGTCTGGTTATTCCATGCTTGGCTGTATTTGCCATTAAATCCTGTTGTGAAAACTCCATCTGTTTTTGAGATTTGAGATAGGGCATCTACTTTTTCATTTGAATCATAGACCGTTCCATTGACTACATTGACTATTTCATTGAAAGCGGAAACTGGTTCTAATGGATTCTTGCTCACCGTATAAATCTGCCCCATGTAATTGGGGTCAATGTACTGCTCAACCATTGTTGAATACACATTTTGATCAGACGGGTGATCGACAACCATCATGTAAGCCGTATCCACGAAGAAGATTTCATCCCACAGTTGACCCAAGTTTATGTTGTATGAGCCGTTAGTTGATTGCAGTTGATTCTTGTTTAATGGTATGTAATCCCATGGGTTATTTCTCCAATACTCAAGAGAGCCGTCTTCGTTGACGTACCGAGTATAGCCTAGCCAGCCGTGGTTGGAAATCTCTTGGACATAATTGTAGCTGGTGCCGTTCCAAACGAATAGTGAAGGACATGAGGTGCCTCCGGTGAAAGAAGCGGTTACGGTTATTTGGCTTTGCAGGTTTACCGTTATTGAAGGGCTTGTTGAACCTATATCCCAACTTTGGAAAGTGAACTGGCCCGTTGGGTCAGTTGCTGGAACAGCGACAGTGTATGTTCCTACCGGTAACAGTTCAGAATAAAATGTCTTATGCGGTACTCCGTTTAAGGTGAAATCAGCACCCACTTTTGGGGAAGAGGAAACACTCAGGGTGTGATAGCCGGTCTTGACAACTTTGAATCCGCCGTAGTCTAGGTTATTCACTTCAACGGAGTGTGAACCTTCCGCTGTTGCTTTTGCAGTGAATTCAACTTTTACACTTGCTCCTCCCGCTAGCGTGACCGCTCTAGTTTCTACTACAACATCATCGACCGAAAATTTTACTGAAACGCTGCCGGCGTCAGCTCCCTGATTGGTTGCGGTTGCCACTACTTTTACTGATTCTCCAACCCACACTTCATAGGGCTTAACAAATAAGTCAGACATTTTGATTGTAGATGGACCTTGAACAGTAAATTCGCCGGTTAAACTGCCTATGGCTACAGCATAAGTTCCTTTGTTTGCTTCCGTTACAGTAAATGTTACGGTTGTGGTTTCTCCGCCTGCCAGTTGAACCGTTTTGCTTTCTTTTACAGCGTTGTTAATTTTGAGGTCCATTGGATAGCTGCCCGTGGTTTCTCCTACATTGGTGACTTTGATTGAGATTGTGACTGGGGTGCTTTGGTCAGTGACTTGGGGGTCAATAATTAAATTGGTTAGTTGGAACTCTGCAGGTTTAGGCGGCGGAGCAGCAGATGTTATGCTGAATGTTCCGTTTAAACTGCCTATTTTGAAGATGTATGTTCCTTCTGTTTGTTCTACAACTTCAAAAAGTGCGTTTGCACTTGCTTTTGCATCTAATTGAAGCGTTTTTGTTTCAAATGCTGCCCCGTTGATGATGAGGGTTACGGAGTAGCTTCCACTTTCTTCTGCGCGGTTGGTTACTTTAACCGAGATTCCCAGAGGTTCACCGATTCTAGCTTCTGTGCGGTTGATTGCTAAGTCGGTTAATTCTACCGTTCCTAAAACTGTGAACCTTTCCTCAATGTTTCCAATTGTGACCGAATGGGCGCCTTCCGCTGCGTCGGAGACCACGAATTCCACTGTTTTGGTCTCTCCAGCTGACAGCTGAATTGTTTGGGCTTGGTTTGGATTGCCGTCAATTGTGAGGTTTGCCAAATAAGACCCCGCTTCCCCTCCAATGTTGGTTACATTAACTGTGATTTTTATGGGTTGACCAATCAGCGCTTCTGTTTTGTCTAACGTTAGGGCAGTCAGTTGGATTTTTGTTGCGTCTAGAGATGGTGCTGGTAGTGATTGGATGTAGAAGTACCCTCCTGCCGTCGCTGCAACTACTACTATGTCGATTAAGAGAATAACTTGGAGTTTGGTGAGTGCTGATTGAGCGTGCATGTATTTTCCAATGGTTTGATTGCATATATAATTATGGTTAATTAAGAAAATTCGCAGTTCGGCTCTTCAAAACTTGTTTTGCCTTAGACTTGTGTTAAAGGTTGTTGTTTTCACGTTTTGGACAACTTTTGAGTTATGGGTTGTGGTGTAAAACGAAATTGGATGACGGTTCAGCAATCAACAGTCTTTTTAAACATGTGTTTAGAAAGTACGAAATAATGTGTTCAAACGGATAGTTTTATATACTTGCCTGTGATAATTGCACAGAAAAAACAAAGAAACAATTAACAACCGTCTAAGAATAAAGGAGAATATGAGATGAGTGCAGTAATACCAACAAACTCTGGAGACACAGCATGGGTAATAGTCGCAACAGCACTAGTCATGCTAATGACCCCTGCACTAGGCTTCTTCTACGGCGGCTTAGTACGAAAGAAAAACCTAGTATCCACAATAGTCCAATGCGTCGTGATATTTGCCGTCATAAGCGTAATTTGGGCGCTGTGGGGATACAGCCTAGTATTCGGACCAAGCTTCCACGGCATAATAGGTAACCTATCACTAGCAGGCCTAAACGGCATAGGAATAAACGACGTCAACACTGCCCTTGCACCAACAGTGTCAACACTATTGTTCTTTGCATTCCAACTCAAATTCGCAGCCATCACACCCGCACTAATCATCGGCGCATGCGCAGAAAGAATACGCTTCCGCTCACTACTCATCTTCATCATACTCTGGTCAACACTCATCTACGTACCCATAGCTCACTGGGTATGGAACCCAGAAGGGTGGCTACGCGGCTTAGGCGCCATTGACTTCGCAGGAGGCATAGTAGTCCACATCTCAGCTGGCTTATCCGCACTCGCCGCAGCGCTCGTCGTAGGCAGAAGAAAAGGCTGCAGCACCCCATGGAAAGATCACTTGAAAGCCATCGATAAGAAAGACAGCGCAACCGAATTCAAACCTACCAACATACCTTACGTATTGCTCGGGGCAGCGCTATTGTGGTTCGGATGGTTCGGTTTTAACGCAGGAAGCGCACTAGCAGCAAACAACTTAGCTGTCAATGCTCTGGTCACTACAAACTTAGCCGCATCAGGCGCTGCAGTAAGCTGGATGCTCGCAGACTGGGTAATCAAGGGCAAGCCTTCAGCGGTCGGTATAGCCATCGGTGCAGTCGTTGGGCTAGTTGCCATAACGCCAGCGGCAGGCTACGTCAACGTGACATCAGCATTAATCATCGGTTTAGCAGCAGGAATAATCTCCAACCTAGTGGCGAACTGGCGAGCAGGCAGATCAAGAATCGATGACACATTGGACGTCTTTGCATGCCACGGCGTCGGCGGACTATGGGGCTCAATCGCAACAGGGCTATTCGCGTCAGCAGCTATCAACGGTGCAAGCGGCCTGTTCTTCGGAAACCCTGGTCAAATGGTCGCTCAGCTAATAGCAATTGCCGTTGTAGTGCCCTTCGCGTTCTTCGGCTCCTACCTACTACTAAAGCTGGTCAACGTGTTCTCTCCGTTGAGAGTAAGTCCTGAAGCAGAAGATGCAGGTCTCGACCTCAGCGAACACGGAGAAGAAGCCTATCAGCTAGACTAGCAAGCAAGGCAAGAGTCCAAAAGTCAAAAAGGCTCATCCTTTTCTTTTTTCATCTTTGCAGTGAACTGTAATTGATTCTAGGCACTGTTTCTTTCGCTCGTTGTTTGGTCATTTATAGTCCAGCGAGGAGAACAGCGATTATGCCACTCAGGAAAACTCCGTCGAAAGTTCCTGCTCCGCCTATGCTGGCTATTGGCGCACCAAGTTTCGGGATAACTTTGAGATTTGACAAATCAGCTCCTATGATACCAAATCTACCACAACTACATCCGACCACACGAAGCCTAAACGGAAAAACTCCTAGTGAGGCATGCGGAATAACCATCGAAGGACAAAACAAGTGGAAAACTCTAATACAAAACGCAAGCAAACTCTCTTAACTCTTCATTTGTTTCTAAAAAGAGATTTTAGTCTTTTCATTAAAGGTTTTTTTCTGTTTTGTTTTTTTATTGTTGTAACACCGAGAACTTGTGTTTGCTTTACATAATCATCAAATTGAGGCTTAGCCTTCCAATAACCTAGTGGTGTTCTTTCGGGTGCTTGTGGGCAATTATGACTTTCTGCAAGCCTATGCTCCATACCGAAAAGTTCCTGACAGAAATCGCACTTGAAGCTTTCAATTGTTGTTAGTTCTTTTCCGCATGATTTGCAGATTGCCAATTTTAGGTTTCCCATTATGTCTTATTCTTTTTAAGAATAAAAAACTTAGGTCGAATCCCTGAATGCTCTCAGTATCCTCGCAGTAGGGATGCTCGTAGTAACAGACGATATTTTACATGAACCCCCAAACCGCCAACAACTTTACAGAACCGTTTCTGTCTTTATATAAGGGGGCTATAGTTTGTTCCGAGCACAACAGTTCACCAGCCCAATCTGCCATGCTCATTTTTGCATTAACCTTAAGAGTTGATTATGACCTATGATGTGTGGGGTTTGCTTTGGGTGTAACAGATGCGGAACGCGTGAGGAAACCTAAACTTCCCAAGAAGCGGCTGTTGAAGAAAGTAATAAGAAACAAAGGTCGCCGCTGACGCTTGCCCAATGATTCACCAAAACCGAAGAAAGCTAGGTTTCCACTTAAGTTCTGTCCGAAATGCGGTTCAACCGACGTTTTCTGGGCACAAGGCTTACCCCAACTCTGGTCGCTGTGGCAGTGCAGGAACTGCGGTTCCTAAGCACTTACTATCCAGGAGCCACAATTGGCGACGTGACAACGTTCTACGGGCACTACACCCTTGAAGTCCTCAGCGCAGGCAACACTTATGGCATGCTTAGCGTTAACGGCTACACGGGACAAGTATGGTACCACACATGGCACGGAACCTTCACCCAAGAATTGACGCCCTAGCAAAAAGTTGGAATCTGCAAAATCTATAAAAGGGGATTTTTCCCCGCGATTCATTTTTCTTTTTTGCGAATCGCGACTTTGACGGGACTATACTTTTACATCGCAGACATTCTCGATTTTTCTGAGAACTTCAATAGTTTTAGGCTGAACCTTCTTGTGTATCACGTAGACTGAGATGGCGTAGCCGCTTTTGCCGATTTGCCTTGAGTAGTTGGCACGTATGTTTATGTCGTTCTCCGCCAGAACCTTGTCGATGTTCGCGAATACGCCTGGAACATCACGGTGATGGATAAACAGTGTGTAAACAGGTTTTTCTTCCAGTTCAATGCTTTCACCTGCGTTCACGGCATTTGCGAAGTCTCCGCCCATGAGATACCCTGAGATGACTTTTGAGATTTCTATAGCAGTTTCTCGCTGCGCCTCGGTAGTTGATGCACCCAAATGAGCACTCAGAATCACACTGTCGATTTCGCTGAGCTTGTTTTTGAATTCAGCGCCTTCCGTTTTAGGCTCTTCAACGTAAACGTCAAGTGCTGCACCCGCGATTTTCTTTTCTTTCAATGCTTTGTATAGTGCGTTTTCGTCTATGTTGGCGCCTCTGGAAGTGTTGATGACGTAAGCGGTTGGTTTCATCATGGCAAGTTCCTTTTCGCCTAATATGACGGCTTTTCCACCAGTGTGCACAGTGATGAAGTCTGCTTTCGTGAGAACTTCTTCTTTAGAAACGTATTTTATTTTTGCTTCGGCACAGGGGCATATGTCGTAGCCTATGACTTCCATGTCAAAACCGCGGCGCGCAAATTCTGCTACTCTTTGCCCGATTTTGCCGCAGCCTAAAATGCCCAAGGTTTTGTATGAGAGTTCTGTGCCTGTGAGTTTTCCTTTTTCCCAAACACCCTTCTTCAGTGAGTGGTGGGCTTGGGGGATATTTCTTGAAACACTCAGAATCAAGCCAATTGTGAGTTCTGCCACGGCATTCGTGTTTCCGTAAGGTGCTGACTTTACGACTATGCCGTGTTCACATGCTGCATCCACGTCCACGTTGTCGTACCCTACGCCTGCACGTCCAATAATTTTCAGTTTGCCTTTAGCTCCTGCTTCGATGACTTCGCGGGTGACTTTGGTGGCGCTTCGCACGATTAACGCGTCAAAACCGCCTATGTCCGCCACAAGCGTTTTGGGGTCTCTTTTCTGGGTGTCTGTTTCTATACCTGCTTCTTCAAGTAAGCGTAAGCCTTCTTTTTCTAAACCATCGTTCAGCAGTACCTTCACTTTTTGTAGCCTCTCTTGAAATACGGTTGTGTATGTTCAGGTTAAGAAGATTAACGTACTGAATTATAAATTAATCTCAAAGTTTTGCCTCTGCATGAGGGGTTGCTGGGGGTTATAGTGTTTTTCGTGGCTATACCTGTTTTGTGGTTGGTTGTGTTTTTTTTGTTTGTTGTTGTGAGGTGGTTTGGTGTGCACAACTTCTTTTTTTGGGTTGTTTTATTTGTTGTGTTTTGTTGTTGGGGTTGGATTTGGGTTGCGTTCTGGTTGTGCAAGTTGCCACAAGCAGTGGGCTAAGTCAGCCTCAAAAGAAAAAAAGCGCATCCCCTGAAAGTTTACATGAACCCAAAAACCCTCAAAGACTTTACAGCACTAACTGTGGCTTCTCTTAAAGTTTTTAACGTTTTAACATATACTAGACAATATGAGTGCGAATGCTGTGAAAGCAATCGTCATATATTCAACCAAAGGCGGGAACACCAGAAAGGTTGCAGAGGAAATAGCTTCAGAGTTAAATTGTGAACTCGCAAAAATAGACCACGACAGCTCAACTTCAGCTGTAGACCTAAGTAGTTATGATTTTGTTTTTGTTGGAACGGGCATTTATTTTGGAACTTTAAATCCCGATATGCAACGCTATCTTGAAACAATTGATTTGAAGAATGCAAAGCAGTTTGCCTTTTTTGTAACTTGGGGCGGAGCAGGAAAAACCGACCAAGCAGTCATTACCAAACTTAAGGCAATTCTAGAAAACAAAGGTCAGAAAGTAATAGAGGAATGCTTCAAATGCTATGGTGGCAGACGATTCGCCCTCTCAAAAAGAGGACACCCAAACAACGAAGACACCCAAGCAGCTAAAAAATGGGCAAAAAAACAAATTAACAACATCAACTGATTGGACAAAGCCGCAAACACACAACCGCTCCAACACCAACCGCCCAAACAAAACCAGTTCAGAGACAAAACTAACACAGGTCCAGCCATATTGCAGAGCACGAATTTGACTGGTTCATTTGCGAATTAAGGTTTGCTGGGGCTCTGGCGGACAGAAATTTTAGGAGAGAGGTTGAAAACCCTTTAGCAACCACTTGATGGAAGCTTTGAAGCAAAACCTACTGTCACTTAAAGCAAAAAATTGAGACCAGAGCGAAAAGCTCTTGGTTCCATAGACGCTGGTTAAGCCTTCTTGATGTATGCCAACGCTTCTTCTACGCTTTGGAATCCGTATTTGACCTGGCTAAATTCTTTCTTGAAAGCTATGACGTCTGCTTTGACTTCTGAGGGTTGGCGTTTGCTTTTTATCACGTCAAGCATAAGGTCGCACAAGTGTTTGATGTCGCCTTCGCGGAAGCCGCGTCGGGTTACATCTTGGAATCCTATGCGCAAACCTGACGGGTCATCCTTGCTGCTTTGGTCGTCGTAGGGCAATAGGTTCTTGTTCAGGACTATGTTGGCGTCTTCGAGGTCTTGAGCGATTTTCTTGCCACCGCCAAAATTGTGGATGTCTACTGCAAGCTGGTGTGACTGCGTGAAGCCTTTTTTCTCGCATATGACTTTGACGCCGTTCTCGTACAGGTATTGCCCTGCGGTCTGCGCGTTCTTCACTATCTGCCTTGCCAATTCAGCGCCAAAGAGTTTCATCTCCAACGCGGCAATGCCTAATGCGGGCAGCCTGCCGAGGTGAGTATTGGAAGCGCTGAGCGGGAAGACAGCGAATTGTATCTTCTTTATCGCTTTCTCCATCCTTGGACTATCTGGACTGCCCATGATGACGCCGCCTTGAGGTCCCGGAAAAGTCTTGTGAGTGGAAGACGTTATGATGTCTGCGCCTTCACGGAGTGGGTCTTGGAAGACACCGCCTGCAACCAAACCCAGTACATGTGACGCGTCATAAGCCACGTAGGCGCCCACCTCTTCGCAGACAGCCTTCAACTCTTTGATTGGGTGTGGAAAGAGGAAGAGGCTTCCGCCGAAAGTTACGATGCCCGGCTTGGCGGCGCGAATAACGTCGGCTGACTTGTCTGGGTCAATGTTGAACTCGTCGATATTGTAAACGTGATTTATGTTTTCCAACCCAAGGACTGAACCTGCCAGACCTGCGTAGTCGTGTGAGATGTGGGCGCCGCAGCTCAGGGGTGTAACAACCATTTTGCGGTTCTTCGCTGCAAGCGATAAGCCTTTGAAGGTGGCTAGGTTTGCGTGTGTGCCCGAAACTATGCGAACGTCAGCCCAGCCGCATTTGAACAGGTCTTTCATGAGGTCTGTGGTGTAGTCTTCAATTTGTGACATGTACTTTTGACCTTGGTAGTAACGTTTCTTAACGTGTCCTTCAAGGTCGTTTTCGCCTTCCGCGTACCTGCCTTCTAAATCTGAGGCGAAGCTTTGCATCTGTTTAACAGCGGGAGACTTGAGTCCCTCACTGGCTATCATGTTGATGCATTCTACGTCTCTGTAGTATTCGTGGTTACGAGTGGAGTCTATTAGTTTGAGAACGAGGTCTGAAAAGTTTTCCATCGTTTATCGTCCTCTATAGTGAGTATCAACCGAAAGTGTATCGGCACTATTTAGCCCTTACTGGGAGCAAAAAACAAAAGCCTTTAACAAAAAATGGATGGCGCAGAGTTAACCCATGAACGAGTGCAACCCTGCTATTATGAACGAACTGGAAGCAGTGACAACCGATAGTACGCATGAGGTCAAAAACAGCCACTTTGCCGCTTTTAGGTGTTCCTCAAAGTAAGCTAACATGCCAGCCGAGACCGAAGTGAACAGCAGAAGCGTCAAGATTTCCTTTGGGTCCCAAGACCAATAGCTTCCCCAAGCGATTTGAGCCCAAATCATTCCCGTCACTAAACCCATGAAAGTAAGTACCCAAGCTGCAATGCCTACTAACTGAATCCGTTTTCCTGAATTCTTGGCGCGGAACAGAAAAATGGTGAAAAGAAAAATAAGGATGTAGCCCGCTATTGCCAACGGAGGATGAATGTAGAGCATTCCGGAGTTAAGTTCCTGAGTGTTCATCGTTTCATACCACACGTTTTCTTGGGGCGTTTCGTTTGGACTGCAGTCGAGTTTTCCGCTCTACGAAAACAGCGCTTAATGCAGCAATCGGCAGCATCAGTGCAAGCAGGGGCGCCGCTGATGACTCTAAAGTTTGTCGCGAAGTAATTTGTGCTTTGTCAAACGGCAGCGAAGTTCGTGAATTTTCGTTTGCATCTTGTCGAGGTAAGTTTGTCAACGTTGGCCACGCATGCCATAGGTCGTCCAATTCTGGGTAGAGCCACCATGATTTCTTTAGTATTGAAAAGGGTGCTATGGTGAATGCTTCTTGAGAAATAGCTGATGTTGTCTGATTGGAGTTTGCCGTGTCGGTTACGTTGGCGCGGATGTAGCAGTTGGTTGAAGGGGTGTTTGGCACTATCCATTTGAATGAGTCTTTTTTTGATAGTTCGGTGGCGATGGTTGTCCAAGGTCCAGTTGGGCCGGATTTGCTGTACTCTAAGCTTATGTATAGTGCTTCTTTGTCGCCTGTTGTGTGCCATTTAATTTTGTGTCTTGTTCCAGCGTACCACGTTTTGCCTCCGTCAGGTTTTGATAACGAGATTGTTGTATCAGCTGTTGGTTCAGGTGGGTTTGCGGGTGCAGGTGTGGCTGTTGGTGTGGGCGTCGGAGTATGGGTAGGTGTTGGCATTGGGGTTGGAGTTGTTGTTGGAGTAGGTGTAGGGGTTAGTGTGGGTGTTGCCGTTGGGGTTGGAGTCGGCGTTGCTGTAGGTGTCACAGTTGGAGATGGTACAGGGGTTGGTGTCGGTGTTGATGTTGGTGTGGGGGTTGGAGTTGGAGTAGGCGCGGGAGTTGGCGTAGGCGTAGGGGTTGGTGTTGGGGTAGGCGTTGGAGTTGCAGTGGGGGAGGGAGTTGGCGAAGGGGTAGAGGTGGGTGTAGGCGTTGGAGTTGGTACAGGAGTTGGTGTCGGCGTAGATGTTGGTATGGGCGTCGGAATGGGGGTAGGTGTTGGCGTTGCAGTCGGCGTCGGGGTTGGAGTTGGTGCTGGAGCTGCAATAGTTATCGCTGGTGAGTTACTGTCTGATAATGAGATGCTTTGGTGAGTGTTGCTTGCAGATGCCCTGATAACCAAGACATCTGAACCTGATGAAACACCCGCAATCTGCCAGCTAACGGTTGCCATTCCGGGTGCAAGACTACCAACGTTGACGGTTGGTGCGCTAACTGAGAAGTGCCCGTTCTGAGAACTCAAAGTTGCCGAGACCCCCGAGAGGGCAGTGTACTTTGTTGCTCCTGTTATGGCGTTTTGGACAACAGCGGTTACTGTGGCTGTTTGGCCGACGTTTATAGATGCTGGAAGTTGGCTTCCTGTGATGCTTAGGGTTTGGCTATATCCTGCGTGGCAAGAGCTGCACTTGTTGGCGGAAACACCAAAAGTCGGCGACAGGAACACAAGGAAAGCAATCACAACGGTGGCTGCGATGATTAACCATGTGGCTGGATGCATTTTTAATATTGGTTTCTTACTCATTGTTGTGTCCTCAAGTCTTTTTTCTTACAGAGGCGAAATGGGAACTGACGTTTTTATCCCGTTTTGTGAAGCATGGTTCAGCAGTTTGCGAAGCCCACTTGGAAAAGCATAAAACAAGGTTTAAGGAGCCTTTGGGGCGGAATTTGAGGTTGAAATGCCACATTAACGGTTGAGTTTCGAAATGGCTTATAGGCGGCTAATTGCATTTTCATAGCTTGGTAAAAATGAAGGATTTGTGGCGTAAACCCTACCATGTTGTTTTGGAAGTGGAGAACAGGCAGTGCCGCATAGTTAAGCGGCTGGCACCTCTCGGGCTGAAACACATCAAAGTGATTGACATTCGAAGTTCAACGCCGAACTCAGTTAAGCACCTAGTTGAGCTGGACCCTGAGGAAGTCAAGAAAGTCAAGAATCCGCCAGCAGAACTCAAGGCCATCGAGTCGGGCGGCAAATCATCCGTCTGGCTGGAAAGCGAGGGTTGCGGTGTCTGCAACACGATTTTGTCCTGTGACGCTTTTCTCGTTTCGGGCAAAAGCTTGGAGGATTACACGATAATGTACAGTTTCATGGTGCCCAGCTTTGAAGCGTACCAGAAGATAGTCGCCGCAATGGAAAGCGCTGGTCTCAAAGTGAACGTGTTAAAGATGGGTAAGTTCGAACCGCAGACGGGGGTTTTAACAGAGAAGCAGGAACGTATATTCTGGTTGGCGTTGAAGGGAGGCTTCTTTGAGTATCCGCGGAAGATTGACACAGTTGAGCTTGCCGCGAAACTTGGAATTAGCCCATCCACTCTTTCGGAGATTACGAGGAGAGGAATGCGCAGACTGTTAGAGAACTACTTCAAGAACGAAACTTAAACGTCAAACAGCTTGCCCAAACGCGTTGGAACCTTCACACAGCAAAAACCCAAAACAGACCTTCAAACCACGCACATGCACGGAAAATCCCAAAATGCAACCCGCGCAAAAGCAAAAGCGTTAAATTCCATCTTTTATCCTTACATTTGGGCAACTAGCTGCTTCTGCATGTCTTCACGTTCTCAGAAATCCCTAAGATGTTCGGGACAACAGCTATGTGCGCCCAAGACCAAACATATTCAGGTGTAAAGTGTATGAGTCAAACTGAAATGTTCTGTTTTCAATGTGAACAAACAGCCAAAGGCACAGGCTGCACAACCTTCGGCGTCTGCGGAAAAAGCCCTGAAGTGGCAACCCTCCAAGACTTGTTAATCTACACGCTTAGAGGTATATCGCAGATTGCTTTGGAAGGACGCAAAGTCGGCGTCAAAGACGAAGAAACCGACCTGTTCATCTCTGAGGCTCTTTTCGCTACATTAACTAACGTGAACTTCAACCCTGACAACATAATTGCGTACATCACAAAAGCAGCGGAGCTTCGTGAATCCCTCAAAACAAAAGTGAAAGCTGCAGGAGGCAAAACCGACTTCCATGGCGCAGCGGACTTAGTTTTGGAGAAAACAAAAGAAGGCATGCTTAAACAGGGCAAGCAAGTCGGAATCAAATCCGATTCCGCAGATAACCCCGATTTGCAAGGACTCCACTGGCTCTTAATATACGGCATAAAAGGCGTCGCCGCATACGCGTACCACGCTTACCGCTTGGGAAAATCTGATGACAAAGTTTTCGAGTTCATAGAGCAAGGACTAGCAGCAACGTTGGACAAGTCATTAGGCATCAACGACTTTGTCGGTTTAGCTTTGAAGTGTGGAGGAGTCAACATCCGAGCAATGGAGCTGTTAGACGCTGGAAACACTGAAACGTACGGTAATCCAGTGCCGACGACGGTTCCTCTTGGCACAAAGAAAGGCAAAGCCATACTGGTTTCAGGCCACGACCTCAAAGATTTAGAGGCAATCCTAAAGCAGACCGAAGGCAAAGGCATCTACGTTTACACGCACGGAGAAATGCTGCCTACTCATGGGTACCCCAAACTGAAGAAGTACGCTCATTTCTATGGTCACTATGGCACTGCGTGGCAAAACCAGCATCGCGAATTCGCAGCGTTCCCCGGTCCAATCGTGATGACGACAAATTGCCTGCAGAGACCGCAAGACATCTACACTGGAAGCATCTTCACGAGCGGTCCAGTAAGCTGGCCCGGAGTAGCACACATTGCAGACGAGGACTTCACACTCGTTGTACAGAAAGCGTTGGCGATGCCCGGTTTCACCGAAGACAAAGAAGGCAAAACCGTGATGGTTGGCTTCGCAAGAAACGCTGTACTTGGAGTTGCTGGCGCAGTGGTTGACGCAGTCAAAAAAGGACACATCAAGCACTTCTTCTTAGTGGGCGGTTGTGACGGAGCCAAACCCGGACGCAGCTACTACACGGAATTCGTTGAGAAAGCACCCAAAGACACAGTTGTGCTTACGTTGGCGTGTGGAAAGTTCAGGTTCTTCGACAAAGACTTGGGCGCAATCGACGGCATACCCAGACTACTGGACATCGGGCAATGCAATGATGCTTATTCTGCTGTTGTGATTGCTCAGGCGTTGGCAAAGGCTTTCGGGGTTGGATTAAATGAGCTGCCGCTGTCGCTGATTCTTTCATGGTATGAGCAGAAGGCTGTCGCTATCCTGCTGTCTCTGCTTTACTTAGGTGTGAAGAACATTCGCCTCGGACCAAGCCTGCCCGCGTTCATAACACCGAACGTGCTGAAAGTGCTCGTTGACAACTTCAACATAATGCCCACGAAAACCGCCGACGAAGACTTGAAAGCAATCTTAGGATAAGGTTGGATGCTAAAGAATCAGCATTTTTCTTTTTCCTTTTTTAAAAGCGCTTCAAAGCTACTAAGCGGATAGTTCTATTCCAGGGATTTTTTTCTTTTCGTAAATTATGTCGGCGATTTTGGTGAAAAGCGTGATCCAAGCTAGGTAAAT
>Ga0315274_10004700_pt1 | contig 20023 bp, 15 predicted proteins | sample YL17G02_20_MG_FD_203700 | JGI IMG/M metagenome (GOLD analysis project Ga0315274, IMG submission 203700) | Sediment microbial communities from Yellowstone Lake, YNP, Wyoming, USA - YL17G02_20 | ecosystem: Environmental > Aquatic > Freshwater > Lake > Sediment | place: USA: Wyoming | collected... | reverse complement strand
TATTGTCTCTGTTGGGGTACTCATTAGGATAATCCTTTCGTATAAACATAAACTTAATATAATCCTAATATAGTATCCCAATTTTTCCTTATTTTACAATACTTAATTCCTTAGCTTAATGCCTATGGGGAAGGGGGGATTTGATTGATTTTTATTTATTACCAGATTATTTAGTCAAACTTCATCATCGTCTTTTAACGTGCAATGAATTGCACTACTACAAACTGATTAAACAAAATAACTTATCTAGTATTTATGGGACACGGATCACCGTGTCCCTACATTGTATATTCTCATTTACTTTTGCTGGCGAGGGTTTCCTTGCCTGCTGGTTGGCCTGATTTGTAGAATCGAATCTCGTCAACCCAGAATCTTCCAACCTCACCTTCGTTCGGTCTAGGTCTTTCACCAAAACTGTTATCTCTCCTGATGGTGAATGAAAGGTTATTCAAAGCGTATAGCTCCAATATCTTGTTACCGGATTGCTGACCATGAGGCGCAAACTGCGAAAATGGGATTTTTACTTCCATCCATTCCTTTGGTACGTGCCAGCTTCCAAGTATCCATGATTCGTCGCTTTCATAAGTAGAACCGGTGACCATGACTGCTGGTTCTGCCTTGATGTAGAACGATACGCCGTCATAATCGGAAAGGTCCATATCCGCCAGACTAACGCCGATATGACCGATGCTGTGAGCTTTATAATCGGGTGCAACGTATCTATCGCACAGTGATGCGGCGGTTTTGTTTGCCCCAATTGTATAATCTACAAAGATGTTCTCACTGCCTTCTGTGCCGCCATGCTGTCCAAGATCCCAGCCTCTATATGCAATTCTCGATTTACTCTCGAAATCGTCCAGCAAGTCCTTATCTGAGAGCGCTTCAGCGGCGGCTTTGTCCATCCTCCACAGCCCGTTTGTGGTTGCAAACCAGAGATTTTTGTCATCAGCCTTCATTTTGGAAACGTAACCACCTTTATATAGATCCCAGCAGGCGAAATAAGTGTTATATTTTTGTTTCTTTGTGTCAAATCTGCTTAGCCCATCTTTCGTAATAATCCAGATATACTTTCCTTCGTGACTGGCGGCTATTACAGGATTGGCATCGTATCCGCCTTTGGTATACCATTTGTCCTGAATTTTTTCATCTGTTCTGTCTATTCTGGTTATACCGCCAAGTGTGACGACCCAGAGATAATTGGGATCGCTGGAAAAGTCCACAACACGAGAGTGTATCAAACCATCCCCACATCCATAAGTCTTCATATCTCTTCCATCAATGGACGTTTTTGTAAGGTTGAATGCGGCGTTCCAGACAGTATCGTCTTCCAGCATAATCGTATCGGCGTAGATTCCACCTTTGTCGGCAAGAGAAACGCTTCCGCTTCCAGATTCCGGGCTCCAACCGCCGGAGTGGGGCCAGTTCTTGATAAACCCAAGAGCCTTATCAAACCTTGATATGCCGTTATCCAGCCCAAGCCATACGTAGTCCTCACCGGCATCTATCGCCATTACAGCACCATTGAGCAGGCCATCTTCAGCAGTGTATTTGACGAAGGCAGTGCCGTTAAACCGATTCAATCCTTCGGCTGTACCAATCCATACTTCACCATCGCAGACGGCGACCGACAGGACATCATTGTCAAGTAAACCATCGGCAGTAGTATACGAGACAGCCTGAGAAGGAGCAGAAGCCGGGAACTTCACTAAACCAGCAGTGGTCCCTAACCAGACGTATTCTCCATCGAGAGCAATGGCGTTTATACCTGTTTTCGGGAAGAATTCTGTCCATATTTCTTTACGTTTGGATTCATAGACAGGGCTGACTGTAGGAGCAACGACATTAACACTTGCGTTTTCTGGTGCAGGCGCCAGTGCTTCTGGACTCATCAGACCTTTTACCTTCATGTTATAATTGTCTACCTGTACCTCTACCAGACACCATTTGCCCTTCTTTTCGATCATACTAACTTCGGTTCCAGCGGGTAATTTTCCGATCAAATCGTTGCCATCATAAAGTCCAGCTCCTCCATCTATGACAATCATCGGAGTAATTTCACTAGCGGTTTTTGTTGACATTCCACAGCCTGAGAGGATCACGCCAATAATAGCAAAGAAAGCAATAAAAAGAAAGTGATTGCGCATAAAAGTCACCTCCGGTAACGTGAACGCCGTTTGAAAAATTAAATCATGTCTTACTCTATCAATTCTATCACATCTTTGATGGTTAGTCAAGCCAATGTCAATATTTGAGTCTGATTCAAATTTCTGGTAATATTATATTAAGCCATAGATACACATGGATAGAAGAAAAGATACAAGATACAGGATTCATGATAAAAGATGAAAACAATATTCTGTATCTTGTATCTTCTCCAATCCGTGTTTCATTCGTTGCTAATTAAAATTTGTGACCTTAATCGAAAAAAAACTTTTTATCATCCTGTCCAGTAAACGTATACACGAGTATTGAAGATTATGCCTATACCTGCCCAAAGACTGCCCATTACAAAATCCCCAAGGATCAGCCCTAAGAAGAGCGGTATTGATTTGCGATAAGCACTTAATCCTGAGAACCTTAATACACCCCATTTACAGGTTGATGCAATTATAAGCGGAACAAATATTCTGCCAATACCCCATTCTCCTGAGACTGCGTATCCGACGGGATGTAATGACCACCATAAAAACTTTGAGCGCATCATCAGCATTAAGGTTGTGAATACAAATCCAACGCAGCTAAAGATTATGTACGTTGGCTGTGTGTTAGCGGGATTTTGTAACCTTGATTCTAAAACGTCAAAACCAACGCTTGCCGCCCATGTCCTTTCGGGATAAGACTCTACGCCCAATCTATACCCATCGTGAAGGTACGCCCAGAACCCTGAGATAGAGCCAATCGCCGCCGCAAGTACAATTGCCAGTGGAAGCCCTGTTGGCCTTATGTTTGCACGCTCTGCAAGCTTAAAAGCCTCAAGCTGAATGGGCATGGGATTTTCTCGATTTGAATAGCCTGTAATCCAGTGCAGTAGACCGAATCCTGTTAAATTTCGTGAACCAAGACGACGTGAGCCAAAAATATTCATCAGTATCTCATCAGGAGTACTTCCGTGCATGGTGTGTATAGATGGACCAAGTTCTGCCCTAATACGAGTTATGGCAGTAGATAAAGCAAAATATATTATGAAAAATAAAACCATAACCCACGTAGACATTCCTGCGTAGTTACAAAAAGTTATAAGCAAGACAATTCCTATAATAATACCTAAAACAGCAGTACGATAAGACATCAACCCCTCTGTATCATAATCGGATTTAAATATCTGAACGATAATATTCAGGAAATACCTTCTGCCTATCCATACAGCAAAGATTAGCAGAGCGATCCATGAGCCAGTCACTTGGGCTTCTGCGTAAGGGAACCCGGGGAGATACGATAAACCCGCCGCACTGCCAAAGATACGCTCAACTTGCCAGAATAAATGGAAGACCCACGTTGATACGATCAGGTCAAGCGGCATGAGGTAGGCAAGACCTATGGCGAAGGGATAGAACGCTCGGTTCAGGTCGCTTACAGCGTTCCATGGCTTTGTCTCAAAGTAACGAGTAAGGCTAATCGGTTGGATAGGAATGCCCGGAATTATGGGGAACCATACGTGTGCCTGATTGACAAAGCTGACAAGTGCGGCAACTGAAAATCCTATCCATAACAGCTTATTGCCAAGTAATCCCCATCCCTCGCCAGTCCTCGTCATATCAAATGGCAATTGGATAATAGGGTAAGTCAGTCTTTCGTTCCTGACCCACTGTCGCCTAAGCAATACGTTGATACATACCATAACAAAGATGAGGACAGTAGCGAAACCTGCCCACACAACAGCACGAGGCGCCCATGTTCTGATATACTCTGAAACATAGAGTGTTGAATGTCCTTCGTAATATCCCTTGAGAACGTGCTTGTTGCTTATGGTCAGCCAGTCTGGAAGGTATAGCCCGAAAAGGTTATCCCAGTCGTTTTCGGGAGTAGCGTACCACGTCCCGTTGCTGACAAGCGAAACTAGGCACTTTATCATGTCGGTGCCGTTTAACGCTGTTGAGGTGGCAAGCATCACATAGATGGTCAGCAACTCGTTCTGTAGCAATGCTTTTTTTGGTGCCAGTCGTGTAAAACCATAATTTAGTAAAACAAGTATGAACAGGAAGAATATAACATTAGAGTAAAGTGACAGATCGGTGATCTCGATGTCCAGAGTGCTACTTACACCAGTCTGGAAGTGGCTGTTAATCACTATGAGGATCAGACCGATGAAGATCGAGCGGATGGTTACAAATGGCTTGTTGTCTGAATTGTGCATATTGATGGACTCATGGTCTATCAGTATATTTTAGATTCTCTAACTTGACAATGTTAAATTAGAAATAAATGCGTTTATAGCCCAATCACGTTCCGCCGTGCAACGGAAGAAAAGTTGGCAATTCATGAATTCATTATCAGAAACCAAGATAGCACCTTGGTCTACTTTGAGATTTAACATTGTAGAGTTAAATTCCGAATTTTATCAAGAGTATTCCAGTATTTCAAGAGAGCAGTTCTACCATTTTCAGTCAAGTGATAACTGGTATGGGGAATCTTTCCATTGAAACTCTTCAGAACATTGACATAGCCCGCTTTTTCCAGATGAGCTATATGTGAAGATAGATTTCCCTTAGTCATTTCTAGAATTGACAGCAGGAAATTAAAGTCAACCTTATCAACGCTGGAAAGAACCATCATTATTCTCAATCGTGCTGGCTCGTGGATAATAAGGTCAAGATTTTCCATCATTCATTCACCTGCTTCACGCTGGCTAAATCCTTCAACTTACTTAAAGCAAAGCGACTGTAGAGATGACCGATTAATCCGCTTAAAATCCCATATCCTACTATGGGTATTAGCATGTTGAGAAAGCTCCACTCCCCACTGAACTGAATCGGCACACCTACAACAACCATGATAGCATGAAGAGCATAAAGAGATGGCCATAGCAAAGACAGAAGCCCTACCATTGGTCTTTGCCAGAACCACAGAAACACAAGGAATGGAACACAATAAATCGCTGAAATAGGCTGCATATATTCAATTGGTATATAACCGTAGATTCCTAATGCTACCGATGTCAAAATACAGGACATGAATATTGATCCTGCAACCCAGCCGATCCAAGAATGTTTTCTTATCCTAACAGGTGTTGATAGTGTTATATCTCCTTCACTACTATATAATCGCTGAGTGATGCGATTTATAAAATTGCCACCCCATCCGGGAACAGAAAAAAAGATCAATGCCGTGGATACACATACAAGAACAAAGATCCAACTCCAGAATGCGAGCATATTTCTCGACCGTAAGGCATTACCCGCCAGATAGGACGTGCCGGCTAAGGTAATAAAAAATAGTAGAAATATTACCAAAAAAACTAGAAAAGAGATGGTTCGATTCTGGGCATATCTTCGTGTCCATAAAGGAATTTGCTTTAAGTCTTTGGGTTGCCCATCCTTTCTATTGTTAGAATTATTCATGACATAAACCTCCATTCATTGATGTATGTAAGTTTGTATTACAAACTAATTTTATAATACAAACTACATTGTAACGCAAATTAGTCTTTATGTCAAGCGATAATTCTTTAACCCAATATCTCGTCTCTGATACTACCCAGTTCAGACCTTGCATTTTCAAGCCTTGCGTTTACAGAATCCAACCACCCTTTATGTTTATCGAGTTTCCGTGCTATGTTATCTATGGTCTTTGAGACTGATTGCGGCGCAGGTCCGCCGATGTGATTCTTGAGGCTTACGTTCATCTCAGGGATACTGAGTTGATTAAATACCTTTTGATCTATGGATATTTCCAGCCCATCACCTTTAAGGGTAGTGTTGATAGCAGAAAGTGTTATCTCGCCTTCCGTATCAGAAAGTTTTACTGCATCTGCGACTATGTGATATGCCTGCCTGAATGGGATATTGTGGTATCGGGTAAGGTAATCAGCAACGTCTACAGCATTCAGGAAACCAACTTTAGCAAGTCTTTTCATTGTTTCCTTATTTACCTGCATCGTCCTGATGACTTCACGTATAACGACAGGCGCAAGCTCACATTCAGATACAAGGTCGAATATCAGATATTTTGTATACTGGCTGTCACGGTTGTATCCTGATAAACTGGCTTTTGCTATCTCGAATATCGCCTGCATGATGCCGTGTGCGATGGCGGTCTTTGCTCTGGTCACTTCAAGGGGTGCAGGATTACGCTTTTGCGGCATTATTGAGCTACCGCCAACGAATTTGTCGTCCAGCCTTATCATGCCTGCTTCTGATGTCGTCATGAATATGATGTCCTGACATGATATACTCAGATGGTTCATCATGAAGCTGATGGCAGATGCAAGTTCAGCCTCAGCCTCCCATCTGGACGAAACGCAGTCAATACTGTTCTCCTGAACTTTATCGAAACCGAGAAGCCTTGTCGTCAATTCCCTGTCCAGTTGCCATGATGTCCCATATCCAGCGGCGGCGCCCAGTGGGTTTCTATTTATAATGGAGTAAGCGAACTCAAATCTTTCAAGGTCACGTTCTAAAGCCTGCGCATAAGATACAAGTAAATGCCCGAACGTTGAGATTGTCGCATGTTGATAATGGGTGAATCCGGGCATGACCGTTTCGAGATGTTCTCCAGCGATTTTTAGTATAACATCCACAAGCTGAATCAGGCTGTCGGTGAACTGAAGGGCTTTGTCCCTGAGATACATCCTCATATCACATACAATCTGGTCGTTTCTGCTTCTGCCTGTGTGTATCTTGCGACCTATCTCAGAGTCGAAATTTTCCGTGACGTAACTTTCGATATTCATGTGTACGTCCTCTTTTTTCGGATCGAGCTTGAACTGACCGCTTTCGTATAATTTCCTGACACGAAGCAAAGACGAGAGTATCACCTTTATCTCGTCTCTGGTCAAGATTCCTTGCTTATATAGCATTACGTCGTGAGCCTCGGTGTTCCATATATCGTAAGATATAAGAACTTCATCCGCCATAGGCAGAGCTTTAACGTCCCTCCCTGCGCTATACATTACACTGAGTTCTTCAGGTTTCCCTGCCAGCCTGTGTCCCCAGACTACTCCCATTCAAAAAGCCTCCTTGTTACGATTGAAAAATACAATAGATAATAGCTAAATAAGTGATAGCTGTATAATACCCAAATTTTAGCTATTAGTCAACGGGAAAAAATATTTGACTCTTCAAAGTATAGTAACGTAACGAATTGAGTTTGTCAAAGTTGACATTATGTCATTGCGTAGTTGTGAGAGCTATGCTAAACTTATATAAAGTCTTTGGCAACGTAGGCGATCAAATATACTGGAATTAAAACTAAATGGTTTGATCGTTAAATAGACTGTGTTTTATCATTCTCTTATGTTAAAAGTCAAGAGCAGAATGACATTGTATACCATAAACAATGTAAAAACCTTTCATTGTTAGTATTTGTGGTATTATGGTAGAATCAATCTCTTATTAGCAGTTAGCTTTGCTGAATGCTCATGAAGCTACTGCAATACGTCGTTATGACTCTATCAAAGTGGGTCGCAGTCTGAGCGAAGCAGTCATGTATGATTCTCATATATGCTGCAGAATGACAAACGCGTTCTCCCACATATAACGATTCTACTATAATGATTCTACTATAATGATTAATATAATGATTATGACACTACACCAAACTCATAAGCTTGGTTGTTCTTTAACAAATAGTGTATTCGGTTAAGCAACTTATGGGCTATACGAACTATCGCTTCGTTCTTTGACATCCTCCTGGTCAACTGCGGCAAGGGAAGATAGGGCGCAGATAATCTTGATGAAACAGTAAATGTGTATGTAAAAAACTTGACGAAGCCATATTGGCACTTAAATTTGACAATGCCGGTTTTATCATGGGAGGGGAAAAATGGAAGAAGATGTGAAAAACAATAAGGGACAGAAAAAGTTATATATTTATAGATTTCTGATCTCGTTTTGTGTTGCCTTAATCTTGTTAGGGCTTACAGTGGGCATAATCAAATGTGATTTGAGTATATGTGGTTATGCAGGTTGTGTCGTAACTCATGGAAATATGCACATCAAGCATATAAGTATACGACAGCTTATTTTGGGGCTTTGGATCTCCATGTTTATCGGCGGATACATATTATGGCTTGTTGTGATGAAGTTCTTATGGTGGTATGTAGCTAAGGATTTACCACAAGACAAGGATCAAGATGGGTCTAAGAATGATAATATTAATAAAGGCAAGCTTCGCAGGTTTTAACTTGGATTAAGGATAATGAGACACTGTGCTGGTTTTTTACAGCATCTTCCACATACAATGACCAAGAAGCTTATAAAGCTTATAAGAATGCTTTAAACCTAGGTGATTATAAAAATAAAAAATGTAATTATGAAGTCTATCCAGTCAAAATAAAGAATAAAAAACATCCTTCAAGTCTTATCTTTTGGTTGGGAGTCATTGAACGATTATTATACACCTTATCTTTGGTTTTTGGTTTTCCACAATGGACGGGCATTTGGTTGATTTTGAAGGTTGCTTCTGTACGAGGTAAACCGAATGAGCCTACGCATTATAACATTTTTCTGATAGGTAGTTTGCTCTCTCTGGCATTTGGTGTTTTAGGAGCTTATATTGCTTTAGGTCAGATGCCTTCTATGAATCTGATAGGTTGTCTCGAGTAAATATGTCACAAAAGGAACCTTCTCTACATAATTGTTCTTATAGGGAATATATCTTTTATAGATAACTGTAATTGTCTTGACCAATATCGAAATAAGTTGAGATTATGGAAAATAGAATTCGTACGCTAACAATAAAAGACATAGCTGACAAACCAAATGAGTATATTGTTGAGGTAGTAGTTGAGTCAGATGAGGATGTGTATCATGCTTATTGTCCTGTGTTGGATGGTTGCCATTCTTCAGGGGATACTGAAACGGAAGCCTTTGAGAATATCCAAGAAGCTGTTAGGCTTCATCTGGAAGTAATGATAGAGGATAGTAAAGTTATCCCTGGTATTGTGGCTGACAAGGGTAGGTTTTTTTGTTAAAGCATAAGAAATATATGGTTTTTAACCCCGTCAGGGGTGACATATTTATAGTATAAAATAAGTAAAAAGAAAGCTCCAGCGGAGCGACATATAAAGAACGGTGTTTATAAAATTTCTATATATCGCTCCTATCGGAGCTAAATATTTATTTGTTGTTTTTTCTATAAATATAACGCTCCTCTGGAGCTAAAAAACCTGATTTTATTAGAGTTTTATCAAAAACCTAGCGATATTATGGTAGATTAATGAACGCTTTACTCAGAAGCCTTATACAATTCCTTTATCCTGCACAGTGCCGTCATTGTGAGGAAAATCTTGATCCTGCGGATGGTCACTATATATGTAAATCCTGCTGGGAACAGGTGAAATTCATAGAGAATCCGTTTTGCCAGACGTGCGGGTATCCTTTGAACCCATCTGCCTCATTACCAGAAAAAGTGTTTTCATGTGATGAATGTCCAGATGACGTGAAGTTCAGAAAGGCAAGGACAATCGCTTATTATGATTCGGCAGTTGGAAACGCTGTCCGGTTATTGAAAGATCAGGGTAAGGCGATCATGGCTAATCCGCTTGCTGACCTGATGGCTAAAGAGATGCCAAAGCTTCTGGATGTGCAGGATTACGATTACATTATACCTGTGCCGATACACAAAAGTAAAAGGCGTCAGCGAGGCTATAACCAGATGGAGTTAATAGGCAGAAGGTTAAGCGATAAAACAGGTATACCTCTGGAAGTGAGAAGTTTTGTCAAAAGTGTCAATACATTGCCGCAACGAGGATTAAAAGCAAAAGACAGAGAAAAAAACATTCAGGGGAGCTTTGGAGTTCCGGATCGATCAGAGATCGAGGGGAAGAAGATACTGCTGATTGATGACGTTATGACCACAGGTGCTACTGTGAACGAATGTGCAAAGGTTCTTTTAATGGAGGGGAAAGTCAGGTATACTGACGTATATGTGCTAACCCGTGTTGTGTTTTCGGGAGATTCCAGTGATATATAAAAAGGAGATATAATATGCCAAGCAAAAAGATAGTCTGTCTCGGTGGAGGCAGTGGTTATTTTATTAGAGCGTTGGGAGACATGGTTGTTGTACCGGGGCTGGCAGGCAGTGAGATAACGCTCTATGACATTGATATGGAAAAGGCTGAGATCATGGCACAGCACGGCGCCAGGCTTGCTAAGGAAAGCGGTTTAGGAATGAAAGTCAGGGCGACTAAGACGCTTGATGACGCCATAGACGGTGCTGATTTCGCTGTGTCGTCAATCGGCGGCGCAGGCGCATCAACAGGCGGAGTTTACGGCACTTCAGCGCACATTCAGGATATAATGATCCCCGCTAAATACGGCATTCATCAGGTTGTTGGTGATACAGGCGGACCTGCGGGCATGATGATGGGACTCAGGAGTGCCTTGATCTACGTTAATATCTGCCATGAGATGGAGAAACGATGCCCTAACATCATATTCCTTAATCACTCAAACCCTATGGCTGTACTTTGTCGTGCTATGGAGAAATATTCCAGTATAAGACAGGTTATAGGTGTATGTCATGGGGTCCAGGGCGGTATCATAAGCGTAGCCAATATGCTTGGCGTGTCACCACATGAACTTGATTGCGCCTGGATAGGCACGAACCATTATCACTGGTTCACACGAATTTACTATCAGGGCAGGGACATATACTCAGAGGTACGAGCAAAGCTTGCAAAACGTGAAAATCCAAGAGGCGAACTGATGACCCATAAACTTTCACAGATTTATGGACACACGATTGTATATCCTCCGGATGATCACGCATTTGAATTTTATCCTTTCACCGCTAGACTGTCAAGCGCTGATGAGATACCTTACGGCTTTGCTGAAGAGATGAAAGAGAAGTACGCTCATTTTGAGAAAGCTGTATCTGTCAAAGTATCGAAGGCTGAAGCAAAGGTTCAGCGAGAGGCGTATCTCAAGGATTTTGCGCAGAATCTTCAGAATGTTCCACTTCCTGGCGCCCCATCTGATCCTCTTACAGGTGAAGGACTGGGAAGCCTTATGGAAGCGGTATCACTCGGCAGAAGACAGGTTCAGATCGTCAACATCGCCAACAAGGGTGCCGTTCCTAACCTTCCCGATTATGCTAACCTTGAAATCGAAGCGGTGACAGATTCCTGCGGAGTCAGAGGGATATACATAGGCGATGCGCCGACATCGTTGAAAGGACTGCTTGAGAGAAGAATAGCGTGGCAGGAACTGGTCGCTGATGCGGCAGTCAAAGGTGATAAGAATCTTGCGCTTCAGGCATTATTACTTGATGAAATGACGATATTGCCTGAGAAGGCTGAAAAGATGCTTGATGAGCTACTTTCTGCTTCCAAGAAGATGCTGCCACAGTTTAAGGATATTTAGGAGTTTTGAAGCGATGATTAAGAGTGAATCCCAAGAAATGCCCACAGGATCATACGTGTCCAATGATCAAACAATGTCCCAAAAAGGCAATATCACAGAAAGGAGTGGGATTGCCGACTGTGGATGCTGACAAGTGTACTGAATGTTTGCTGTGCGTTAAGAATTGTCCACGTAAGGCGTTTGGGCAAGTAGAGGATAAGAAGAAATAGTTGAGTTATGTCTATAAAAATATAAACACGGAGACACTGAGGCACGGAGAAGATACAGGATCAAGATGCAGGATGCAAAATGCAGGACAATATCTTGCATCAAATATCCTTTTTTTCTCTGTGTTTTGATTTATGAACAAGGCTTAAATAATCTTGAAAGGGAGGTATTTTCTATGCTTAGAGTTTGGGCTCAAGATTGTATGACTCGCATATTCCCCAACTCCAGAGTGCCGGAATATGCAGAAAAAGAAGTATTGTTACGTGGAGCGAAGAATGAAGTAGCCTGCTTCCAGATTGGAGTTCATGGCCCTTCGAGAGAACTTAATGACTTGCGAGTAGAAACCTCGGATCTTATCTCGGAATCAGGTAAAGTTATATCAAAAGAGAGTATTGAAGTTCTATATGCCGGGTATGTTCCTGTTCACTGGCATTCTTCAGGGAATACACAGGATGATCTGGAAGGACAAGCTCCCGGTTTTTACCCGGATCCTTTGTTTCCATCGCTGTGGCGAGGTGTAGACCGTGTGCAGTTTCCGGACGTAGCGAGTATGTGGGTTCGCATACGTATCAATGAATCTGTTTCAGCAGGAGAATACAAAGGTAATATTAAAGTTCTGTGCAAAGCAGGCGAGGATTACATCAAAGTTGAGTTACAGGTTTTCTCATTTTCTTTGCCAAAATCGCATTTTTTGATGACTAACTGGTTTCTACCCGGTACAATTATGAAGTTTCATAAAATTCAACCAATGACTGAGCGATTCTGGCAGGTGATTGAGCGTTATGCTCATGACCTGGCAGACCATCGCCAGAACGTCGTATTGACCCCGCTTTTCTGCATGAGCAATATACCGCAGTTAATAGATGGCAGGACTCAGGGTCAGTTAATAGACATGGTAGAGACAGATTCAGGACAATATGAATTTGATTTTCATAACTTCGACAGATGGGTGAGATTGTTCTTCGAGCATAGTTTTGAGATCATCGAGGGTTCTCACCTTGCTGGCGGGTCCAAAAGCCCAACAGGGATATTGATCCGAAAACAGGGTCACGCTGAGTATCGAAGGTTCGAGTCAACGATGGATAACGACTATCGGACGTTCCTTCAACAATTCTTAACCGCTTTGCGAAAGCATCTTCAGGAAAATGGATGGCTTGGAAAATTCTATCTCCATCTTTCTGATGAGCCGCATGGAGATCAATTCGAGCCATACACAAGCCTTGCGAAGTTCGTTAAAGGCTTAGTGCCAGAGATACCACTCATGGACGCTATGGGGGATGGCCAATATGCACCTTACGTAGATCATCCTGTGCCGCTGGAAAGCGCTTACGAGGCTTTTATACAGAGCAGTGGTATACCAAAGGAACAGATATGGTTCTACTATTGTTGTGGACCGGGCGGACCGTGGCCTAACAGATTTATAGACTACCCGCTTATCCGTGTCCGCATATTTACGTGGTTAGCGTTCAAATATGGTATCCCCGGATTCCTGCATTGGGGGCTTAACCATTGGGACTGGCACCCACCTTACTATATCGAACACGCTTATAACCCTTACGACAATACTACTGGAGGGTCGCTTCAGGCTGGCGACAGCTACCTCATTTATCCTCCGCTTATGCCTAGCAAAACGGATGATCCAGTAGATTCAATCAGATGGGAAATTATTCGCAAAGCTATGGAGGATTACGAGTATTTGTATATGCTGAAAGAGCTTGCTGACAATGGTGATGAGCAAGCGAAAAGGCTTTTTGCAAGGATAGACGAAAGCGTGGTGCCAAATTTCACAGAACACACCCGCAACCATCACTACCTTGAAGAAGTACGGACTCAAGCAGGACAGATCATAATGAAGTCTAGGTAATATCAATTTCCAAAAATCATAGTGCATTATCACTGGCAGGCAAGCTGCCAGTGGCACAATTTATGGGTTTGTTTATGCACTATAAAATATGGAAAATGCTATAAATATTTCATGTCTTGATGCCGGAACTACCACCACGCAGTAAAGTTGTATATCGGTGTTTTAAGTATAACCCCTAGTATTGCCCAAAAACCACCAATAGCATATTCTCCAAGAATCATTCCAAAGAAAAGAGGGTACGCTTTACGATGCGCCTTTAGTCCACCATATTTCAAAAGTATCCGCTTTATAAACCATACCAAAAGGAACATAGACCAATAATCACGCATCCCATACGTACTAGACACTGCGTAACCTACTGGATGTAAAGGCCACCATATAAACCGCATTCGCATAAACATCATGAAAATACTGAATAGAAACCCATAAGTAAAGAATCCAAGACCAGCTATATCCAGTGATGTGGGACGAGTTAACCATCCTTGTAAACGGTTAAATGGTTCCCAACCAGCCCATGATAAGACAACACCGCTATGCCTATATCCCGAATCTAAGATCAGCCAAAAGGCAATCAATGTGCCTGCAACAGTAGCAATAAGCATTGCAACAAGCACACTGCGATTATTCATCTTTGCTCTATCAGCTAGTTTAAATCCTTCAAGCTGATGCGGCATTACATCGCTATAATGCGCCCGTGTTAAAAACCAAAAGAAAGATATAATAGTTTGATTGACTGGTCCGAGTTTACGAGATCCCATAGCGTCAACCATCAGTACCTCTGGTCCTGCAAAGTGAAGATCATGGATGGGTGATCCCACCTCTGCTCTTATACGAGTCACGCCTATTATGGTCATCAGATACAAAGCAAAGAAGATACCTGCCGCCCATAGCGACATTCCCGCTTTCCAACAAAAACACAGAATAAAGGCAAAACCGCAGATGATCCCGATAACAGCGGTTTTGTATCGCATTGGTTCAGTTGAATCGTCGTATGCCTCTTCATTTTTAGCGATATTTAAAACAGATTTAAACATAAGGATCAGATGATGTCTGCCTAACCACAGTGAGATGAAAAATAAGGCAATGTATGCTCCAGCCGTTTGTTCTGGAAATTCCGGGCGCTGACTCCATCCTAATGCACTTCCCAAGATCAATTGCGCTTTCCAGAAAAAGAAGAAAAACCAGCAGGAAAAGATGATATCAAGTGGGATAAGGAAGACAAGTCCCATGATAAATGGACGAAAAGTAATAGCAGTATAACCCAAAGCATTCCAAGGTCTGTTGGTAAAGAAGGTGCCAATGTCATACGGTTTGAAACGCAGGTAAGGGATGGATGGAAAAAAGAAGTGCAATCCATTAATAACGTTTATCCCGCCTATAACTATGAAGCTTATCCACATCAGCTTGTTTTTGAAGAATCCCGATTTTCTATCTGTCATCTCATAAGGCAGTTGAACGATAGGATATGTAAGCCTTTCTCTGTCAGTCCATTGCTTCCGAATAATGACATTGATACATATTGTGGTAAACATGAGTACACAGATAAATATAGACCAAAAGATCACCGGTAATAACCATGCTTTGATGTGACGTATTGTATATAGGGTTGACGCTCCTTTTGCTCCTTTAATATAGTCATTAAGCGCCCCTTCATCGCTCACAGCAAGCCATTTAGGGATGTATCGTCCAAAGAGGTCTTGCCATTCATTTTCCGGGGTGGCAAGTCCATAAGGAGCGGCTATTATAGGTGGCAATAACTGCATCATACTATGCCCGGCGAGAGCGGATGCCTGACTTAACATAATGTAGATGATGAGCAATTCACCTTGTTTGATAACCAGTCTGGAAGAAAGCTTCTTTAAAAGAACGTTCAGAAGCATCAAGATCAACAAAGTGAATACAACGTTAAAGAAAAGTGAAAACAGCGTAGAATGGGCGGAGTAATAGACGCTCTCCATCTGTATGATCCAGTAAGAATTGAGAGGGATCAGGATGATGCCTATTAGCACCGCTCTCCATGTTACGCTTTGTTCTAAATTTTTTAATGTTGCACTTTGATACTGGACCATGTGGCAATCAGTTTTTCTGATGAGGAAACAGCAGTTGAAAGGACGATTCCCTTGTTCATAATGCTCTTAATATCGTTTACATCCAGAGCTACGTTGAAAATTGCAAGGTCATCCATGATGCCATTAAACTGCCGTTCTATAGTTCTCCACCCAAAGTTGCTAAGACGAAGGTTTTTGGGGGATGCTGTGACAGCAGATTTTGAAACATTATCTTTGGAACCAGTTTTCTCACCATTCAAATAATGTGTCACAACGTTAGCTTTGCGTACGACGGCAAAATGCTGCCATGTATCTGCTTGCAGTTGGGTCAGTGGAGCGCCTGCTATGTTCCAGCCTGATTGCCACGTTCCGTCTGCATTAAAGTCGAAGTAGAATTTGTTTGCTTCAGTGCTATTTTGTTCGATGCAATATCCGGCTCCAGGCGGTTCCCCATGGTTGCTGAGGATGTCACACCAACCTTTCGCTTGTGTGGCACCAGGATTCACCCAAAGCATAATCGTGAGGTCCGGATCGGTTAGGTTCACAGGAGTATTTATCTCTACAGTACCTGTTTGCCCATCGAACTTCAGTGCCTTGCCATACTTTCCGTTTACCCATTCAACACCCTTCTCGAACGTGCCATCATTGCCATTTCCAGTGGCATCTTTGATCTCATTGCCTTGCCCCTCGTCAAAAAGCCACATTGCTACAGCAGATTTCATGTTCACCTGAGCATAGCTTTGTCCTGCTAACATTAAACCAATGAAAATCAAACTGAGACATAACATGATTGCTCTTGTTATATTCATCCTTAATACCTCCATCAAATTGTTTGGCACTGCCAAATTTGATTGCCAGTATTTTTGGTTGCCAAGTGCTATTTCTGACGACTGCGATTAATTATACTGACGTTATCATATCGGAGATGCCAACTATTCGAAATTACAGTATTCATAATGCTTTAGACTATGATATGGTTAAGTATGACGTTTTTTTAACCACCTCCATCCGGTGAAGTTTTTGGTTTGAAATAAACTCCTATTGTTTTTTTTACTCAGTTTTCATTGTTTTTCTACCAATGAAAACCGATTGTATCGAGCATAGTTTAAATCATGCTTATCGAAAAGTCAACAAATGAATTCACTGGTATCGGTGATACTGAACTTCCACATCAGGAATAATCGAATTCTTAAAGCATATTTACCCATCACCTTGTCCTTCTCTGTGCCTTTGTAGTTTTCCTATAATTAAGTCGGATTGGTATAACGATGGCGTAGTAAGCGAAAGACTTTTTTCATTTTCATACTTTTTTATCTCATGTTCGGGTTGGATTTTCAATATTATAGGCTTGATTTTTAGCATTGACTTTCTGACAGTCTTTGTGTATACTCAATTTGTTATTCAGACAACACACGCAGAATTTTAATACGTTCTAAGGAGTATACGAAATGAAGGAATACGGACCTGATAAGATAAGAAACATAGGCATATTTTCACATGCACGCGCCGGCAAAACGTCTTTGACAGAAGCATTATTATTCAATACTGGGGCAGTTGATAAGCTGGGTAAAGTAGATGACGGAACATCTGTATCAGATTACGATGATGAAGAAATCCAGCGAAAGACCAGTATAAATTCATCGCTTTGCATAGGTGAATGGAACGGCTATAAGATAAATCTGATTGATACACCGGGGTACAGCGATTTTAGAGGAGAACTGGAAAGCACACTGCGTGTCGTTGACGTGCTGTTGTTTGTTATAGACTCCGCTATGGGTGTTGAACCGGGAACAGAGAAGGCGTGGTATCGAGCTAATGATTATAATAAGCCAAGAATTATATTTGTAAACAAACTTGACAAAGAAATGGCTAAACTCGATGAAACGCTGGCGTCAATGGATACACTAGGGAGCAAGATAACCCCTGTTAATCTGCCAATAGGTCTTGGGGCAAATTTTAGTGGAATTGTTGATCTGGTAAAGATGAAGGCTTTTGTAAAAGGCGATGGCGGAAAGAAACTTCAGGAAACAGACATTCCCGCTGATATGCAAGAACTGGTTGAAACATACAGGGAACGCTTGATTGATGCAGTAGCAGAGACTGACGATGAACTACTGGAGAAATATCTTGATGGCCAGGAGTTGACAGACGAAGAGATAGCAATAGGCTTAAAGAAAGGTATAACCGCTAATAGCTTTGTGCCAGTTTTCTTTGGGTCTGCCACTGGCAACATGGGGCCACAGTTGATACTTGACATGGCTGGTTATCTCCCATCGCCGGTTGATCTTTCACCGATCACTGCAAAGAAACCAGATTCTGACGAAGAGATCGAGCTTAACGCTGACCCGGAAGGTCCTCTCGCCGCATTTGTATTCAAGACCATAACCGATCCCTATGCAGGTAAAGTCAACTTTTTCAGGGTATATTCTGGCACGCTGAAAACTGATTCACATATTTTCAATTCAACAAAAGGTCGTGATGAGAGAATCGGCAGTGTGTCGCTAGTGAATGGTAAAAAGTTCACAAACGCCGATAAGATCGTCGCAGGGGATTTTGGCTCCGTCATGAAATTAAGTGAAACGAGTACAAATGACACTTTGTGCGACCTCAATAATAAGCTCGTTTTATCACCAATAGAGTTCCCCAAGCCCATAATATCAATGGCTGTAGCACCCAAAACTCAGGGTGAAGATGAAAAACTCAGTACCTCTATGGCAAAGATGTCAGAAGAAGACCCCACTTTTATCATCAAAAGAGACGTTGAAACGAAAGAAACTATAATATCTGGTATGGGCGAACTGCACATTAACGTCATACTTTCCAAGATTCAAAAACGTTTCAACGTGGGTGCAAATATCTCACAGCCAAAAATACCATATAGAGAAACCATCCGAACTATGAGCCAACAGCAAGGAAAATATAAGAAGCAGACCGGTGGGCGTGGGCAATACGGAGACGTTTACCTAAAGATGGAACCTCAAGAGCGCGGCAAAGGCTTTGAGTTTGTTGATGCCATAGTCGGAGGCTCTGTTCCACGACAATATATACCTGCTGTTGAAAAGGGTCTTGTTGAGGCAATAACAGAAGGTATACTTTCTGGCTCTCCTGTTGTGGACGCTAAGATAACCCTTTATGACGGTTCATATCATGACGTTGATTCCTCTGAAATGGCTTTCAAAATAGCGGCTTCTATGGCGTTTAAAAAGTGCATGGAATTGTCTAACCCGTTCATCATGGAGCCGATTGTTGGTGTGGAAATCACGATCCCGGAGGAATACATGGGAGAGATCATGAGCGACCTTAACAGCAGGCGAGGTAGAATATCGGGCATGGACCCGCAGAACGGACGACAGGTTATCAAAGCCACAGTGCCTTTGGCTGAGATGTACAGGTACTCCGTTGATCTGAGATCAATAACCAGCGATAGAGGCTCCTTCACTATGGAATTTTCTCACTATGAGGAAGTTCCACCCGATGTAAGCGCAAAGATAGTCGCCGCTTATAAGGCATCCAGTGGTTCATAAGACTAAAGATTATAGTTGATTGACTACAATATGTTGGGGGTAGTAAATCCCCCTTCATTTCCCTTTTTCAAAGGGGAAATTGGTTCTCTCCTTTTGTAAAGGGGAGTTAAAGAAGATTTTAATCAATAGGAGGTATTGATGAAGAAGGTTATCTTGCTTTTTGTTTTGCCGCTAATGTGTCTTACGCTTTTTCCGAACATCAGCGGTGCCATCGGATTTGAAGGAATAGGCGGGAAGCTTGATCTTGTATTACCCAATGTTGGAAATAATACCATCGGTTTTGGTGCTATTGCTTCCCTTGGACCCATAGTTCCACAGATGAATGCTTTAAAGGCTGAAGTTGGTGCTGAATATTGGGGAAATTCTCAGGATGTGAATGTATTCGGGTCCAAGATATCCTCATCCTCAAGTATAATCAGTTTCAATGGTACAGCAAAGTATTATTTCACGAATGTGGGAATGCAGCCATTTGCTGGAGCGGGTCTTGGACTTGTCCGATCAAGCGGTAGTACTAAATCGGTGTATGGCGGAGATTTTAATACTTCAAGTACAGACCTTGGTATCCACCTTCTTGGCGGCGTTGAATTTCCTATTGGTACAAATATGAAGTTTGATGCAGAAGCCAGATATGTATCTGCTAATGGTCATTGGTTTCAGATTTCAGGCGGTATCATGCTTAAACTCGATTAACTTCTTACCAGAACATCCTCATCTAGTAAACGTTATTAATATTAAATCCCCCCTTCCCCCCTTTACGTTCAGGGGCGGACAGGTGAAAAAAGTATTGAAAACAAAGTAATAATATTACATGATCTCTCTAGTAACATTAACAATAAATAAAGGAGAGATCATGTATGT
>Ga0315274_10004698_pt1 | contig 20028 bp, 17 predicted proteins | sample YL17G02_20_MG_FD_203700 | JGI IMG/M metagenome (GOLD analysis project Ga0315274, IMG submission 203700) | Sediment microbial communities from Yellowstone Lake, YNP, Wyoming, USA - YL17G02_20 | ecosystem: Environmental > Aquatic > Freshwater > Lake > Sediment | place: USA: Wyoming | collected... | reverse complement strand
GGACTGAAACCGGCGCCGGTTTCCACCCAGGTCATTCAGCGCGACCGGCACGCGATGTATCTGTCGACGCTGGCCGTCATCGCCGGAACGCTCGAAAAAATCGCCGTGGAGATCCGCCACCTGCAGAGAACCGAAGTTCTGGAGGCCGAGGAATACTTCGCGAAGGGACAGAAGGGTTCCTCGTCCATGCCCCATAAAAGGAATCCCATCGTCAGCGAACGGATCACCGGATTGGCGCGGCTGATGCGCTCGTATGCGATGTCGGCCATGGAGAACCAGGCGCTCTGGCACGAACGCGACATTTCCCATTCTTCCGTCGAACGCGTCATCCTGCCCGACGCGAACATCCTGCTCTACTACATGATCCAGAAAACGTCGTCACTGATCGAGAAGCTCCTGGTATATCCCGCACACATGCGCGAGAACCTCGAGAAAACCAGGGGTCTGATCTTCTCGCAGACCCTTCTTCTGGCCCTCGTGGCGAAAGGCATGAGCAGGGAAGACGCGTACCGGGTGGTCCAGGACCTGTCGATGGAATGCTGGAAGACCGGCGCGCAGTTCAGGGACCTGGTGGTCAAAGACTCGACGGTGCGGAAAACGCTGGATCCGAAGTCCGTCGATGCCTGCTTCGACCTGAAGGTGCATTTGCGAAACGTGGATCCCGTTTTTAAAAGGGCGGGATTGATTTCCGTCTGATCCTCCGGACTGTCGTTTTGACAGGAATTTCTCTTTAAAAACCAGGGAGGCCTCCTTTGGAAATTCGAAAAGGGAAACTGTTGAAGGACGGCAAAACCAAAAAGGTTTTTGCAACGAACAATGCCGATGTTCTCGTTTTTTCCTTCAAAAACGAGATTCCGGTCGGCGAAAAGAGGGAAATCTTCAAGGGAAAAGCCGTCGGCAGGAACGCGGCGGAAGTCTCCGGACACGTGTTCAGGTTCCTCGCCAACTACCACATTTCGACGCATTTCATCGACACGCCGAAGCCCGGAGAAATGACCGTCCGGAGACTGGACATGATCCCACTGACCGTCTGGGTGTGGAACGGGGCATCCGGTTCCTTGTGCAGGCGTTATGGATTGGAGAAGGGTAGGATTCTCGACATTCCGATCGTGGAATTCTACTGGAAGAACGAGGCGCTTCACAATCCCATGATTCAGTCCGATCACGCCCTGGCCCTCGGACTGGTAAAGCCGCAGGCCATGCTGGAGCTCGACCGGCTGTCGCGGAAAATCAACGCTGTTTTGAAGGATTTCTTCGCCCGGAGGAACCTGAAGCTGGCCGATTTTGCACTTGAATTTGGTTTTTTAAACAACGATATTGTGCTCGGGGATGAATTCAGCCCCGACACGTTCAGGGTGTGGGACATGCCGCGCGACGGGTCGCCGGACCTGTCCCGATTTCAGATCGGAAAACACGACGCCGAGACCGTTTTTTCTGAAATCGTCAAACGCGTCGAAATGCATTGAGTTCCATGAGGAGGCTCATTGTTCAGGGAATCGGGTCGTCTTCTCGCGCTTTTCGGTCTGATCATGCTGAGCGGTTTTGTGCTGTTCCGTCTTTCAGGCGCAAGGGGATTCCTGGTCGTCGGATGCGCGGCGTTGCTGCTTTTTGCGTTCACGCTCTATTTTTTCAGGGATCCCCAGAGGGAAATCCCGTCCGATCCCGCCGCCATCGTGTCGCCGGCTGACGGGAAGGTGATTGCCATCGGGGAAACCAGGAATGCCGAAGGCTATGGAGGGCCCGCGCGCACCGTCGCGATTTTTCTATCGGTCTGGGACGTCCACGTGAACCGCATTCCGGTGGACGGAAAAATCACCCGGATCGAATACCGGAAGGGAGACTTCAAGAAGGCCTACCTGTCCGACGCGTCCGAACACAACGAACAGACGCGCATCCTGATTGAAAATCCGAGGGGCAAGGTGCTCGTCAAGCAGATCGCCGGCATCCTCGCCAGGCGCATCGTGTGCCGGGTGCGCGAGGGCGATAAGGTGACGAAAGGCGATCGGTTCGGCATGATCAAGTTCGGCTCTCGGGCGGAGCTTTTTCTTCCGCCGTCAGTCCATTTACGCGTCTCCGTCGGGGACCCTGTCAAGGGCGGAGAAACCATCATGGGAGAATTTCCAAATGACCGGTAACAGGGCAGCAGCCATGATTCCCAGTACATTCACGTTCATGAACCTCTTCTGTGGATTTTTTTCGATCATCAAATCAGTCGAGGGGAACTATCACGTCGCGGCATGGTTGATTATTGTGTCGGCGCTGATCGATGCCGTGGACGGAAAAGTCGCCCGCTGGACCGGGGCCGAGTCCAAGTTCGGGCTTCACCTGGACTCGCTCTGCGACGTGGTCGCGTTCGGACTGGCGCCGGCCGTGCTGATCCATCAGGCGGCGTTTATGTCGTTTCCGCCCATGATCGGCATTCCCCTGAGTTTTCTGTTCGTCTTCGGAGGGGTTTACCGGCTGGCGCGGTACAACGTCGTCAACGCGGAACTCGAGGAACATGCGTATATGGGGCTCACCATTCCCATCGCCGCGATGACGGTGGGAACCTTCTGGCTCTTCCAGAACGCCTGGCTGGACGAACCCTCGACGGGTGCGTGGATCGTTCTCGCCATCGCGCTTCCGTTTCTCATGATGAGTACGATTCCGTATCTCTGGCCGCGCGTGGGTTTCAGAAACGGATGGAAGCAGAGCATGCAATCCGCCGCGATCATCGGGGGCCTGGCGATCGCGCTGGTGTTTGCGGACCGTGTTCTCTTCCCGATGTTCTGCGTCTTCATCCTGGTGGGCCTGGTCAACTGGATCATCTCCATCGTTCGCGGCGAGGAATCGCTTTGGAACCTGTTCTTCGACGACACCCAAAGGGATGCTTAGTCAATAAGGAGATTCGGTCATGTTAGGATCCGTGGGCATGGCGGAAATCCTGCTCATCCTTCTCATTGCGTTGCTGCTTTTCGGCAGCAAGGAACTGCCGCAGGTGGCCCGGAAAGTCGGCAAGGGGTACCGCGACATTCAGCGGATGACCCAGAACGCCCGCGACGAGGTGAAGAAAATCATCGAAGAAACCGATGCTGACGAAAACAAACCACACAGGGGATAACCGCCCCTTTTGACAACTGCATCGAAGGAGGTATGAACACATGGGACCCTTAGGCGTACCCGAACTGTTGATCATTCTACTGGTCGTTCTTCTTCTTTTCGGATCCAAGAAGATCCCGGAACTCGCGCGGGGACTGGGCAAGGGAATCCGCGAGTTCAAGGATGCCACCAAAGACCCCGGACCCGAATCCAAAGAATTGGATGATCCCGACAAAAAATAAAACCGAATCCGCGCGATGAATTCGGCAGGGGATAAGCGCCCTTCGGTCCGGAGCGGCGTATCCGGCTACGGTCCGATACGCGCCAAGGTTATGGGTGCGGAGGTCCGCGTCCGCGCATTGACGGAGGCCTCGCTCGGAGCCGTGAAGGAGAAAGAAAGCCTGAACGCTTTCATCACGGTGTGCCGCGACCGGGCATTGCAGAAGGCGGACGAGGTGGATCGTCGAGTGGGTGAGGGGAAAGCCGGACGCCTTGCGGGCATGGTGCTCGCGGTCAAGGACCTGATCGCCATGAAGGGCCTGCCCGTCACGTGTGGATCGAAGATGCTCGAACGGTACGTCCCACCTTTTGACGCGACCGTTGTGGAGCGCCTCGAGGCCGAAGACGCGGTGATCGTCGGCAAGACGAACATGGATGAATTCGGCATGGGATCTTCGAACGAGAATTCCGCTTTCGGACCCGTGAGGAATCCGTGGGACGAAACCCGGATTCCGGGCGGCTCGAGCGGAGGATCCGCCGCGGCCGTCGCCGCGGGGATGGTCATGGCCGCCCTGGGCACCGACACGGGGGGATCGGTCCGTCAGCCAGCCGCGCACACGGGAACGGTCGGACTCCGACCCACCTACGGCCGCGTGTCGCGTTACGGACTCATCGCCTTCGCCTCGTCCCTCGACCAGATCGGCTGCATCACGAATTCCGTCGAGGACTGCTGCATGCTCCTCCGGGTCATCGCGGGCCCGGATCCGAGAGACGCCACCTCGGCCGCCGTGCCGGTTCCGGAATATGCGGATTTTCTAAGCCAAGACATCCGCGGAATGACTTTCGGCCTGCCCTCCGAATACGCCAGGGACGGGCTGGATCCCGAGATCCGCGAGGCAGTCGAGCGCATCGTGGACCTCCTGCGCGAGGGAGGCGCCGATGTGCGGACCGTGTCGCTTCCGCACAACGATTACGGCATCGCGACGTATTATCTCATCTGCACCGCCGAGGCCTCCTCCAACCTCGCCCGGTACGACGGCGTCCGGTACGGACTGCGTTCCGGGGAACCGGGCGGCCTGGAGTCCATGTTCGTCCGGACCCGGCACGAAGGATTCGGGGAAGAAGTGAAACGCCGCATCATCCTGGGCACCTACGTGCTGTCCGCCGGATACTACGAGGCGTATTACCGGAAGGCGCAGAAGGTCCGCACGTTGATCCGCCGGGATTTCGAGAACGTATTCCATACCTGCGATGCCGTGATCGGGCCGACCAGTCCGACGACCGCGTTCAAACTGGGAGAGAAAGTCGTAGATCCGCTGAGCATGTACCTGACCGACATTTACACCGTGACCGCGCCCCTGGCCGGACTTCCTGCCATCTCCATTCCAATCGGAACGGACAGCAAGGGCCTTCCCATGGGGCTGCAGATCACGGGCAAGGCGTTCGCCGAGGGTGAATTGCTGGGCGCGGCGAACTGGGTGATGAAAGAGCTTCAGTAATAGTTTTGATTCGATACTGGCTCCCGAACTCCGCTTTGCCACTCATCGCAACGGAGTTGCGAATGCAAGTGGGTTCCAAAACAGAGTTTTGGAACCAGAATAATCAGATGAGGTCTTCATGGAACTGGAAGCCGTCCGCATCGAAAAGCCGGAAAACCTGAATTTTATCCTCGGACAGTCCCATTTCATCAAGACCGTCGAGGACGTGCATGAGGCGCTGGTCCAGGCAGTGCCGGGGATCCAATTCGGGCTGGCGTTCTGCGAGGCCTCCGGTCCCCGGCTGGTCCGCCGCTCAGGCACCGATCCGGAGATGATCGAACTCGCGGTCAAGAACATCCTGAAGATCGGCGCCGGCCACTCCTTCATCATTTTTCTGAAGAACGCATTTCCGGTAAACGTCCTGCCGATCCTGCGTCAGGTTAGTGAAATCTGCCAGATTTTCTGCGCCACGGCCAATCCGGCCGAGGTGATCGTTTCCAGTACCGAGCTCGGGCGGGGCATTCTCGGCGTTATCGATGGGCAGAGCCCGCTGGGCATCGAGACCGAAGACGACGTCCGGAAACGAAAGGAGTTTCTGCGGAAGATCGGATACAAACTGTCGTGACCGTCTCGTCCTCGCCACCGCTTTCCCAATCAAGGGTCATATGAAGAAACCTTTCATTCGCACACTTTTCGTTTACATTCCACTGATTGCCGGGTTTTTCCTGTTTGCCAATTCCTCAACCAGCTCCGGACCAGTGCCGCCTCGGACGTCCGATTGCACAACAAGCACGGATTTTCGCCTGATTCAGACGCGGTTCCGCGCGGATTACTGGATGGCCTTCCGAAACGAGAATGCGGAGGAACTTCAATCCGCACTGAAACGGGCGGATCTGGAAGGCGGGTTCCCGGACTGGATGAAGGAATACGGCCGCCGTCTGCTCGATTCGTGCGGGCGGAACGGGATCCTGTTCACGGGAACTACGTTCGATACAATCGGAGCCTGGTACTGCCAATCCGTTCAAAAATTCCGAAAAGACGTGATCGTGCTTCCCATGGGCATGCTGGACCGCGTGTGGTTTGTGGATGCAATGGACCATTGGACCGGTTTTCTCGGATCGCGGGACCGGAGGTGCGGGGATTCTCCGGACATGGAACTGCCGGATCGAGAGGACTCGTATGCGAAATCCAATATAAACGCGTTTCTGATGATCCTCAGGCGGCGGAACGCGGATCGTCAGGTCTACCTGTCCATGGACCTCAATCCCGGATTCCTCAAGGCCGTTCAGGACCGACTCTCGCTGAGCGGTTGCGCCTTTCGGTTGAGTCCTGCTCCAATCCAAACCGGATCGGACAGGATTGATCTGACTTCCACGAACCGGCTGTTCTCGGATGTGTCCGAATTCGAGGCGATCCGAAAGCAGAACCGTCCCGCGATTCCCGAAGTGGATTCTGTCCGGAGTCACTACCGTTTCGCGGCCGTACAATTGCGGAATACTTTCCGGTCCGGCGAAAACGACTCAAAGATGGATCGGCTTTCGGAATGGATACGGGACGCGTTCACGAATGACATGATCCCGGCACCCGAGGACGTGGAATCCGCCGGAATACGGGCATCCTCGGAACCGAAAGGAAATTGAGATGGATATCGGAAGGATTCAAAGCGTACTTCAATCCATGAACATAGACGGCTGGCTGCTATGCGACTTTCACAACCGCGACCCGATTTCATACCACGTGACTGGGCTCGACATCCGGAAGATCACCAGCAGGCGGTGGTTCTACTACATCCCGAAGGAGGGGGATCCGGTCCGCCTCGCGCACCGCGTGGAACCGACGAAACTCGATTCCTTGCCGGGTGAAAAGGTGATGTACCTCGCCTGGGAGGAACTCCACGCATCGTTGAAAAAAATCCTGGGCTCAGGTCCGAAAAAAATCGCCATGCAGTATTCGCCGATGAACGCCATCCCTTACGTGTCCATGGCGGACGCGGGCACCGTCGAGCTGATCCGGAGCTTCGGCCACGAGGTGGTTTCGTCCGCGGACCTGGTCCAGTTGTTCGAAGCCGTTATTTCAGAGGAGGGATACCGGACGCATCTCGAGGCGAACCGGCTCATCCACGCGATCAAGAACGAGGCCTTCGACCTGATCCGGCGTTCTTTTATAAACCATGCGACGCTGACGGAATACGACGTCCAGCAGTTCATCGTGAAACGGTTTGATGAAGAAAATCTGGACTGCGCAGGAGAGTTTCCGATCGTGGGGGTCAACGGGCATCCTGCGAATCCCCATTTCGAGCCGACGAAGGACAACGCATTCTCCATTAAAATGGGTGACACCGTGCTGATCGACTTGTGGGCGAAACTGAAGAAGCCCGGATCGATCTATGCAGACATCACCTGGTGCGGATTCTGCGGAAGCAACCCCCCGGAGGAATACGTCCGCATCTTCGGAATCGTCCGTGACGCGCGCAAGGCAGCGGTACGTTTCGTCCGCGAACGGTTCGCGAAGGGCGAGCCCTGCTACGGATGGGAGGTGGACGAGGCGTGCCGAAACGTGGTCCGTCAGGCGGGCTACGGACCCCGTTTCATCCACCGGACCGGCCATTCCATCGGCGAAAACGTACACGGGAACGGCGTTCACATCGACAATCTTGAGACCAGGGAGGAACGCCGTGTCATTCCCGGCATCTGCTTTTCGATCGAGCCGGGCATTTATCTCGAAGACAGGATGGCCGTACGCACCGAAGTGGACGTGTTCATCACCCTGAAGGGCGAGGTGGTGGTCGCGGGCGAGGAACAGGAGAACCTGATACTGCTTGAAACGTGAGGTCGAAGATGTCGTGGACCCTGTGGGTCATTCTGGCCTATCTGCTGGTATTGATGGGATTCAACATCATCCGGTCCAGACGCGTCAAAACGAAGGACGATTTCATGGTTGCGGCTCGGTCGCTGTCCATCCGCGTCATGGTCTTCACGCTGATCTGCACATGGATCGGATCGGGCACCTTCATCGCGGGCGCGGAATACGCGTATAAGGCGGGCTTTAGCTCGATGTGGCTGCCGGCCGGCGCGTGGCTCGGCATCGTTCTGATTTATTTTCTTGCCGCTAAAATCCGGACTTTCGGCCAGTACACCATCGGTGACATCCTTGAAATCCGTTACGGCCGTTTCGCGCGGCTTTTCGGAGCCGTGGCGCTCATCATCGCGTTCGTCACCATTGTCAGCTACCAGTTCCGCGCGGGCGGATACATTCTCAATGTGGCCACTGACGGAGCGATTTCGGTGGCGTGGGGACAGGCCATCGCGGCCTTCTTCGTGATCGCTTTCACGGCGCTGGCGGGCATGATGGCCGTCGCCTACACGGACCTGCCAAACGGCATCCTCATCCTGACCGCATGCCTGGTGGCCGCGCCGTTCGTGATCTTGAACGCGGGCGGTCTGGCGCACGCGAAAGCGCTGCTGCCGGCGGGACACTTCCAGGTATTCAGCCCGGATTTCGGCGCGCATCCGGCGCTTAAGGCGTTCAGCTACTTCCTGGCCACCATGGCCCTGCTCATGGGCATCCAATCCATGTATCAGAAGTTCTACAGCGCCAAGACGCCGAAGGACGCGCGCCAGGCCGTGGTGCTTTGGATAGTGGGAACGGTTTTCGTCGAAATCGTGGTGGTCGTCATCGCCGTTTTTGCCGCGTCAAAATTCTGGGGCGACCCGACGAAGGATCCGGCCTCCATGGTCCTGCAGGCCGCCAAGCACATGGTTCCGGCCCCGGTCGGGCTGTTGCTTCTGGCCGCGGCCTGTGCCGTGGTCATCTCCACGGGAATGAATTACCTGTTGTCCCCGAGCACGAACGTCCTGCGCGACATCGTCGAATCCTTCGCGGGAAAGAAACTGGATTCGAAAAGAGCGATCGCGCTCCAAAAAATAGTGGTCGTGGTTCTCGGACTTGTGGCGTTTTCCCTGATCTTCGTCCCGACCGTTCTGGGAAAGCCGATTTCGGTTCTGAGATACAGTTATTTCGCCTACACGATATACGGAGTATCGATCACTCCCGCGCTGATCGCCGCGCTTACCTGGAAACGGGCAACCAAGGCTGGAGGCCTCGCGTCGATCGTAACCGGTGCGTTTTCTGCGCTTTTCCTTGAATTGATCGTCCCGAACGCCTGGCCGCAGGTGATGCAGGGCGGGGATCCCTGGGGAATCCCTAGCATCTATCCCTCACTCGGCATTTCGATCCTTTCCCTGGTGGCCGTCAGTCTCGCGGGCCGTCCCCCGTCTGCGGAAACGCTGGAAAAACTCTTTCCGAAGAAAAAAGGTTGACAAGACCGTTATATTTCTGTATAATACCATCCGTTTCACGCGCCAGTAGCTCAATTGGATAGAGCGTTGGCCTCCGGAGCCAAAGGTTTTGGGTTCAACTCCCAACTGGCGTACCAAGCCCTCGAATGAGGGCTTATTTTTTCGTGTGTATTCATTACTCCCCGAAAGGAGCCGCACGCATGAGAGGGATTATCCGTTTATCGGGATTTTTATGCCTGGTCTGCCTGGCTTGTATCTCCTGCGCCAATCAATCCGACCAATACGACTCGTTTAAGCCCGGAGAAATTTGGAATGACGGCAACGGTATTCCCATCAATGCGCATGGAGGAGGAATCCTGTTCCATTCCGGAACGTATTACTGGTTCGGCCAGCACATGATTGAGAGCGAGGCGGGGAACCGTGCGCAGGTCGGCGTTCATTGCTACTCGTCGATGGATTTATACAACTGGAAGGACGAAGGAATAGCGCTGAAGGTCGAGGAAGACACGACAGGCGACATAGTCCGCGGCTGCATCCTCGAAAGACCGAAGGTCATTTACAATCAAAAGAAGCGAAAATTCGCGATGTGGTTTCATCTCGAATTGAAAGACAAGGGGTATTCAAGCGCCCGGGCCGGAGTCGCGGTCAGCGACAGCGTAACAGGTCCATATTCATTTGTCCGAAGTTTTCGGTCCAACGCGGGACAATGGCCGGTCAATGTCCTCGGACTGCACAAAAACCCTTCGATTGCAGGATTGAAGGGAATTGCTTTTTCAGGCGGCGATCTTCCGGCTGACGCGGATTCGTTGAATCTGTTGGGAAGGGACTTTCAGGGCGGGCAAATGGTCAGGGACATGACCTTGTTCGTCGATGACAACGGCAAGGCGTACCATGTGTTCTCTTCGGAAGAGAACAGCACCCTCCACATTTCTGAATTGTCGGACGACTACACGTCCTATTCGGGCAAATACACTCGGGTGTTCATAGGAAGGTTTATGGAAGCGCCCGCGCTGTTCAGGAAAGACAGCCTCTATTACTTCATCGGTTCGGGCTGCACGGGATGGAATCCCAACGCGGCGCGATCCGCGGTCGCCCCTTCCATCTGGGGACCGTGGGAGGAATTGGGGAATCCCTGCGCCGGAAAGGATTCGGCGCTGACGTTTCATGCACAGAGCACATACGTCCTGCCCGTTGCCGGAAAGAAAAACGCCTTTATTTTCATGGCGGACAGGTGGAATCCGGCGAATGCGATCGACGGCAGGCATGTCTGGCTGCCCATTCGTTTTGAAGGAACTCGAATCCGGCTGGAATGGAGCGATGAATGGGATTTGTCCGACTTCGATTGATTCCGTCCATGACTTGATCATTTCATTGAAATCTGGACATGGAAAAATCAATTTTTACGCGAATACAAAGATTTCACTCTGATCGCCGAATCCGTCGCGAGGGATCTTGCGAGCCAGAATATCCGATATGCCGAGGTCTTCTTCTCACCATCGGATTTTTCCCGTTACGGACTACAAACCCAGCGGTTGACCGAAGCGCTGCGCACCGGTTTGTACCCATCAAGCACCCGTCAGCCATTTTTCACTTGCTTCTTACCTTGAGAAATGTTAAAATTCCAGATTGATTTGTTGTTTGCAACTCCGTAAAAATCAAGAGATTGAAATTATGGCATTTAAACCCAACTTCCTCGCCACGGGCATAGGCAGCATGCCTTTTACGAATCCCGAGCAGGCCGTAGAAATTTCCCTCACCCGGCTGTCAGAGGCGCCGTTCTGGCCCCAGCTTCCCAAAATCGACCTGAAAGAACAAATGGAAATTCAGTATTCTGAAGGGTTGCCCTGCGCTGTTATCGATCGCCAAAAGGGAAGGATGTTCTTCGACACGGCCGGAGATTATTCCGAAGCTTTCGCGATATTTTATGAAATCTACATGAAAGCCATGAACCCTGACACGGGCGATGGGGACTGCTCCGCTTTGGCCATAGGACCGGAATTTTCCAGGGGGATTCCTGCTTTCGAAAAAGCGCTTCAGACTAGAAGAGGAAAGTTGCCGTTTGTAAAGGTGCAGACAACGGGGCCATGCAGCCTCGCGCTGACTGTCGTTGACGAAAACAAACGGGCGATTTACTACAACGAAGAGTTCCGGGAAGTTATTGTCAAGGCGCTGGCCATGAAATGCCGCTGGCAAATCAGGAAGTTTCAGCCGTATGCCGAAAGGGTGATCTGCTTCATCGACGAGCCCATTCTTTCCTCATACGGCAGTTCAACCTATGTTTCCGTGAGCCGGGAAGACGTGGTCGCTAATTTGCATGAATGCATCGAAGCCATTCACGCCGACGGCGCCCTTGCCGGTATCCACTGCTGCGGCAATACGGAGTGGAGCATCCTGGTCGATGCGGGCGTGGACATCGTCAATTTTGACGCGTTCGGATTCGGCGAGACCATCGCCATGTATCCCGACGCGGTGAAAACCCTTTTTGAAAGGGGAGGAGCGCTGGCATGGGGTGTCGTGCCAACTTCCGCGGCGATCCGTGAACAGTCGGTTGACGGGTTGGTATCGCATTTCGAGAGACTGATCGATCATCTCGCGTCCAGGGGAATCGACAGGCACACGATCACTGAACAGGCGATGGTCACTCCTTCTTGCGGCACTGGTTCCACGGAACCCGGCGACGCGGAGAAGGTGTTCGAGATGACGCAGGCAGTGTCCCTTGCCATGCGTCGCAAATCCAAGGAAATAATAGGGAAAAGTTTTTGATCCGCCACAAGCGTGTTTCGAGTGTCCCTTCCCGGACTTCCGGGTTCTGGAGATTCTTCATTTTTCCGATTTTCTTTTTGATCATCGAGGGTTCCCATTCGGAAACCTTCGGGCTCAGCGCTGACAGCATGGCCGCTGTCAATACGGACATCGTGCCGTCAGGCGCCATGGTCTATCCCGTCACGCAGGAAATGGACTATGGTTTCACGCGTCCCAAGTCGTTTTCTTTCGTGACGAATTTTCCGCGCGATATGGGGATCTATTTCAACACCGCCTTCCGAAAACGGAATTGGTTCAAAATCGGCCTTGTTGTGGCGAGCACGGGCCTTTTGCTGGCAACCGATCAGCCCCTGGTTGACGGCGCGCAGCACCTGGCAAAGCACTGGGGAATTCCGTCCGATACCAGGCAGAAGGCCATCGCCCATATCGGAAAATTCCCGATTTTTGTGCCCGCAAGTACCGGTTCCCTGCTGTATTACATCGGGGATGGAACTACCCATTTTCTGATCGCCGGGTCATTCATGACCTACGGCTTCATCGCGAAGGACAACCGCGCACTGAAGACGGCAAGCCAGCTTGCCGAAGGCATGCTGACCGTGGGCACTCTGGCGCAGGTGCTCAAGCACATCACCGGTCACGAGACGCCTGCGACCGCCACGGTTCCCGCCGGCCGCTGGCGTCCGTTTCCCAATCAGGCGGACTATCTGAAGCACGTTTCGAAATATGACGCCTACCCCTCAGGCCACCTGGCCACCGCCATGATGTGCGTCACGGTCATCTCAAGGAATTATCCGGAGCATTCCTACATCCGGCCCCTCGGGTATTCCCTGATGACGGTTCTGGCGTTTCAGATGATGAACAACGGCGTACATTGGGCCAGCGACTATCCGCTGGCCCTGGCGCTGGGATATTCCTTCGGGAAAATCATCCAATCCAGGGGCCATACGGTCATCGACGGAAAAACTGGAAGAATCGTTTCCGCTGAAACGGGAGCGCTGAAATCGCTGGATGTGGTCCCCACGATTCTTGGCAGGGACGGATATGGAATCGCGCTGCGCTGCGAATGGTGACCGGTCAAAACGGAATTACTTAATCATAGTAACTCGTGGACTTTGGCAAATTTCACCAGTCCAGTTACGAATAAGACAACATAGAAGTTGACATGGTGTATTCGACTCAGTGGATTTGAATGGTCACGGATGCCGGCAATAGCCCTTCCGCTTCGGCCTTCAGCGTGGCTTCACCCGCGTCCCCGGTCGGCCGAAGAATTGCCAGGCAGCGGCCCTGAAAGGTCGCGCACTCGGGTTTCCGGAAGCTTCGCATTTCGCTCGGATTGGCGTTTCCCACGGCTGCCAGTTCTCCCTTTCCCTGAATTGAAAAACGGACCGGAATATCGGCGTTCGGCACAAGGGTGCCTGAATCATCCAGTATCTCCACGGTGACGTACGACAGGTCATTTCGGTCGCAGCGGATGAGGTTCCGGTCTGCGGTTAACCGGATCCGGCGTCCGGAACCGGAAGTGCGAAATGACCGGACAACGGATTCTTTTTCGTCGATGTGACCCGAGGCCCTGAGAATTCCCGGGGCATAGGGGACGTCGAAAACCGCGGTCCACTTCGAATCCGCGGACACGGGCTTCTCACCGATCCGATTACCGTTCAGTTCCAGCCGCACCAGCGCACAGCGCGAATACACCGATACTTTCAGGAGTTTACCTTCCTGGCCCGGCCAGGTCCAGCTCTGGCGTTCATCCGGCCATCCCCAGTAGCTGGACTTCTCGGTGAGTCCCTCGGGAATGGGGGCATGAACCGCCATCTCCAGATCGCTTCGGTTCCAGACCACGTCGCGATAAAACGACTGGGGCTTTTTAAATCCGCATAAATCGATGTCCCCGCAATACGCGTTGAACCAGGGCCAGGGCATTCCGAACGCCGGATTGACGGAATCCGGAACAGCCTGAACGTTTCCGATGCCGGCCTCTCCCAGGTAATCCATCGCGGTCCAGACGAAATCGCCGATCACCCAGGGTTGCGTTTCAACCTGCCGCCAGTTGTCGAAAGCCTCCATCGGAATCGATTCGGTGCCGGCCATGACCCTCAGCGGAAACCGTTCGTGGTCAGGACCGTATTCACGCCATTGGTAATTGTATCCCGCCAAGTCCAGCGAAGCAAAGGCGGATTCCGAATCCCGCCATAACCTGCCTGGATGATCCCAGAATCCGCAGATCGCGGCGGTCACGGGACGCGTGGAATCCAGCCGGCGCACCGTTTCGGCGAGCCGTCCCGCGACGGCGACACCCGAGGAATCCGCCCGCTCGTTGATCTCGTTGCCGATGCTCCACAGAATGACACAGGGGTGGTTGCGGTCTCGCAGAACCATGGCCTCCAGATCACGCTTCCACCAGTCCCTGAAAAAGCGGCTGTAGTCCTGCGGATTCTTCGGTTTTTCCCACATGTCAAAAGCCTCGTCGATGACGAGCATGCCCAGCCTGTCGCAGGCGTCCAGAAACGCCTTGGAAGGGGGATTGTGGCTGGTGCGGATGGCGTTGAACCCATTGGTTTTCAGGATCTCGACGCGTCGTTCCTCGGCGCGGTCGAGCGCGGCTGATCCGAGGGGTCCGTTGTCGTGGTGAAGGCAACCGCCGCGCAGAAGCGTCCGTTTGCCGTTGAGTGTGAAGCCGGTCTGCGCATCGAAATGAATGGAACGGATTCCGAAAGGTTCAACGGTCCGATCCAGAACCTTGCCATTGGAAAGGATTTCCACTTTGGCACTGTAAAGATAAGGCGTTTCAGAAGACCAGAGATGCGGCTCATGCATTTCAACCGACTGATTCAATTCCGAACTGGAAAAGCCGGAAACGCTTATGACGGATTCCGATTTTCCGACGGTCTTCGAGTCCGCATCCTGGACGCGCGTCCGAACGGACAGATCGGTCTTATCTCCGGTCGTATTCTCGATAGTGGTCGTCACCCGAATCAAGGCTTTTTCCTTTGACGCTTCCGGCGTCGTGATGGCAATACCCCACTGACCCACATGCACCGTCGGGGTGACGGTCAGGAACACGTGCCGGTAAATACCCGATCCGCTGTACCACCGGCTGTTCGCTCCGATGTTGCGGACACGAACCGCCAGCACGTTCTCGCTGCCGGAGGGATTCAGATGGCCGGTAAGTTCGATGACGAAAGGCGTATAGCCGTAGGGATGACCGCCCAGATGATGCCCGTTGAGCCACACGTCGCAATCCATGTAAACGCCGTCGAACACGGCCGAGACGATTTTCTCCTTCGCGTCGTCCAGGATGAAATGTTTCCGGTACCAGCCGACGCCTCCAATCGTGTGTCCGGTGGAAGGTCCGCCCGGACTTTTTCCGGAGAAAGGACCGATGCGTTCCTGTCCGGGCTCGGACGGAAGGTCCTCGATGCTCCAGTCGTGGGGGAGATCCAGCCTTCGCCATCCGGAATCATCGAATCCGGGATTCTCGGCGAAGACCGTGCTGTCCTTTAAAAATCTCCAATCGGAATCGAAGGAAATCGTCCGCCGGGATTGAACCTGTATTTTCGGATTCATGACCTTATCGGCGCATGCCGCGGAAACGGCTGAAAACGACGAAATATAGGCGACCAGGAACAGAGCGGTTCTGTTTTTCATTGGCGTTCACCTCGGTTATTTCCATTTGGGTTGAACAAACCGTCCAAGGAACGGAATGAAGACGATATACAGAAGATGAAAAGGCATAAGCATGAAATAATATTTCAACAGATTACGATCCTCGAGGGCTTTTTGAGCCCGGATGAGGAAGGGGACTTCCGCGGCGGTTTTTGAGAGCCACATGGCGATGCAGGCAACCCTGAGTTCCGCCGCGAAGCAGGAAGCGATGCTCAGACCCAGGAGGCATACATAGAACCCATACACGCCCGAAAGCGCCGCGATCATCCGGGGAGGGTAGGCGAGGTGTTTGGATGAAAAACGGATTCTTTGACGGATGAATTCCCGAAGATTTCGCGGCGGAGCGTTGGGAACGGCCGATTGTCTCGACGCCGCGAACCTGATTTTCCAGTCCTTCTTCGAGGCAACACTCTGCATGAACAGGTCATCATCTCCTGAAAGTAACTTCTTCCCATCTCCGTATCCGCCGATTTTGTCAAACACTTCTTTTCGAAACGACAAATTGGCGCCGTTGCAGGTTGAAGGATGCCCCATGGACACTGTGGCCGCGGCCACCGCGCCCATGGTAAAATATTCCAGGGCCAGCAGTTTATGAAAAAATGTGTCAAAAGGTCCATCCGTGCGATATGGCGCGTATCCAAGCACCATTCCAATTTCCGCTTCGTAACAACGGACGATCCCGGCGATCCATTCCGGTCCGGGAAGGCAGTCGGCATCGGTCGTGAGAATGATCTGGCCGGATGCCCGGGCAACCGCCTTCGCGATGGCGTGTTTCTTGGGAGAGGTGCTTTTATCTTCATTCGGGATTCTGAGTACCTCTGCGTTGGGATGCTCCCGTGCGAATTGTTCCAGCAATGCAGGGGTGGCGTCGACCGAACGATCGTCGACAAGAATGAATTCCAGCCTTTCTTTCGGGTATGTCTGGAGAGACAGGCATCGAAGCAGACCGGACAGGTTCTTTTCTTCGTTTCTCGCCGAACAGACGACGGTGACGGATGGTGTTTCCCTTCCGGACCCCGGGGTTAGGCGGCGAAATCCGCGGCCATAATAGAATAACAGGAAACCATAATAACCGGTGAAACAAGCGCAAAGAGTGATGGTCACGACGGCCATGAATGCTTTCATTCGATTTATGGGATTAACGATGAGTCCAAATGACTCTGAAAAGGTACTTTTTCCATGGATGAGAGTCAACATAAAAATGCTTGTTTTCATCAAAAATGATTGCTAAAATAGACGATACAAAGATCGAAGACAGGGGAAGGAATGGTTCTGAATCAACCGTATGTTTTGATTTGGATGATGGCCTGGTCTTTATCCTCGAGCATCCACGCGTCCGCAGGGGAAGCCAAATACTGGGTGTTCTTCCGGGACAAGGGCGGCCGGAGCCTTGAAAAAACATCCGATCAAATTCAGTCGGCCCGGCTGGGCATTTCCGATAAGGCCTTGAAAATCCGGAAGAAAACCAGGGAGGCGGGCCGGCTTTTCGATTCCTCTGACCTGCCGGTTGAATCCGCCTATGTTGCCGCGCTGAACCGCGCCGGCTTCAGGGTGAAAACGAAATCCCGATGGCTTAATGCGGCAGTCGTGATCACCGATGCAATCAGGTCGCGGCAACTTTCGGTTTTTCCGTTTGTGCGCATGGTCCGCCCGGTGGCTTCCTTCCGCGACCGCGTCCCCGAAACGGAGAGATCGGGGCCCCGGAGGCTAGGCAAAAAAAATTCCGGAAAATACGATTACGGAACATCGGAAACCCAGGTCTCCCAGATCCATGTGCCTGAAGTGCATGGGCTCGGTCTCACCGGCAAAGGCATCCGCATCGGCATGCTGGACGCGGGTTTCGACACGGAAAACCGCCGCGCCTTCCGGAATACCGACATTGTCGCGCACCGAAGCTTTATCGATCCCGAATTCCTGAGCGTCTCCTCGCGATCCGACACCGCCGGCCAGAAGAACCATGGCACCGAGGTGTTCTCCGTCATCGGCGGATTCGACGAAGGCGAGCTGATAGGCCCCGCCTTCGGAGCCTCGTTCGCCCTGGCGGAGACCGAATGGGTTTCCTCCGAAACCCACATCGAGGAGGATTGGTGGGTGGCCGGGATCGAATGGCTCGTGGATTCGATCGGCGTGGACGTCGTCAGCACTTCCCTGGGATACTACACATTCGACAACGGCACGGGGTACACCTATGCGGACATGGACGGACGCTCCTGCGTCACCACCGTGGCCGCGAATATGGCCGCGGATCGCGGTGTCACGGTCTGCGCTTCCGCGGGGAATGAGGCGGGAACCGGTTGGCGGGGCGTCCTTTCGCCAGCGGATGGAACCGGAGTGCTGGCCGTCGGGGCCGTATCTTCCGAAGGCACGCATACCGGCTTCAGTTCGGGCGGGCCGACATACGATGGCCGGATCAAGCCGGATGTTTCCGCCATGGGGTTGGGCGTGTACATGATCAATCCAGACCGCATGGACGTTTCCCAATACCTGTTCGCGAACGGAACATCCTTTTCCTGTCCCCTGACTGCGGGAGTCTGCGCCCTTGTCATCGAGGCCCATCCTGATCTGCGACCCGAGGAGGTCCGGGAAGCTTTGCGCATGACCGCAAGCCAGAAGGAGGCGCCGGACACGCTTCTGGGATGGGGACTCGTCAACGCTTTTGAAGCCGTTTTTTATCACGGCATGGTTTTTCGTAATTTCAGCGCCATCCAGATCTTCGAGGAAAACCGCTACGGCTTCCAGTTCGAAATCCTTGCCCGCGGCGGGCTGAAGTCCGAATCGGTTTCGATCGAATACGATGCCGGGATTTCCGGTTCTAGCCGGATCATGGCCGCCAGAATTCCGGATCCCGCAAGGTTCCTCTATGAAGTCCGGTTTCCCGCGAATCTCGAAAGCCGGAAAATTAAATTTTACATTCAGGCCGGAGATTCCTCGGGTATGACCTACCGGTCCCCCAGAGGCGCCCCGGAAGAGTTGTACACGCTTTCGGAATGGGTGAAAATACCCCCGCCGGATTCACTTTCGGCCGGCCTTCGCTTCAAGATCCGTCAGAATTACCCGAATCCCTTCCATGCAACCACATGGATCGAAATCGATGTGTACCAAGCCTCCGGTTTTAAAATTGAAGTGTTCGACCTCCTCGGTAGGAGAGTGGATGCATTCGATGCGGGGATTCTGCAGGAAGGCCGCGTTCGGCTTGAATGGAACGCCCGAAATGCGGCGGGTGAGGCACTTCCGACGGGATTGTACGGTTGCCGAATCAGTTCCGACGACCAGGCCCAAGTCATTAAAATTCTTTATATTAAATAAGTTTTTCCAGTTTGCTATTGATTTTTTTATTGGAAAGACTTATATTAAAAATTAATCTGAATTTTCAATCGCAAAGCAGTCGAGAATCCCGTTTTGAAAGGGGGCAACTCCGTGAAAATAACGCCTCTCGAAATCAAAAAGCAGCGCTTCGCGATCAAGATGCGCGGATACGACCAGGCAGAGGTGGAATCGTTCCTCGAAATGGTCTCGGATGAGTATGAAGCACTGATGAATGAAAAAAACCGCCTGCATGAGGATGCCACCAAGTTAAAGGTTCAGCTCCGCGATTACCAGCAGGTGGAGAAGACCTTGCAGGACACCCTGATGAACGCGCAAGAGAACGTCAGCCAGGCCAGAGAAAATTCCAAGAGGGAGGCGCAGATCATCATCCGGGAGGCGGAGCTGAAGTCCGAGAAAGTTCTTGACGAAGCGAAGGAAAAACTCGATCGGATGCGGAACGACCTGACCATCCTCCGCGCCCAGAAGGAATCGTTCGCCAAGCGGCTCCGGCACCTTCTGGAATCCCAGGTCGAACTCATCAAGGTGCTTGAAATCGATGACTTGGGATATGCCAGATCCGGGGAGGAACCCGTCAAAACCAGGACGGACCGGATGGAATCGGCCGCCAAGGGACCGGTATCGGCCGACACCGCGTCCGCCCGCAATCCGTAAGGAACCGTCATGCGCATTCACCTAGGCATTTGGGTCACGACGGGCATGCTGTTGCAGGGTTGTTCACATTTTTCCGCGATCCGGTACGATCAGGCGGAAAAGACCAATACCGTGCGTGCTTGGCTGAGAACCGGCAAGAGGGTGGAAGGCTCCGTCATGAAAACGGATCCCTACCACCTGTCCATTCTCGGTAAAGACCGCCAGGTCCTCTCGATTCAGAGGGACGACATTCTTTTAATCCTCCGGAAACCGCCCGTGGTCGACGATTTCGGGAAGGGCATTTCCGAGGAGGAAATCACGCTGGCCTCGAAAAAGAAAAACACCGTCATTTACGGCATCGGCGGAGGGGCGTTGAGCTTCGGATTCAGTTTCTTCGCCGGATCCCTGCTGGGGCGTTCTTCGGAGAGCGGAAGCGGCCTTCTGGCCGGAACCGCGCTGACGGGAACCGCCGCGGGAACCGTTCTGTTCATCCGGGCCGGTAAGTCCCGGGACCGCAAGGAAGCCATCGCCTCCATCAAAGGGGAGAGGCGAAATCTCGAAGCGAAACC
>Ga0315274_10004697_pt1 | contig 20030 bp, 17 predicted proteins | sample YL17G02_20_MG_FD_203700 | JGI IMG/M metagenome (GOLD analysis project Ga0315274, IMG submission 203700) | Sediment microbial communities from Yellowstone Lake, YNP, Wyoming, USA - YL17G02_20 | ecosystem: Environmental > Aquatic > Freshwater > Lake > Sediment | place: USA: Wyoming | collected... | reverse complement strand
ACATACAAACCCGCGAATCCATCAGCATACTTGCCGTCAATGGTGCTAAGCTGAGGCTGGGTCGGCATCTCTTCGCCCGGCCGCCAGGCTCGAAGCTCGATACGGCTGCTCCGAGTACCCTGGGGTGTGAGAAAATCGGAGACGCTAAGCTGGAGGATGAGATCTTCCGAGCCAATGTTAAAGCCGGGAATCCAATATTTGCCAAACACCACTTTATTGCTCTGGGAAACGCCGTCGTCCCGTTCCAGGAATAATTGGTTGGTTGCGTAGATTCCACCAACATAGCATTGTCTATCTTCAGGCAATGAAGAACGCAAAAAGATTCCAGCCGAGGCGTCGCCAGGTTGCGTCATGGTGAATTGCGCCGTTACAACCAAGTCGCCGGCATACTTTTGTCCATTGTTGTTGGTATCCTTCGGCATAATCATGGGAAACGGAACAGAGGGTTTTTTGACCTTCGGTCGCACAGTCAAATCTCCATTGACCACGGCCACATCTGCTGTAGCCACATTCCAAAGCCAGGATATTGGTGAGCCATCCTGGGCATCTCCGTCGCTGAAATCGTCGAAGAAGCTGGGATCGGCTTGGACAGTGCCCCACGGCATAGCAATGAGCAGGGCGACGCACAATACGTGTGTGATTGTTCGCTGAGTCTTCATGTTCTGTCTCCTTTCCGGGCAGTTGCCGGAGTTTAACCTTTGCTTCGCAAGTCCATTTCGACGCGCTGCAGCATTGGAGGTCCAGGTCGTCTTGGCCTGGGCTCTAAACCTCTACCATCTAATACAGGAAGGGATTCTGATTTTGCGCGGCGGGAGGGTCTTTTCCTCGATCTGGTGTCGCGCAGAGGTCAGAAATGTCGCTTCAGGGTCCTGATGTGAGGTGCCACCCGGACCCGGACCGTGGCAGCGCTATGCAGGTAACAGGCTCTTGCACGGCGGCGCCTTGGCCTGTAGAATAAGAGGGTGTAAACCGGCCAGGCATCTTAGCGTGAGTGCCAATGTGGGAAATACATTGAGTTGTACCTGGCGTGGACGACGGCAATGTCGTGGGAGCCCGACTATGAGCGGGAAGGATCAAACGGACCTCGGGGGAAAAAGGGGAACGTTCCTGACCACTCACTGGTCCCTGATCGAGGGCATCCGCGCCGGCGACGACAAGGGCCCGGCGCTGATCGGGGTACTGCTGGAACGCTACTGGAAGCCGGTTTACTGCTATCTTCGCCGCAAGGGCTATGACAACGAGGAGGCGAAGGACTTGACCCAGGCGTTCTTCTCGGAGATCGTGCTGGGCAAGGAGTTGCTCCAGCAGGCCGACCGGGGCAAGGGCCGCTTCCGGTCGTTCCTGCTCACCGCGCTGCACAACTATCTGATCAACGTGCGAGACAAGGAGACCGCGCAGAAGCGCGTTCCCAAGGGTTGCCTCGTTCCGCTGGACACGCTCGATCCGGAGGCCTTGCCGGCTGTCGCGGACGATCTGTCCCCGGACGATTGCTTCAACCACGTCTGGGTCTCCTCATTGCTGGAACGCGCCCTGCACGAGGTGGAGATGAGTTGCCACGAGGATGACAAGGCCGTGTACTGGAAGGTCTTCGAGGAGCGGGTCTTGCAGCCCATCGTGGAGGAGGCGGAACCACCTTCGGTCAAGGATATTTGTGGTCGATACGGGATTCCGGACGGCGCCAAGCTGGCGAACATGATCGTGACCGTCAAGAGGCGAATCCGCGCGGCGATGGAGAGGCTCGTCCAGGAGTCTGTCATGTCGGCCGACGAAGCCACCGATGAACTCCAGGAAATGGGACGCTTCTTCCCGAGGATCGCGCAAAATCTCCAATAGTCTCTGTATCTATCTATGGATCGTGAGCCGCACCTGTATGTCTGGAGCATGATTTCGCTCGAATCGCTTTACGTTGAGACCGAAATCGCGGGTACCGATTATCGGGCCGTTGTCTCGGTCATGCCCACTCATGACAAGCCATGAAGAAGAAGCCGTTATCTTGTCTCAGGCCCGATCAGTTGGGCCGCCTTTTGTCCACGGTGACGGACAAGGCGGACACCGCCTTCGACACGCCGGATGACCGGCCCGCTCAGCCGGAGAAACTGGGCAGGTCTGACCGTGCCTCGGGCGACGCGCCGACAGCGGCGCAGCCGACCTGCGTGCAGGGCCCCGTCGAAGCACTGGGGACCTGGATCGGCCGCTACAAGCTTCTCAGTGTCCTGGGCGAAGGCGGCATGGGCATTGTGTATCGGGCCGAGCAAGAGCACCCCATAAGGCGCCAGGTGGCTCTCAAGATCATCAAGCCCGGCATGGACACTAAGGAGGTCATTGCGCGTTTTGAGGCCGAACGGCAGGCGCTGGCCCTTCTCGATCATCCCGGCATTGCCCATGTCTACAATGCCGGGACGACGGAAGCCGGCAGGCCGTATTTCGCGATGGAGTTCGTCTGCGGCGTACCGATCACCGAGCATTGTGACCGGCACAAACTCACGATCAAGGAACGGCTCGACCTGTTCCTTCAGGTCTGTGATGCGGTGCAGCACGCGCATCACAAGGGGATCATTCATCGGGACATCAAGCCGTCGAATGTCCTGGTGTCCTTCAGAGACGATCAGGCAGTGGCCAAGATCATCGACTTCGGCATCGCCAAGGCGTTGACGCAGTCGCTGACCGACCGCACGCTGTACACCGAGCAAGGCCGGTTCGTGGGGACGCCGGAATATATGAGCCCCGAGCAGGCGGAGATGACCACCCAGGGGGTGGACACGCGGACCGACGTCTACTCCCTCGGCGTTGTGCTCTACGAACTGCTGGCCGGTGTGCTTCCCTTCGATTCCGAAACGCTGCGGGAAGGTGGCGCTGAGCATATCCGGCGGATCATTCGCGAGGAGGACCCGAAAACGCCAAGCACCCGGCTGCGCAGCATCTCCGGAGAAACCTCCACGAAGCTCGCACAACAGCGCCGGACCGACGTCCGAGCGCTGGGGCGAAGACTGCGCGGCGATCTGGACTGGATCACGCTGAAAGCGATGGCCAAAGAGCCAAGCAGACGCTACGCCACCGCTCACGCCTTGACCGAAGACATCCGGCGCCACCTCCACCACGAGCCGGTCATGGCCCGCTCGCCCACGACGGTGTACCGTCTCCGGAAGTTCGTTCGGCGGAATCGAATACAGGTGACCGCGGTGGCAGTGACTATCGTTCTGCTTTGTTGCATTGCGGCTCTCGCGGTAACGTACTCTCGCGCATCTCGGCAAGCGCGTTCGGCCAGGGCTCTCAAGGACGAAACCGCACTGCACATGGCGCAGGAAGCGTTCTCAGAGCGACGATTCACCGAAGCACTCCAGCTCATTGCCCCGATAGGAAGCAGTGAGCACGTCGGGGCCCAGGCCCGTTTGCTGCAGGCGAACATCCTCGTCGAGGGCGGACATCCGGAAGAAGCGGAAAGAGTGCTCTCGCCACTTCTTCAAACCGAACCGCAGATCGCCGGCCCCGCCCACGCCCTCTTGGCTCGAGTCTATTGGGAGCAGGGTGACGACCAGGTCGACTCGCTGGAACGGGCCGCACATCACCGCCGGGAGGCGGAAAGACTCTTACCTGAGACGGCCGACGCGCTCTATCTTCGAGCCCTGACCGCCCTTACGGTGAAGGAAACGATGCAGATGTTGGAGAAAGCCCTGGCTCTTGACCCCAGGCACTATCCGTCCCGTCGTTTGCATGCCTGTACGCTCTGGGCCTCGCAACGCTATCTGGAGATGGAAACAGACGCCCTGGCTCTCATCGTCTCACGGCCCAAAGATTCCTTCGGATATTTCCTCAGTGCCACAGCGCGATTCGAACAGAAGAAGTATGAGCCGGCACTGCAAGACATCGAGCAGGCGCTGCAACTGACGACGGAGGAGACTGCCCGGCGAAGTGAGCTGCTCGACCTGAGATGCCGCACCCGTCTGGCACTGGGCCAGTACCAACAGGTAGTCTCCGACGCGGAAAGCTGTCTCCGGCAGTTCCCCGACAAGACGATCTTCTCCTTCCACAAACTCTGCGCTCACCTGGGTCTCGGCCAATACGATCAGGCCCGTGCGACGTTCTACGGGGTCGCCGAAGGCAGCGACCAGGCAGAGCAGGAACTCATCAAGTGGTCCATGAAATACGTCTTTGACACCCTGGCAGCCGGACGAAGCTGGTACATGCCGGGTCAACGGCCCGAAGGCACCCCCTTCGTCCGCATGCACGAGGCTGAAGCCAACTATAAGGAGTACGCGGCGAAGGGCCGGCGACTTATCAGCAAAGGATTTTCGCCAGGGTGGTCACCGGATGGAACGAAACTGGCCTACAGTCTCGGTGCGGTTGGCGCCAGTGGAGTGGCCGTGTATGATTTCCAGTCGCAACAGAGCGAATTGCTCATCGTCCCTGGAAAAGACCCCAGATGGTCGCCCGACGGACAGTACATTGCCTTCGTACGGGATCGACAGATCCTGGATATGGCAGCCCTGGCTTCCATCGGGCATCGGCGGCTGTATCTCTCCAGGATGCCTGAAGAGGTCTGGATCATGCGACTGGATGGCTCTGAAGCGCGCCGCCTGGCCTCTGGGGGATGGCCATCCTGGAGTCCCGAGGGTACACATGTTTTGTATCACTCTCGCCAGGAAAACAGAATCTACAAAATCGCGGCACACGACAGGACGGCAAGGCCGCAAATGATTTTAGAGACGACTAATAATTGGCCATCCGTATCCCCGGACGGTCGTTACGTGGGCTGTTCAAACCTGAATGGCGTGTTGAACAGATTGTGCATCTTCCACATCGAAGGTTCCTCTCTGGCCCCCGAGCACATTTATGACTTTCCGGACATTCAATTCTGGGGGGGCACATGGTCACCGAGCGGTCGCTTCTTCAGCGTCGGGGCCTGGGGCCCGCGCTACGAGGGCGGTTTGTGGATTTTTGACATGAACCAGAGCCGGGCGTACAAGGTCTTGAGGGGCCCGTTTGGCACCGCACACTGGTCTCCGGATGAGAAGACGCTTGTCTTCATGTTGGAACAGCCGATTCTTGAGGTCTGGACCGCGAGTCTTGACTCTCTGGGCGCCGGTATGACGCCTGCCCAGCATGACTGGGAGGCAGTGGCTCACTACTCGCGGAAGATAGAGGCCGAACCCCGACAGGTGACCCATTACCTGTCTCGCGCGAGCTGCTACGTCCGGTTAAATGAGCTTGAAAGGGCCATCGCAGACATTGAAACGGCCGACCGGATCTCCACCCAACCGGAAGGGACCTCGCGGTGGCTGGCTGAGCTGAAAGCCGCTCACAAAGCAGGTGCTTCAGCTCCCCGTGGCCTTTTAGCGGGAAGCATGTCGTATGACGGCGATACAGACACGTATGCGCTCGTTGGATCTGGCGTCGGTATCGCGGACATCTTTGATGAGTTACACTTTGGCCATGCGAGACTGGATGGCGATGGCTCAATGACGGCAAGAATCGAGAGCGTTGAGCACGTTCACGAATGGACCAAAGCGGGCGTCATGATCCGCAACACGCTCGATCCCGCTTCGGAACATGGAACAGTCCTCATTACACCGACAGGCAGAGTCGCTTTCCAGTGGCGCGACAGGAAAACGGGGATAACGCGCAGCGTGGGCTCAGACGCCAACAGCGTAACGCTCCCCCACTGGGTCCGGCTCACGCGCAAGGGCAGCCAATTCGCCGCCCAGCATTCCAGCGATGGTGTGCAGTGGGACGCGGTCGTTGATCCCCAGGACCCCAATAAGCCCACGTCTATCGAGATACCGATGAACGAAACCGTTTACATCGGTCTGACTGTCACTTCACATAACACCACTCGTGCCGCGGAAGCCCGCATATCCAACGTCCGCCTGACCGGCTCCGTGAGTCCCCCGGGCCCCTTCGTCCATTCGAAGGACATCTCTTTCGAAACCCCGCCTGATAACTCCACCAACAAATAGCGCAACGACGGCCGGACGGCGACACTGTACATTGACGGCCGGCGCGACGTCTCGGCCGCCGTAGCCGGACCCATCGCGGCAAACAGTCTCAACGTGTGGATTGGGTGGGACGCGCACCGCAGCGAATATACCTGGAACGGCCACATCGACGATGTCCACATCTACAGCTACGCCCTCAGTGCTCAGCAGGTCGCAGATCTGTGTGAGGGCACGGAACCGCCAAGATAGAGCTTGTTGAGCACGTTCACGAGTGGGCCAAAGCGGGCCTAATGATCCGGCGAATTCACATGGTAAGTGCAACAAGCAGATGAAGGAGACATCGCGAGCCGAATTCAGTAGCTTGGAGTTGTTCAAAACCTTCAGACTACGGAGTGCTCGCGATGTCGTACCGGCATCGTGCTTGCCGGGGGCAGATGAGCTCACCATGCAAAACAAACCCAATTTCCAGGGGGCCGGATGCTTCCGTATGCCTTGCTCCACTGGGCACGGCAAGGACACCAGCGGGCCACGAAACGTAGTCGCACACGAGGTGACGTGAACTGGTCCGAGGCTTGCCATTGGACGGGCAGGCATGTAGAATCTTTCGAGAAAGAAAGGTGATACACACAACCGCAAGAAGATTCACATGAGAAAGGAATGGGTATGAAAGTGAGGACTTGTTGCATTTCGTCGTTGACGATCCTGGTGCTCGGCGTCACGGGCGTGGCAAGGGAGAGAGCCGCGAAGGAGAGACCCGCGAAGAAGGAGGCGGCTCAGAGCAAAGACCTGGTCGCCGCCGGGGCCGAGGCCAAGAAGCTGGCGGGGGATTTCAAGTTCACCGAGGGTCCCGCCGCCGATGCCCAGGGCAATGTGTACTTCAGCGACATTCCAAACAACCACATTCTCAAGTGGTCCGTGGACGACAAGCTCAGCACGTTCCTGGAGAATTCGGGCGGCGCCAATGGGCTGTACTTCGACAAGGACGGCAATCTCCTGGCCTGCCAAGGCAGCGAGCGGCGGCTCGTCTCCATCTCGCCCAAGGGCGAAGTCACTGTGCTCGCGGACAAGTATGAGGGCAAGAAATTCAACAGCCTCAACGACCTCTGGATCGATCCCAAGGGCGGCGTCTATTTCAGCGACCCGCGCTACGGCGGCCGCGAGGGCATGGAGCAGGACGGCGAGCACGTGTACTACCTGACGCCGGACCGCAAAAAGCTGACTCGTGTCATCGACGACATGGTCCGCCCGAACGGCGTCATCGGCACGCCCAACGGCAGGAGACTCTACGTCGCCGACCACGGCGCAGGCAAGACCTACGCATACAGGATCAACGACGACGGAACGCTGTCGAACAAGCAACTCGTCGCCCCCGAGGGCTCGGACGGCATGACCATCGACAACCAGGGCAACGTCTACCTGACCGGCAAGGCCGTCACCGTCTACAACCGCAAGGGCGAGAAGGTCCAGGAGATCGCCGTCCCCGAGGGGCCGGCCAATGTCACCTTCGGCGGCAAGGGCAATCAGACCTTGTTCATCACCGCCCGCACCTCGCTCTACTCGATCCCGATGGAAGTCAAAGGCGCCAAGACCCCCGCTCAAAGAGGGGAACAACCTGCCCCAAAGCCCAGAAAGGAAAAGACAACGAAAGCAGGCAAGCGGCAGAAATAGCCGGTACAGGATCGGTCCTGCCTGCAAGCCTCGTCACGCGGACAGCGGCTATGGCAGTGGTTGCAGACGCGGGAAGAATTGTCCGAGGAAACCGCCGACGCCGTGGAGGATCATGGCGACCGCTTTGGCGGCGAGGAAGATGTAGAGCAATCGGGCGATCATCATGCCGACGTACGGGCCGGCCAATCGCATCAACAGGTGCGCATTTCTCGCGATCAGGAACACGAAGAAGAACGTGACCATGGCCGTAACGATCATCAAGCCCTGGCCGATGGTGTGCGCGCCAATGATGGTCAGGGCCATACGGAGATCGGACCGCATCGTGCAGATTTTCTCACGCGCACAATCGCTGAAAGGAAGTAGTGCCTGGTAGTATCTGACTGGAATTGTGGTTGATGGTCTCACAACTCTGGTGGCAGCGGCACGGGCCGAAGGCTTTGCCGATGGCGAACGGGCAGACCATCGGCAAACTGCCGTTTGCCGCTGCTACCAGGAGATACGCGATCCTGGCAGAATCCGTGCAAGACAGCTACTTTCTCTTGCGGCGACGATTGTTCGACCAGAGCCGGCGCAGGTCTTTCAGCAGGTCGGTATGGCCGCTCGATTCCAGATGCCCGGTGATGAGCCTGGCATTCGGCTCGCGATAGTACTGGAGCAGGGCTGCCTGCAGCCGTTTTTCACGTCGGCCACTGGGAACGTGGATCTCGCGACCGCCCGCATCCTGCCCGGCGACGTACATGGCCGTGGACAGCGTCAGCGGCACGGGAACAAAGTCCTGCACCTGGCGCGGCTGCCAGGATCGCGAGACGAGATACTCGGTCAGCGTGACGGAGTGATCGAGGGTACAGCCGGGATGGGCGCTGATGAAGTACGGCACGAGGTAGAACTCCTTGCCCGCCCGTCGGCACGCTTCATTGAAGCGGCTCTCGAACTCCTCGAACGAGGCGAACGAGGGCTTACCCATCAAGCGCAGGACTTGGTCGCAGTAATGCTCGGGCGCGACCTTCAGATGCCCGCCCACGAAATGCCCGACGAGCAGGTCGAGGTACTCCGGGCTGTGCAGGGCCAGATCGTGCCGGATGCCCGAGGCCACGTACACGTGCCGCTTGCCTCGCGGGCCGCCCTTCCATCGGATGAATGCCTCCATCATCTCCATCAGCGGCCCGAAGTCGAGGTTCAGGTTCTTGCAGGGCGATGGGAATACGCAACTCGGCCGCGAGCACCCCTGCTCTTTCGTGCAATTGGTGCCGTACATATTGGCCGTCGGCCCGCCGAGGTCGCTGATGGTCCCCCGGAAGCGCGGGTCTGCGCTCAATCGGTCCGCCTCGGCCAGCAGCGACTCGACGCTGCGGGAGCTGATCTCCTTGCCCTGATGGAAGTAGATCGAGCAGAATGAGCAGCCCCCGTAACAGCCCCGGTGCGTGGTGATCGAGGACTCCACCGGCTCCAGGGCGGCAATCCCGCCGGAACTCGCATACTGCGGATGCCCTTGACGTGCAAACGGCAGGTCGTACAGAGCGTCAAGCTCGGCCGTGGTCAGAGCTCTCGCCGGCGGCATCACGACGACGGTCCCGGGGTCCTGATCCTGCACGACGGGTCGGCTGCCCGGACTGGCAAGCCGCTGGTACTGCTCCTGGGCCTCCATGACCAGGGCCTTGTTGCCGGTCTGCTGTGCCAGAGAGGGCAAGCGCACGGCGTCGGCGGGCACGACCGTATCCCGCATCGCCTTGTATGCTGTGCCCGCGATACCCATCATCGCGTTGATAGGCTCTCCCGCATCCAGCCGCCGCGTGATCTCGGCGATCGCCAGCTCGCCCATGCCGAAGACGAGCATGTCGGCCTTGGCGTCCACCAGCACGGACCGCATCATCTTGTCGGAGATGTAGTCGTAATGAACGAGCCGCCGCAGACTGGCCTCCAGTCCACCGAGGATGATCGGCACTTGCGGGTACGCCTCGCGGGCCCGGGCGGCGTATGCCAGCAGCGGACGGGTCGGCCTCAAATCAATCGCCCCGCCCGGACTATAGACATCGGCCTGCCGCCGGTGGCCCATCGACGCGTAGTCGTTCAGCCGCGAGTCGATGCAACCCGACGTGATCCCCCAGAACAGCCTCGGGGCACCGAGCGAGCGGAACGCGTCCACGCTCCGCCAGTCGGGCTGAGGCAGGATCGCCACACGATAACCCAGCTTCTGGAGCCAGCGGCCGACCATCGCCACGCCGAACGAGGGATGGTCCACATACGCATCGCCCGTGACGAGAATGACATCCGCCTGGTCCCAGCCCAAGCGACGCATCTCCTCCCGGCTCGTCGGCAAGAAACGTTTTGTATGATCCAATTCCACCATTGCGGGCTCTACTTTATCACAGAAGTGCTGACAGCAGGGACGAAATTCAGGTCGAGTCTCTCCACAGGGTCCTCAGCCTGCAACGAACATGTTCTGCAGTTGTCCGTCATATGAAGTGTCATCGCACAACTCCGTAGGCACGTTGTGATCTACCTCCCAATCGTCTTTATGGTAAGTACGCTGCGGACTTGCGCAACGTTCTTGTGCAACGAGCACAGAAGATGTCACTCGGACGAGGGGTTCTGCTCCGTGTCATCGGCCGGTCGGTTTTCGCTGCCGCGGCAGAATCAACGCGGCGAGCAAGAAGATCACGGCGATCCACCGGCCGAAGGCCACTCCCATGACCGCCGCACAACCGAGAAGAATCCACCAGATGAGCACCTGGAGCTGGGGCGAGGGCACGTAAGGCGCCAGGTCTTTGCGGTGCCAGCGCCTCAGCCTGCGAATCGAGGCGGCGACCTCATAGGCTCCCAAGGCGAGCAGTGCGAGCACACCCAGGTACACGATCATGGGCAATCTCAGCCTCCCGCCGCTCTGAGCCTGTACCACCGGCCGACGGGTCAGAGCGAAGAGCGTGGCCGCCTCGCCCAGGTACGGGGCATCCGAGACGTTCGAGAGCACTCGCGGTACGAGCAGCGTGCCATTTGGCAGCGGCCAGCTTGCGACCAGCGCTTGTGCCGCCAGCTTGTACGCGTGATCCGTGCGGCCCATGGCCCGGGCGGCCCCGACGCCGAACGCACTGGCGGCAATCCCATAGCCGGCGACTATCGGGCCTGCGTCTACATCGCTCATGTTGAGCCAGCCGACATCGATATCCCTGGGGAACTCGCGAAAGCCCGCAAAGAACAGCCCTTCCTGCCAGAATTGCCCCGCGTACTTGATGTACCAGTCGCGTGCCGTCTGCGGCCAAAGCTGCGGCGCCCACGTCAGCATGAACGACAAGCCCACACCCCGGGCGCTGTCCTCCGCTCGGCCGCTCTTCGAATCGACCACATAGGCGGGCAGGCCCGTGTGGCTGTCCAGCCGGGTATCCTCGAAGCCGCGGATCGCCCGGGCCACAAACTGCGAGTGGTCCATTCCGAGCACGGCGTCGGCCCGTTGGATGGCGGCAATCGCCGGGACGATGTCCACAGGATAGCACTGGCCGGGGTAGTCATCGAGCAGCCCGTGCGGCGACTCATCCAGCTCATTGGCCAGCGATCCGACCTGCCAGCGAAGAAGCTCTTCATACCTCGTATCGCCGAGCAGCTTCTGACAACTTGTCAGTGCACTGATGAGCAGCATCCGGTAAAAGAGGTTCTCGTGCTCAAGGTAATCCTCGCCCCAGTGCTGCCTGACCCAGCCCGCGTGGTCCGGGTCCGCCACGAGCGCCGCGGCCGCTTCGATTGCTCCGCGCGCGTACTGGTTGGGCGGCACCTGGCACAGACCCGGGTTCTCCTGGGCCGCCTCCTGCAGGGCCTCCGTCGCCCACAGGTAAAAGACTGAGCCGAACAACGGCCACTCCGTCCCCGCGATGTCGGCCGTGCTCAATTGGGCCGCCTTGCCCGACCGCACGCGGTCTCTCGCCCACTTCTCATACTTCGGCGATAGGGCCCGATGCCAGCGGAACGCGAAACGGGGGATCGACTCGCCCCCCAATCCCGGATCGCGCAAATCCCAAATCAGTTCCCCTGCCGGAATGAGGAACAAATACAGGCTCAATGCGACAGCGACAACCGTATTGACATAGACGCAAACCGCAAGCGACTTTCGTGTATTCAAGCCGCACCTCTCAACCAACACCCGTGTTTCAAAGGCTTCACTCTACGGCCAGAAGGCGGCGACCGCAATGGCGAGCCAAATCACCCACCCGAGCACGATCTTGCTCGTGATGCCAACGAACTGACCGACTCCCGCGCCGACGCCGCGCGAAGGAAATGCTCGGCAAGCTCTCCACGAGAGACCTCGGTCACCTGACGTATCGCACGATGAAATCCAGGTATCCCGTTTGCCCGCCGCTCTTGTTGGACTTGACCACGGACTTCAGGATTTGCTTGAGGCAGAGGATGATCGTATCGACCGTTACAGGCTGGGGTGCGGGTGGTTTCCGTGGCGTATCCTCGCCGAGACCGCCGCGGCCGAGACGCCACTGGCACATGTCGTGTACGGCCCCATGGAGGTCGGCTTCCATCTCCGACGGGGCAAACTCTCGCGGCGCACGTCCGAGCGTCTCGGCTTTGTAGCCGTCGATCACCGCCTCCAGCACCCGCATGACCTCATAGTCCGTCATTTTCGGATGCTTACGATACGTGGCCACAATCGCAAACTCAATATTCTGGAGCACATCGAGATGCTTTTCTTCCATCCCCATAACGGAACTCCGTCACAATTCCATGTAACGATTCGGCCTTCCTTGCCTACACTGGCGGATTGTACCTTCCCGCACCGATTCTGTCGAGCCAGCCCCAAGACGCATGCGTAGAAATCCCGTCTTCTTGCGCAGATTCTTGCAGAGAGCAAGGATATGTGTCGGCAGTCAGAAGATTTGTATCTCACGCGGAGACGCAGGGACGCAGAGTTCAGAATGCGTTCTGATCCCGTTCTTCTCTGCGTCTCCGGGTCTCTGCGTGCATACCCTTGGTTGCGGCCGAAGGCGGCCGACAAAAAGGGACTCTGCCGAAAACGCAGCCGCAATTCTGCCGGGGGGGCAGGCAATTCCGGCAACGCCATACTCACTTCGGCGGCGGGCAGCGGTGACGGACATTCTACTTTCCCACATTCCTCTGGAAGGAGCCGTATCTCATGGAAGTCCGCACGGGCCGAGCTCTGTCCGGCAAGCCTCTGTGTTTTCCAAGCCCTCTGTGGCTGAGGGGGCAGTTGTCAGTTACCAGTTCTCGGTCTTCAGTTCCGAGTTCATATCCTCACCCTTTCCTCTGTGGCCCTCGGCGTACTCCGCGGTTGATAGACAGTTGTCGGTTGTCCCTTGGAAATCAACGTAACTCCTTTTCTGACAGGGGCTTATCTGCGTCCGTCCGTGGCCAGTGAAAATCTCTGCATTCGCAGGATTTCACTTGACAGGCAATATATTCTATTCTATGATAGTGAAACAACTGAATAGCGAGTCGCAAATCATCAACAGTCAATCATCAATGGTCAATCCGAAGGGGGTTGGGTCCTGGCCGGTGAAGCGCAACTCCTCGCCAACCGGTCGCTCGACCCGGACTTCGGTGAACTCAGTCGAACCGAGGGTCTCGACGGGTGAAACGCCGGGAAATCCACGGACTCCCGTATGGCCGATCATGCAAAACAAAGCCAATTTGAAGGGAGCGTCAAGTTTGAAGTGGCAAGTAGGAGAGGCCAAGCATCGAATCGTCCGACTTCGCACTTGACAGTCTGCGGAAAACGCCTTACGGCGTCAGCAGGGCCTGGCGTGCAAAACAAAGCCAATTTGCCCTGCCGAGTGGATGGCGGGCATAGCCCGCTACAAGGTGGCCGATGCCTGGCGTGCAAAACAAAGCCAATTCGTCCTCCGGGGCGTATGGAGGGTTGTGGCGCGGGTGTTCCCCACGTGGAAGACAGGGCCGAGACGGCCTCGCCACGAGGTGCGTCACTGCGAGCGAGGGCGGCTGTGCAAAACAAACCCAATTTCGAGGGGGCCTGTTGGCCGAAGGCTGGCGTGTGTTGTGCGAAACAAAGCCAAAAAGAACAAGATGATCCGCCTTTGCAGTGCAGCGACGAACAATCTCACCTCCCCCGCATGGCGGCGCGCCTCGCGAGCAGAGATATGGCCGTAAGGCGGCTACCGCAACCGCGAGAGGAACCTGCCAAGCCGGGGCTGGTACTTGTCTGTGATATCGAACGAGAGGATGACGGCCCGGGCCCTGCCGAGGATGGCCTGTCGGCGCACGAAGCCGAAGAATCGCGAATCTCGGCTGATGTCCCTGTTGTCGCCCATGACAAAGTAACATCCGTCCGGGACGGTCACGGGCCCGAAATTGCGCATGGCCCGAATCCCCGGAATGCTGATTACCGGGTGAACGGTCCGGCCGAGGTCCTCCATGGCAACGATGCACCGGCTCGCGAGGTCATCGGGCAATTGTCCGGCGTAGTTGCCGGCCGCCTTGTCGTACGCGAGCGGCCGGCCGTTCAGCAGCAGCACGTTGTCGCGCAGCTCCACGGTATCGCCCGGCCCCGCGACGAGCCTCTTGACCAGCCGCGTGCCGTCATCGGGAGAAAGGCACACGACTACGTCGCCCGGCTGCGGCTCGGACCATCGGGCCAGCCGGTGGAGCGTCAGCGGAACTCGCAGATCGTACGCTACCTTGTCCACGTAAATCAGGTCGCCCTCCAGGATCGTCGGATTCATCGAGCCGGTCGGCACCCAGTTCCAATCCGCCAGGCTCGACTTCACGGGCACCACCACGAAGAGAATGACGAAGATCGTGACCCGCCACTGCCGCCAGAGTCCGAACCCGAACCTGCACAAGCTCTGCACCGGCCGGTCCTTCGCGGACCGCCACATCCGGGCAAGACCGCTCATTTCCCGCTCCTTTCCACCAATCCAATGCATTATAGGACGCGCCGGCCGAACGCCGCGGCATCCACCATTCAAGTAGACGCATCCGGGGGGACACCATTTCAGACAAAGTCGGGGCAAACCCTCGGCAAGCTGCGATTGCCGCTGCCACCCGCCGCAGGATGAATCATAAGATCATATCCTACAACAGCTTATGTGCCGAAGAGTCTCTGGCGGAAGATGAAGAAGACGGCCCCGAGGATGCACAGGCCCGCCCAGAGATAGTCCAGGCGGATCCTCTCCTTCATGTACAGGACCGAAAATGGCACGAAGATCAGCAGTGTGATCACTTCCTGGAGGATTTTCAACTGGCCGGTGCTGAGCACGTGGTGCCCGATTCGGTTGGCCGGGACCTGGAGCATGTACTCGAAGAACGCGATGCCCCAGCTCACGACGGCGGCCAGATACCACGGCCGATTCGCAAGGTTCTTCAAATGCCCGTACCAGGCAAATGTCATAAACACGTTGCTGCAACACAGAAGGAACGCCGTCGTCAAGATTCGCATAACCGGGCCTGTCCTCAGTCCAAAGGAGTCCGTACTGTCGGTACGTCGTTTCGCCGCCAATCGGCATCCACAGCATTATACACGGATCGCAATAGCTTTGGGTTCCACTGCACAGGATTGTCTGGATGCGCCGATATAATGGGTATGGATGTAGTCAGGACGCTGTGAAACTCATAGGAATGATATACGGAGTAACGATAGATGTTGCGAAAGGCTCTTCTGGCTCTCATGTTGGCGGGTATGTTGTTCGTGGCGCTGGGCTGCAATACGGTGGAAGGCCTGGGCGAGGATATTTCTTCGCTGGGCCGTGCGATGAGCGAAGCGGCCGGGTCTAATTGAGTCAGCCGGGCCGCGGCTGAGGTCAATCATTTCTCTTCGACCGCTCGATGTCACCCGTCATAGGCACGAACAGCACCGGCATCACCTTCTCCTGGTGGAGCACGCCCTGACTGTCCTTGGTCACAAGGACCAGGTACTGGAAGCCGAGTTCTCCCGCGACAGGCAGGATCATCCGCCCGCCATTCTTCAACTGCTCGACCAGCGGCGGCGGGATGCGCTCTGCGGCGGCGGTGCCGATAATCGCGTCAAAGGGCCCTTTCTCCCGCCAGCCGTGGTAGCCATCGCCCGCTCTGACATGGACGTTCACATAACCCAGATCTTTGAGCCGCTCGGCCGCCGATTTGGCCAGCGGCTCGACGATCTCAATCGTATAGACCTCCTTTGCGATCTCGGCTGCCACAGCCGCCTGGTAGCCTGAGCCAGTCCCGATCTCCAGCACTACCGAATCCCGGCCGAGCGTCAACGCCTCCGTCATGAACGCAACGATGTAAGGCTGGCTGATCGTCTGGCCGCGACCGATGGGTAATGGATGGTCCGCATAGGCATAGGGTTGCTGCTCCGGCGGTACGAACGCATGTCGCGGCACCGTCCGCATGGCCTGCAGGACATTGGGGTCACTGACCTGCCGTGCCTCGATCTGCCACCTTACCATCTCCTCACGCTGCCCCGCCTGCTCGTGAAATGCGGGATGCTCGCGCTTTGCCTGTTCCTCCTCATTAGGTGTCCGCCCGCTCCGGGCCGTCTGGCTGCCGGACGTCTTGTCATCTCCCGACCTGCCCGCTGGACAGCCGCCCGTGACCATTCCCGTGACTGTCACCGCCAGCAGCCACAGCAGAAGCGTGGCAAAGCTCGCCCGTCGCTGCCGGCCGCACGTCTGGTTCGCATTCTGACACGCCATCATTCCTGACCCTCAATTCGTTCCCGTTCGTCAGGCCAAATGACTCGCCCTCCATGATCCGCTCATGCTACAAGCGGCTATCCCCATTTGCACGCCCAAAGCATGAATTCCAGTCCCACCCGGGCATCCCCAAAAAGCGCCCGGCGCGCTGGCGACACCCGCCCGTCATAAATGTCCCGGACACTTCCTGCCAGCCATCTTCGGCCGTATTTCCGATGCGATTGGGCCGACCGCGGGCTATAATCCGGTCTCTTGACCAACGTTGTTAGTGTGGCAGGAGCAGAATGGCGACGGGCAACTCGGTGGCGAAGGTTGGATCGAAGACGAGCTTGCGGGTGGCGGGGCTGATGTCGGGGACGTCGGCGGATGGGGTGGATGCGGCGATCGTGGATATCCGCGGGCAGGAGGTGCGGGTGCTCGCGTTCGATACGTATCCGTACCGTGCGGCGCTACAGAGAGAAATTCTGCGGCTGTGCCGGCCGGAGTCGGCGAGGCTGGATGCCATTTGTCACTACAACCATGTGCTGGGCGAGGTGTTCGCGGAGGCTGTCATCAGACTATGCGCCGAAAGCGGTATTCCGCTGGATTCCATCGACCTGATCGGCTCGCACGGACAGACGATCTATCACAATCCTAACGGCGGCCGGCACGCGGGGCGGGTCGTGCGCTCCACGCTCCAGATCGGCGAGCCGTCGGTGATCGCACAGCGCACGGGCATCACCACCGTCGCCGACTTTCGGCCTCGCGACATGGCCGCAGGCGGCGAAGGCGCGCCGCTCGTGCCCTACGCCGATTACATCCTCTTCACCGACCAAAGAGTGACACGAGCCGTGCAGAACATCGGCGGCATCGCCAACGTGACCTTCCTGCCTGCTTGCAGGGTGGGCTCTGCCCACCGATTCCCGCGGAATGGGCGACAGATGGTGGGCACAGCCCACCCTACAGACACGGATGTCATGGCGTTCGATACGGGGCCGGGGAATATGGTGATCGACGGCGTGATGCGGCTGATCACAAGGGGCAAGCGAGCCTATGATCGCGGCGGTGCCATGGCCGGCAGGGGCAGCGTCGATGAGGGGCTTCTGGAGGAGATGCTGCGACATCCGTTCTTTCGGCGTCGGCCGCCCAAATCCACAGGTCGCGAGCAGTTCGGGCAGCAATACTGCGAATGGCTCTATGACAAGGCCCGCAGGAAGGGTCTCATGCCCAAGGACATCGTCGCGACAGCGACGGCGTTCACCGGTTCGACCATCGCCTCGGCCTATCGGCGGTTCCTGCCCGCGATGCCCGATGAGATGATCCTGTGCGGCGGCGGGGCCCACAACGCCACGCTCGTGCGGATGTTGCAGTCCGGGCTCGAAGGCGTTAGAATCCGCTCCACGGACGAATTTGGAATCGATGTGGATGCAAAAGAGGCCGTCTCGTTCGCAATTCTCGCGTACGCCACGATCAAGGGCGTGCCCAACAACCTCCCCCGCGTCACGGGGGCGAGCGAGCCGGTTGTCTTAGGGAAAGTAGTACCAGGACGATGACAACCCGCAGAAGCCTGCCAACTACCGAGAAGCGCAATCCCGCCAGTGTGAACATTGACAGATTGTCGACGCTGGAGATCGTCGAGTTGATCAACCGCGAGGACTGCACCGTGCCACAAGCAGTGAGCTCGCAGCGAGAGAGAATCGCCGCGGCCATCGACGTGATCGTGGCGCAGTTTCGCGCGGGCGGCCGGCTCTTTTACGCCGGCGCGGGCACGAGCGGCCGGCTCGGCGTCCTCGATGCCTCCGAATGTCCACCGACGTTCGGCGTCAAGCCCTCTATGGTCCAGGGCATCATCGCCGGCGGTCGGCGTGCTCTCGTCCGCTCCATCGAAGGGGCCGAGGACGGCGCCGAGAACGGCGCGAAAGCCATCGACAAGAAGCGTGTGAGCAACAAGGACGTGGTCGTGGGCCTGGCGGCATGCGGGATGACCCCGTTCGTGCGAGGCGCCCTTCAGCGGGCCCGGCGGATCGGGGCCAGGACCATCTGCGTGACCTGCGCGCCGGAGGCGGTCGGGTTCCTCCCCGCGGAGATCATCATCAATCCCGTCGTCGGGCCGGAGATTGTCACAGGCTCCACGCGAATGAAGGCGGGCACGGCCACCAAGCTCGTGCTCAACACGCTGACCACGGCCGCCATGATCCGGCTCGGCAAGGTGTACGGCAACCTGATGGTCGATCTGCGGGCCGTGAACAACAAGCTGCGCGACCGCTCGGTCCGTATCGTGATGGAGCTGACGCATCTCTCGCGGCCGCGGGCACGGGCCCTGCTCCAGCGGGCCGACGGGCAGCTCAAGTCCGCCGTGGTCATGCACTTTCGCAACGTCGATCTGCACGGCGCGACGCGAATCCTCAACCAGTGCAACCAGTCCTTGCGCAACGCCATCGAGGGCAAACGACCATCGAAGACGTGATCTCACAACCTCTGACCGGATCACTGAGCGGGCTCGATGGCGCGATCGTCGCCGGGGCGGTGCTGCTGTTGCTCGTCATTTCCTACGTCTTCGGGCGGCGGGAGCGGGACACGCACGATTTCTTTCTGGGCGGTCGGCGCATCCCCCCCGCCATCGCGTGCCTGTCGTTCGTCGCCACGGAGATCAGCGCCCTGACCATCGTCGGCATGCCACACAAGGCATTTATCGAGAACTGGCGATGGATTCAATTCATCATCGGCCTGGCTCTCGCGAGATTGATCGTCGCATTCCTCTTCATCCCGGCCTTCTATAAGTACAACTGCACGAGCATTTACGAGTTCCTGGGCCATCGGTTTGGACCGGCCACGCAATACACCGGCTCGATCTACTTCCTGATCACGCGTCTGCTGGCCTCCGGCGTGAGGCTCTACGTGACCTGCATGGCCGTCGGGCTCATCATGGACTGGCCGCTGTGGGCGACGATCTCCCTGTTCACCGTGGTCAGCATTCTTTTCATCGGCTTCGGTGGCATCAAGGCCGTGGTCTGGGCCGGCGCCTATGAGGCCGTCTTCTTCGTCGTTGCCGGCGTGCTGGTGGTTGGCTACCTCCTCGGTCACATCGACGGCGGCGTGGCCTCGGCCATACAAACCGCCCGCGAGGCCGGCCGGCTGAGCACGTTCAACTTCCACCTGGACTTGAACGATGCCAGCACGTTCTGGGCGGGGATGGCAGGCGGATTCTTCACCGGCCTGGTCTCCTTCGGCGCGGACCAGGAGATGGTGCAGCGGCTCCTGACCGTCGAGACACGCAGGAGCAGCCAGAAGACCATCATAGCGACCATCGTCACGGTCCTGCCCGTCTATTGGCTCTACCTGCTCATTGGAACGCTTTTGTACGTCTTCTATTCTCAACATCCCGAGCTATCGCTGCCGGAGCAGGCCAAGGGAGTCCTTCCCCACTTCGCCCGAACGGTTCTGCCCGCCGGACTGAAAGGCCTGGTCCTCGGCGCGATTATCCTGGCGAGCATCGATTCGCCGCTGAGCTCATTGACCTCGTCCTTCGTCAGCGACATCTACCGCCGACTGATTCGCAGGGACGCCACGGAGAAGCACTATCTGCTGGTCTCGCGCATCGCTGTCATGTGCTTCGGCCTCTTGCTGGCGGGGATTGCCGCGGCCTGCTCACCCGTGGAGAACATCCTCGAGTTCGCCTTTCAGGTCTTCGCGTTGCCGGGCGGCCCCATGCTCGGCGTCTTTCTTCTCGGTCTGCTCACCCGCCGCAAGGCCAACCTCGCCAACATCCCTGCCATGCTCATCAGCACCGCCATCTGCACCGCGC
>Ga0315274_10004695_pt1 | contig 20032 bp, 17 predicted proteins | sample YL17G02_20_MG_FD_203700 | JGI IMG/M metagenome (GOLD analysis project Ga0315274, IMG submission 203700) | Sediment microbial communities from Yellowstone Lake, YNP, Wyoming, USA - YL17G02_20 | ecosystem: Environmental > Aquatic > Freshwater > Lake > Sediment | place: USA: Wyoming | collected... | reverse complement strand
GTTTATCCGTCAAGTAATTTATTTTTTCCATCTTCTTTTCAAATTGTGGCTGAGAAGCCATGTACCGGCATATTTGTATGACAATCTCTTCTCCAAAATTTTTCAAAAGACGAGTCCTGCCAATTTTATCAAGAGAAAATTCAATACACATATTCCGGATGAGAGCTGATAAATCATCGTCATAAGGAAGCACAAAACCTCCAACATCAAGAACTTTAAAGAAAGGGATACTATCATAAATTAAAGCATCAAAAGCAACGAAACTGAATAATTCCTTAATGCCCGAAGTATCTGCAAGAGGATTTACCGACTTGAAATATTTCGTAAGCTCATCATCAGAAGAAAAGAATTCTTTATGTACAACATGATATTCCGCTGCTTTTTTATGCTTTGAATTGATTGCAAAACCAGCCGGGCGAAAAATAAATGAGCCTTCTTTCAACGGAGTTAAATTATCATCGTGTATCCAGTAGCCCTTATTAAGTTGAGCGAGGTAATTCAGAGGAAGAATTATGTCTGACAAATGAACAGGGGCAACTACTTCGTGCATTTCTGCCGAGCCCACCCGAATAGTAACTGAATCAATAATCTTTGAAAGAATACTCATACTTGATTACATAATACAAATCAAAAATATTAAATTTTTATTAGTAACTCCATAAGACATGGAAAAGTAACTTTGAGCCGGATTAAAAAGCATGATTGAAATTTTCGGAGAGCAAATTACGTGGTTCGAAATTGGCGGAACCTTTTTTGGAATTCTTGGCGTTTGGTTAACCATCAAACAAAATATTTTTTGTTTTCCCGCTGGCATTATCAATGTGGCTTTATACGCTTATCTTTTTTTCAGCACCAAACTTTATTCTGACGCTGCACTGCAAATCATTTATATCATCCTTCTGGTTTATGGATGGATTCAATGGAACAGAAAAGTTCTGCACGATGAAACTGCCGTCAGTAAAATTGACAAAGGATTGCTGGCGATTCTATTAATTCTTGGAACAGCAGCAACATTTTTTCTCGGAACATTTCTTTATAACAAAACGGATGCCGCCCTACCTTACTTAGATGCCGCCACAACTTCCTTTAGTTTGATTGCTCAATGGATGATTGCCAAAAAGAAAATCGAGAACTGGATTATCTGGATTTTTGCAGATGCGATATATGTGGGAATGTATATTTACAAATCGTTATATCTGACGAGTGTTTTGTATTTTATTTTCATCCTTCTGGCAGTGAAAGGTTATACTGAATGGAAAAAATATCTGAATCAAAAACCATCAAACGCATAGCGCTCATTGGTCCTGAATCAACGGGGAAGACCATGCTGTGCATGAAGTTGGCTGAGCATTACAAAACAGTTTGGGTTCCTGAGTATGCAAGAATATTTATGGCAAAACTGAAGCGGGAGTATAATTATGATGATGTGGTTCATTGCGCCCGGGTCCAAATGCAAACAGAAGTTGAAATGATAAAGGAAGCGAATCATTTTTTATTTTGTGATACTGAGTTAATCAATTATAAAATATGGTTTGAAGATAAATTTCAAAAAGTTCCGGAGTGGCTTGAAGAAGAAATTGAAAAAAGAAAATATAATTTGTATTTGCTGACCTCACCAGACCTTCCTTGGATTGCTGAAACCGTTCGCGAAAATCCAACCCGAAGAAAATATTTTTTTGATTTGTATTCAGGAGAATTGGAGAAAAGAAATTTTCCGTTCAAAGTTATTTTCGGCACTGGTGAATCGCGTTTGTCCCTTGCCATTGCTCTTATTGACTCATTCTTAATTACTAATTCTTAAATTTGCATTCATCAAAGGGGTGCTGTGTTCAGAATGTTTTTGAACATGGCTGAGATTAAACCCGAAAAACCTGCTCAGGGTAATGCCTGCGAAGGGAAATAGGTTAACAATATTCAACGCTCGTGAACCCCATGCGGGCGCAATTGTTAAACGAGTAAAAATAAATTCAATGAAAAAATTTATTGTTTTACTTTTCTGGCTTGCATGTTATTCTTTTTCTTTCAGTCAGACTAATTCTATCAGCGGAACCGTCCAGGACGAAACTTTGGGAGAAGTAATTAGCGGGGCAGTAGTGAAAATTGAAAATTCTTTTTCCGCTTCTGTCACAGACAAAGACGGAACGTTTGAACTGCAAAATCTGAATCAAGGAAATTTCCGTCTCAGCGTTTCGCACATTTCTTATGAGAAAATTTTTGTTGATGTTGTGATTCCCTCATTATCGCCTCTCATTATAAAACTGAAAAGAAAAGTTTATTTGTCAGATGAAGTCACAGTTACAGCAACAAGAGCAACTTCACATTCCGCTCTAGCCTATACAAATATTGATAACGATGAACTTCAAAAAAACAATCTTGGACAGGATATGCCTTACCTGCTGAGCATGACTCCTTCTGTTGTTGTTACATCTGACGCAGGGGCGGGAGTTGGATACACAAGCATCCGCATTCGCGGCAGTGACGCGACCAGGGTGAATGTTACCATCAACGGAGTCCCGGTTAATGATGGAGAAGCACATCTCGTTTATTGGGTTGACCTGCCTGATCTTTCTTCTTCGGTTGATAACCTGCAAATACAAAGAGGTGTCGGAACTTCAACCAATGGCGCGGGCGCATTTGGGGGAAGTGTAAATATGCAAACCCATTCGTTCTCTGCCGATACATATGGAAGCATCAGCAGTTCAGCCGGTTCATTCAACACGTGGAAAAACACGGTGAGTTTCGGAACGGGGCTGCTCAAGAAAAAATTTTCTTTTGATGGTCGTCTTTCTAAAATTACCTCTGACGGATATATTGACCGTGCCGCTTCTGATTTAAAATCATTTTATCTGAGTGGAGGTTACTACGGAAACAAAAACAGTTTGAGAATGATTGCTATGTCGGGAAAAGAAAAAACATATCAGGCGTGGTATGGTGTGCCGCAAGATTCCTTGAAGGCAAACAGAACTTTTAATTCTGCCGGACTTTATCATGACGCAAACGGAAACATAACTTACTACGATAACCAAACTGACAATTACAGGCAGGATTATTATCAACTGATTTATTCAAAAGTGCTCCGCAACAGCTGGGATTTGAACCTTACTGCTCATTACACGAAAGGAAAAGGTTACTATGAAGAATATAAAGAAGGTCAGAACTTAAATGATTATGGAATCTATGACCTGACTGTACCTCCGAATCCTCCGATCACAAATCTTGTAAGAAGAAAATGGCTTGACAATGATTTCTACGGATTGATATGGTCGGCAAATAAGACAAAAAAAAACTGGGCACTCACACTTGGAGGTGCAATGAATACATATAAGGGAAGCCATTATAATGAAATCATCTCGGCAGAAATATTTCCCTCCGGAACTCTGCCTTACAGATATGAAAATAACCATGCGTTGAAAAATGATTTCAATATTTTCGGGAAACTATTTTATGATGGGAGCCATCGCTTGCATCTTTTTGCCGATGTGCAGACGAGAGCCGTGAGCTATCAGTTCAACGGATTCAATAACAACTTAGAGGAGCAGCGACAACAAGTGGATGTCATTTTTTTTAATCCGAAAGCGGGGGTCACGTATGACATCAATACCAGCAATTCAATTTATTCTTCGATTGCATTTGCCGGCAAGGAACCTCTCCGGGATGATTATATAAACTCAACTCCATTGAGCCGCCCGAAGCCGGAATACATGAGTGATGTGGAAACGGGATACAAATATAAATCGAACAAGACATCTGCGGGGATTAATTTCTACTACATGAATTACAAAGACCAGTTAGTTCTTACCGGGCAGATAAATGATGTGGGGGAATACACACGGAAAAATATTCCTGACAGTTATCGCGCGGGAGCAGAAGCGGAGGCGGGTTACTTGTTCTCAGAAAAATTTAACGTGATGGTGAATATTACATTGAGTGACAACGAAATAAAATCGCATTCAGAGTATATTGATAATTATGATGACTACTCGCAAAAAGAAATTACTTACGGAAAAACTGACATCGCGTATTCTCCATCTGCTATTTCAGGTGTGATGATTAATTATTCTCCCGTAAAAAATTTCACTGCAACTCTTCAGTCGAAATACGTGGACAAACAATTTCTCGATAACGCCTCGGATGAAAATAAAATGCTTGATGCATATTTGGTAAACGACCTGCGGATGAGCTGGAGTATTAAATCAAATTTGTTTAAAGAATTTGCGCTGACCCTTTTGGTGAATAATATTTTTAATGTGCAGTATGAATCGAACGGATACACCTACAGCTATATTTCAGGAGGGGAAACCATATCGGAGAATTATTATTATCCGCAGGCCGGGAGGAATTTTCTGGCGGGAGTATTGTTGAAGTTTTAGGGTCGAACAACCTTTATGACTGATTCTTGTCCGTTTTTTCAACATCTCTGCAACCTTTAGAGGGCAAGCAGCATCTATGTTTCAGCTGCTTTAAATAAAAACAAGCATCTTCATTAAAATATTAATTACCCTTAAGCTGCTGTTCACGTAAGTTATTCACACTGTTACCAAATATTTCTTGCGATTGGCAATAATTATTGTTTAATTAGCAACATTATTTTTCATCAAAGAACAAGAAGTCCTTTTTAATTATATTTATTTAATTCATCAAATCATTTAAAACCATCATCAACATGAGAACAAATCAAATTTGCAAAATCACTTTTGCGCTGTTATTCATTGCGATTAACACCAACGCACAGACTGTTACCCAATATTATCAAAACGGAAAGTTGGGGTACAAAAATTCTGTTACCGGCCAGGTTATTGTTGCTCCTCGCTATTCTGCAGGAAGCAATATGACTCAGTCGTCCGGCTCCGGAACATATTGTGCTGTTGTCTTTGAAGGAAACAAAGCAGGATACATCAATGAAAGAGGCGAGGTAATTATTCCGTTCACGTATGATGATGGCTCTGTTTTTTCAGAAGGAGTTGCAAGAGTAAAATCGGGCAGTAAAAACGGATACATTGACATTAAAAACAAAACCATAATTTCTTTTGAATATGATTTTGCCGCTGATTTTAAAAACGGAATTGCACGTGTTGAAAAAGACGGCAAGTGGGGATTCATTGACCTGACCGGCAAAACAGTTATTGCGTTTCAGTTTTTTAATGCTGGCGAATTTTCAGAAGGCATGGCTCCTGTAATGGCTGAAAAAGGAAACTGGGGATTCATAAATGCTCAGGGAAATTTTGTAATTCAACCTTCATACACCAAAGCGGAAAGTTTTAGAAACGGAGAAGCGCTCGTTCACAATGGAGAGAAATTTATTTATATTGATACTCAAGGAAACTTTCTCCGCGACATGAGCAGGTAATTCCTGTCATCTAAAAACCATCACTTCTATAAAACATAAAAACAAACTATTATGAAAAAATATACTCTTAAACATTTCATCAGCGCAACATTTTCATTGTTAATGTTGCTGAATATTAATTCCGCAACAGCACAGACAACCTATTGTCCGAATGCTGATTTTGAAATGGGGAACTTTAACAACTGGAATGGATTTACAGGTCAGTTCTTCCAATTACCCAGCGTGCCGACACCAGGAATCATTCCCGGAAGACATACCATAATTCCTTCTCCTGCCTTGCCGGCTACTGACCCGAACACGTGCAACAACCTTCAGATTACCCCTGCATTTGTCGGTGGATATGTATGCCAGCTTGGGAATCAGAATACAGGTGCGGAAACAGAGCAACTTGTTTATCCTTTACAAGTAGATTCTAATAATGCATTGTTTGTTTATCATTATGCTGTGGTTCTTCAGGACCCCAATCACTCGGCTCCCGAACAACCTAATTTCAGAATTCGGGCTCTTGATTCACTCGGAAATGTAATTGACTCTATTTGCGGTTCATATTATGTTCAATCTGCCGCCAATATCCCCGGGTTTCAAAGTTGCGGTACAACAAGGTGGAAGGACTGGACTACTGTAGGCATCAACCTGGCAGCATATATTGGTCATCCCGTCAGCTTGGAATTTACAACTGCGGATTGTTCGCAAGGCGGGCATTATGGGTATGCATATCTTGACTGCTATTGTATACCTATGGCAATTCAAACTGAGTTTTGTATTGGTGCCAACCAAGTTGTTCTCACGGCTCCTCTCGGGTTCACAGGTTATCTCTGGAGCAACGGAGAAACTACTCAGGTTGCCACCATTAATAATCCAATCATCGGGCAGCAGGTAACCTGCCAACTAACCACAGTTCAAAATTGTAGTCTTACTTTAACTACAACGCTTCAATCAACCATCATCAGTCCAGCATTTGTTTATGATGCTAATCCATGTAATACGACATTGCAATTCACGGATTCTTCCACAATCAGCAACGGACAGATTGTTCATTGGGACTGGAACTTTCATGACAGTTCTCCCGTGGATACGAATCAAAATCCATTACATACATTTCCAACTCCCGGGGTTTATAACGTAACACTCTTTGCGTATTCTGTAGCGGGGTGTGTTGATTCTATAACGGTTCCGGTCACTATTGTTACACCTCCTGTTGCAGATTTTGCTGCGGATACCGTATGTTTAGGAAACATGACTTCATTCACAGATTTGTCATTGGTTATTGGTGATGTAATAACAACATGGGGATGGGATTTCGGTGACCTTGCAACAGATAACGTCCCAAGTCCTCAGCATACTTTTGCTGCAGCAGGAAATCATGCTGTTCAACTTGTTATAAATACGGCAGCCGGTTGTATTGATACGGTTACACATAATGTCGTTGTCAATGCTAACCCTGTGATTCAAACAGCAGGTGATCAAACTGTTTGTCATGGGGACTCTGCCCAACTGATTGCGTCAGGTGCTTTAACTTACGTTTGGACACCTTGCATTGCTTTAAGTTCATGCACAGGAAGCAGTGTTATGGCTGCCCCTGATTCCACAACCGCTTATACTATTACAGGAACTGATGTAAACGGATGTTCTTCCACTGCTGTTGACAGCGTTATTGTAACTCCTCTTCCTCTGGTATTCACACCTGCTCATCCTGAATTTTGTGCCGGTGGTTATGCAGATGTATGTGTTACTGGTGCTCAACATTATTCATGGACTCCACAAACCGGATTATCAAATGCTAATCCTGACAGTTCATGTCTTAGAATTACCGTTACTACTACAACAATTTATACTGTTACAGGTTATTCAGCAGAAGGATGTTCGGCATCTGCAACATTTACTGTTACTGTCAATCCTAATCCAACGCCTGTTATCGTTCCGGACGGACCAATCATTTTCTGTATTGGCGGTCATGTAAATCTCGATGCAGGTGCCGGAGATTCTCTCTACAGCTGGAACAGCAATGCTTATACCACACAAACAATAAATGTAATCGCAACACAAACTTTCATAGTCACTGTTACTGATTATAATGGTTGCACAGGAACATCGGCTCCGCTTGATGTGATCGTGAATCCTCTGCCTGTTGCCGGTATTACTCCTGATGCACCTACAATTTGTCCAGGGGATAATGTGATTCTTACCGCAAGCGGTGGCGTTGATTATCTCTGGTCAAATACTTCAACTACATCGTCCATTACAGTGGGTGGAGGAACATATACAGTGACAGTTACTGACGCGAACCAATGCAGCAACACAGCTTCCGAAACGGTCACTCTTAATACACCTCCTGTTGCAGTTGTCACACCTCCCGGACCCGTAACCATTTGCACGGGAAATCCTGCAGTGCTTACAGCTAATCCTTCCGGACCAGGTTATCATTATCAATGGTATTCAAGCGCAGGTCCTCTTGCAAACGATACGAACCAAGTCTACACTGCCACAACAAACGGTTCCTACTCCGCTATTGTCACCGACCCTGCCGGATGTACAGGCACTTCAAATGTTGTTCTTGTAACATTAGGTGCCGGACCTACCGTTACCATCACCGCTTCCCCTACCATCGGTTGTTTGCTGAACACAATCTATATCGGATATGGACCACAGTACATAACACTTAACGCTATTGCTACTGCAGGTGCTGTTCACTATCAATGGTACTACTTAGGATTACCCATAGACACCACGCAATCCATTAACGTGACCCTTCCGGGCAGCTACAGTGTTATTGCTTATGATGCCAACTGGTGTCCGTCACCTGAGCCGGCAGTTCTTAATCCTCCCATCAATGTGATTGACATCCGCTGCGGACATGGTTTGAAGAAAATTTTACTCTGCCATGTTCCTGAAGGAAATCCTGGTAATCCTCAAACGCTTTGCATTGGACCTCCCGCTGTTCCTCCGCATTTATCCTTACACAGGTATGATTGCTTAGGTCCTTGCAGTTTGTATTACAGAAACGACAATATTGTTGAAGTCAATAACTTCTATGTATATCCTCACCCGAATCCTTTCAGCAACGGATTTAATCTTACCATCCTCAGCGGAGAAACTTCTGCCATCAGGGTTAATGTTCATGACATGCTGGGAAGAATTGTTGAGTCCTATAACGATGTAACAGAACAAACCATCATCGGCATGGAATTAAATGCCGGTATTTATTTTGCTGAAGTCATCCAGGGCAGCAACCGCCAGATGATTCAAATTGTGAAATCGGAATAACTCTGAGTTTCACCTTACGGAGAAATCCCTTCCCGATACTATACGGGAAGGGATTTTTTTTGCAGGGGTTTATTAAATTCAGGATTCCTGTGCTGTCAGGACTACATAATCTTCACACGGCATCAACCAACGCATCACTGATATAGCCATGCCGGATAAACCAGAGAACAATGCCTATTGATTTTCTTTTTTCGTTTCGGATGGCATCATTGATTTTTTCGATGCGATGTTTAATCTGACTGTCGCTCAATGAAAGTTTAAATGCAATTTCTTTCTCGATGAATCCATCACGAAGCAGTTCTGTTATTTTAATATCGGTTTCATCAGGAATATAAGCGGGAAGCGAAGGGCGGTTTTGATTCTGCCTTTGATGCTCAATAAATAAATCGAAATAAGTATTATGCAGGTATTGATGCTGCATCAGGTATTGGCAGGCGTCAACGATGTTCTCATACGTGCTGTCAGCGGGCATCACTCCGTTGGCTCCGTCAAAAAATGCTTTGTTAATTAATCTCTGGTCTTCTGTTTTTGTGAGCAGCAGAATTTTTATTTCCGGATATGCATCTTTCATCTTGCCGATGATGAACAGCGACTCCGCCTTGTGAAACGGAAAGGCAAGAAGCAATATATCGGGCAGGATGCCCATTGATTTTCTGCTTTCAAGCGATTGCATTAACACATGTTCGGTGCAGGCGCGGAAACGGTAATTGAGAACGAGCACTCCATGATAATATTCGCGCAACCCGCGTTTGAATTCCCGCGCCTCACGGTAACATTCATTGAAGATGGCATAGCCAATGTTGTCCATGCTGATTCTTTTTAACGAGTTAAAAGTTGTAAAAATTATTCAAAAAGAAAAATTCTTTTGGCGCAAGGGTGTTTTCCGGTTGCCGGCATGGACAAAAGTCCCGGACAAAAGACCGGAAAATCATGGACGAAAGTACTTGACCGCCTCATGCGCGTTAGCGTCTTTCACGCACACGTATTTTTTCTCCTGCTCATGCACACACATTTCTTCACCAACTTTTTCCCGCACCTGCATCACGTGTTTGGATGTTGGATGCACGTTGGTGCGCTCCGCACTAACGTGCATGCGCATCCCGTCAACGTTGGTGAACCATCCATCAACGTTGCTGCGTGGCTCGTTAACGTGAATGAGTTATTCCCTAACGTGTTTTTATCATTCATCTGCGTGTGTGCGTCATTGATGCGCGTGTTTTTGTCACAGAAATACGTGCGCGGGGCATTGAATAACGTTGGTGCGCCATCGAACAACGTGTTTCTGTCATTCAATAACGTGCATGCGTCTCCCATGCGCGTGCGTGCCCCATAAAAATACGCGCTGAACTTTGAAATATTCAAAAATTTAAACTCTAATAATCTAAATCAAACAGTCATGAGAAAAAAACCTTATCTGCCAAGTGTCGAAAGTCAACGCGTCATCTGGCTTAACAATTTCGCCTCGAAAATTGGCGGCTATGCCGTCATGTTCGGAATCACTCCCGCTGAACTTACCTTAATAACAAAATTTGCAGCCATGTATGCCTACATCATCGGGCTGCTCGATTCGGTGGACACATTCAAGCAAAACCTCACCAAATATAAAAACAAACTCAGCCGCGCTCCTTTCGGAAGCCCGCTTGGCGCTCCGCCCACGCTCACTATTCCTGTGGCGCCTGCCACCACCGAAGCGGGAATCTTCACCGTCATTGGCGGCTATGTGCAGCGCATCAAGGCAATGAAAAATGTTTACACCACTGCCATTGGCGAAGACCTTGGCATTGTTGGCGATGAAACTACGTTCGACCCCGACACTCTCAAGATTGAAATTAAAGGAGTGAAGATTACCAACGAAGGCGTGAAGCTCGAATGGGTTAAAGGTGAATCGGACGGAACGTATATCTATTCGCGCGTTAACGGAGTGGGCAGTTTTACGAAGCTGGCATTCGATGGCTCAAGCCCATACATTGACACACGCCCCCTCTCCGTGCCGGGTACTCCCGAAACACGGGAGTACATGACTAAACCGGTTTTGAATGATGTGGAAATCGGTTTGCCGAGTGATGTGGTGAGTGTGGTGGTGGGAAGTTAATTGTAAGTAATGAATCAGGAGTCGGAGAGACATTCTCCGGACTCCTGATTTCTTTTTCGTATATAATACCTGATATTTTTTTTCCGTTGGGCGAAGTTTCGAGCGCCAGCCAATGTGATGGACAACTTCGCCCTGCATCATCAACCATCCAACCTAGCTCATCAGCATAGAGAGTTGAATCTTTGTCACATTAATAATGCTGTCTTTGCCTGAATAATTTCTTGCACTGCTGTACATGTAATCTTCCGACTTTGTAACAATACCCGCCCGCACAGGGTTATCATGAATATATTTTATTTTTTGAAGTGTAAATTCCGGACTGTATATTTCTTCGGCATGATTTTCATGAGTCCAGACCTGATAATCCGTATTGCGGCTGTGTTCACTTGCTGACATCTTGAAAATATCGAGCATCCACTTCATTCTGCTTTCCGGTTCGCTCATCATACTTTTAATGAGCATACGGCTGGTGTGTCTTTTAAAATCGCGGATGACATCGCTGAGATTATTATTGGCAGCCCTTGTCAGTATATGAACATGATTGGTCATGATTACATACGCGAATACTTCCAACCCTTTTTCAGCAATACAAAAATTCAAACTCGTGATAACTATATCGCGATAACGCGGGCGCGTAAAAACGTCAACCCATTTCACAACCTGCATTGTCAGATAATAACAGGCATGCTGTTTATGAATTTTGTATGCGTTCGACATAAAACAAAACTATAAAAATCTTTAATTCAAAGGACGAAGTTGTCCAACGCTTTGGCTTACGCTCGAAACTTCGCCCAACGGGGCCCAGGTGGTGGCATATCCAATAGCCCTAGCACTGCCAATATATCTGGCGGTACATTTGAAGATGGACCAATCTCAATTACTGTTTATGTCACAAATTCATGCGGCATTTCACTCCCTTTTACAGTGAATACAACATTGAATCCGATTGCTAATTGCATGCCAAGAATATCAACCAATTTAGGAAATGAATATAGCGATGAGGCAGCAACTGTTTTTCCAAATCCAGCAGTCAACGATATAAATATTTCTATTCACAAATCTTATGAACATCTGAAAATAAAATTATGCAATATATTCGGGGCGGAAATATTTGCAGAGGAATTTTCTGATGTTAAAATAAATGATATTATTGCATTGCAGACTACATCATTTTCTGAAGGCATTTATTTTTTATCGCTTGAAAGTATTTCAGATATAAGCACATTTAAAGTAATGGTATCTAAATAATAAGATATAATTTTTAGGAGTCAGGTGCTCAATGCATCTGACTTCTTTTTTAAAGCTAAGACATGGAAAAGAAAGGAATATTATTATTTTTAATCCTTGCAATCTCAGGATTATTATGCTCTGCCCAATCAAAGAAGCTGGATAAAAAACTGGGAATTACCTTAACTGTAGGCTGGATTTACGACCCGAATGCAGTACGCATTAATAATTTAAGAGCAGATTTTGTGAATAAATATTGGGGAGATAACATTCAACCGAAGTTTGAGCACGAATATCTGATTTGGAAGTATTCCGGCAATGTTAAAATAAGGATCGTGGAGGATCTTAAAAGGTATAAATTTTTTAATTATGCTCTTTTTTATCTGAACATGGGAGTAGATTATGTTCGTTTCTTTGATAACCGTGAGAATGTATATTATTTTACTGAATTTGTAAATAACGATTCAGTTCGTTCCTCAAGAGTATATAAAGAAACCCGAGTTGGTTATGTTCTGCACCTCACGCCTGAACTTTTTTATAACTTAGGGAATAATGCGTCAATTGAATTCGGAATAGGAATTAATTATACCTACGGAAAAAATGTAGTATCACTCGGAGAAGACACATATACAAAAACTCAAACACGGATTACGAGAACAGGTTACGGTTATGGATTTTCTTATCAGGTGCAGGCGGCTTATGAACATCAACTTAAGAAAAATACATTTCTTAACTTCTCTTTAAAATATTGCGGTATTCATTTACACTATCATAGCCGCGGAACAAGTTTTTCCCTTGTTCCTGATGGAGGAGTAATTGCTTTCAGTGATATGCCGGGAGATGGTTATGACACTTACTCAGGTATAAATGCAAACATTGGGTTGACATATTATTTTATGAAAAAAGAGAAATAATTGGTAGACTCCTGTTGTCTTTTTTTGCGCTTAGTTCATCGGGCTCTTATTGAAAATTATAAACCCGAGGTGAAATAAAAATGTGTATGGTTTTTCCCTGTCGTCATAATAGTTCACAAACACACTAAGCGGACCGATGGGTGTGTGATAAACAAGTCCCGAAGAAAAAATAAGATAGCGTTTCTCAAAAGCATTTCCATATTCGGTTTTCTTATCTGCTGTTTGCACCAGCTCCTGGAAGGGCTGGAAAATATATCCCTCAATGCGCCAATCGAAGTTGCTGGCAATGGTCACAACGTTGCGGGAGCCGGCACCGATGTAATTGTGCGCATGAAAGTTGGGAAGAAAAAGTGTCTGTGATTCCTGGATGGGCTGAAATGCCGGAGCCATCAATACGGATGCTGTGTAGTTGCCGAAGAACGGTTCATTGGAAAAAACATTTTCATTATAAAAGCCGAGGCGAATTCTGCCTCGCTGCTTGTAATAATTATCATAAACCACTTTGAGCTGAAACCATTCATGATGGCTGTTCTTTTCATCGCGGTCAACGGAGGTGGAGCCGGGAATGGTAGTTTCATCGCCATTCACATAGCGGATGGTTGTGTTAAAATAAGTGCCGCTGCTCGCGTATTGCTTTCTGTTCAGTGTGTTTCTCTCAAAGGCGAGGGAAGCGATGGCAGAAGTAAATTCGGTTCTGTCGGCAGTATCGCTTTCGGTGAAGGATGCGGTTTGGTAATAATCATCATCGGTCTGATAAAACCATCCTCCTAAAACAATTTTTCCTTTGTTGCGGGCAGGCACTGCCATGTTCAATCCATAGTACCTGTCGGAGCGGACGATATACAACGGCTTAACGGTTGAAAAAATTTCGGTGCTGCTTTTGTAAAAATTCCATTGGTTGAACGTTACCTCCGATTCGAGATAATAGGGAATGCGGGCAGGCACATCCAGCCTGAGCTTCAACTGCTCAGAAGAATATAATTTTCCGAAATAAAATGAAGTGTTAACGCTGAGCGACTGCCTGCCCCAGAAATTATATTGCGTACCGAAAAACGCTTCGCTTATAGGACGCGAAGAAATATCCCCTCCGAACTGAACACGTAAATCTTTTTCCCGCCTGACTACAAGTTCCATGTCATACATTCCTTTCTCCGGGTTGAAATGTATTTTGGGAAAGATGGATTTGATATTGTCATCAGATACGAGGCGAAAATAAGCTGCCTTCAAATCGCGGATTGAAATGGGCTCGCTTTTCGGTTTAAGAATTTTCCGGACATATTCTGCCTGCTTTTCATTGATGCCGCTTACGGAAATTTTGTCAATCACTAGTTCCGGTCTGCTGGAACGGAACGTTTTTCTGCGCTCGCTTAATTCATCGTGCCTGACTCTCCGTTGAATACTCAGTTTGATTGAGTCCAGCTTTAGCCGTGCTGCTTCATAGCCCGATTCAATAATTGCATTCGGATTCCGGAAATCAAACAACCCGAATGGCTCTGTCTTGGGTTCAATAAAAATACCATTGTCGCAAAACACCGAGTAATTTGTCGGGATGGTCATCATCATGCGGATTTGTGAGACAATGTTTTCTTCATTAAACGGTGAATCAGAGCCGGCAGCATTCACACCAATGATTATGTCAGGATTGAATTCACTGAGCATGACATCAGCCGGAAAATTATTGTAGAGCCCGCCATCAAAAAGAATTTTTCCGTTTACCACAGCAGGAGAAAAATAAAATGGAAAAGCCATGGAAGCCCTCACCGCCTGCGCGAGGTCACCATTACGAAAGACAACCGTTTTTTTGCTTTCAATGTCGGAAGCAACGCATCTGTATGGAACAAACAAACTGTCAAAATTGTAGCCCGCTTTTGTGATGGCTCCGGCATTATTTTCCATCAGCGCAAAATCCACAGGCACAGAACTCACCACACTGTTTGGAAATGTGGTGTGCACAACGGAGTCAAAAGAAAATTTTAGTGTTACCCAGGAAGCATTGTCATCTTTCTTCTTGAAATAATATCTCAGCTCTTCGTCAAAATTTCCGGTTGCCCAGTTGTAGAAATCATCAGTATTAACAAGACGAATCATTTCTTCGGCAGAATATCCCTGCGCATACATGGAACCAACCACAGCTCCGGCAGAAGTTCCTGCAATAAAATCAATAGGGATATTATTTTCCTCCAGCAGTTTGATGACTCCGATATGCGCAAGTCCTCTTGCTCCGCCTCCGCTCAAAACCAACCCGACCCTTTGTGCATCAGAAAAAAATGCAACAAGGAAGAGCAGGGAGAAAAATAAAAATTTTTTTTGAGAAGTAATTTGCATGAGAAATAAAGCTGCGCTAAAGTAAGAATACTTGATGCACAGAATTTAATCATTAAGAGAACGCAGCAGAGAGAGAAAGTATTCCGGCACATATTGTAGTCTTGAACCGTACCATGAAAACATTTGTCCGTCAACGAGAATAATTTTTGTATCCGGGCAAATGCTTTTGTAATGCGCAATATGTTTTTCGCGAAAGGGAAACGGCTCGGAAGAAAGTAGAATTATTTCCGGATTTGATTCTACAAGTTCCTGCTCAGAAATTTCGGGGTATCTTTTTTTATAAACAAACACATTTTCAAAACCGAAATGCTTCATCATGTCGTTAATGAATGTATCGTTGCCAACGGTCATCATGGGATTGTGCCAGATGAGATAAGCGCTTCGCAACGTTCGAAGTTCAAACTTTAAAGTTGCAAGTTCTGAGAACTGAGCGTGAATTTTTTCGGAAAGTTTTCTTGCTTGTTGTTCCTTGCCCGTAATTTTTCCAACGGTGTTAATCATTGCAAACGCATCTTCAAGACTTTTTACATCACTAATCCAAACCGGAAAATATTTTGCAAGCATTTCAATTTGTTCGCGGGAGTTTTCTTCCTTGTTAGCAAGAATCAAATCGGGGTTGAGGGAGCGGATTTTTTCTATGTTGAGTTTTTTAGTTCCGCCAATGTTTGTCTTTTCTTTTACGAAAACAGCAGGATGTACGCAGAACTTTGTTACACCGACAATTTCATCATTCAGCCCTAAATCAAAAAGCAATTCGGTTTGTGATGGAACAACAGAAACAATCCGTTTCGGGAGATTCTTGAGAATAATTTCTCTTCCGGTCTGGTCAGTGGCAATAATCATCATTCAATAGTAAAAAATTAATTATTATCTAAAAAATGCCCGCTTTTGCTGCTTTTTCGCATTATAATTTTTCAGCCAAATTACGTCCGCTTTTAACCCATTCAACTCTGCCGTTCGCCAAAAATAAATGGTGAATTTTCGGGTATTTATGTAAATTGGGGTTAATAACATTCCCGGATTAATATCCGCTAAGTAAGGTTGACCTAAGACTCGATGGCCGGGAGAAAAAACAAAACATGAAAACAAAATGCTGTTACACAAATCACTACACGCTGAACGAAAATTCCATTCTATGCACGAATAAGGAATGCGTTAATTACCTATCCGGTACTGCTCTTATAAAACAAAACCGTCTCAAACGATTTCTTACAGGCGGCTGGCTGTTCCTGTTTCTTGTCGCATTCACCTCTCACGATTTTTCCAACATAAATTCTGATGCTATCATTAAGCAACAGAAAGAACTGACGAAACGGATGAGCGTGTCGCTCACACGCGAATCGCTGCGCAACGAACTGGATGAAGTTCACATTCTCTGTCCTGATGAAACGATGGCACAGATGCTTCTTGAGTCCGGAAACCTTTCTTCATTTCTTTTGGGGAAAACTAATAATATGCTCGGTATGCGTTATCCGTTCCGCAGAAATACGACTGCGACAGGAATATATCTGCCGTCAAAAGACACTATCATTTATGGTGCATCTGCTTCGCTGAAAAAATATTCGTCACAAAACAATTATGCCGTTTATGCATGCTGGCAGGATGCAGTTAAAGATTATAAACTCTGGCAGGATGAATACTTCCGCCTCACTGAGCGCTACCTGCATTTTCTTGGAAATGTTTATGCCGAAGATGCGGGCTATGAAAATAAAATCCGTTCGGTGATGGTAACTTCAAGCAAATAATTTTCTGCTGAAATCAGTTCATAAAAAAAGGAAACTCTTTCGAGTTTCCTTTTACGTTTCATCACCAAACAAAACGGCAAGGAATTATTTAAGTGAATCCACGATGGTCTTGAATGCATCGGGGTGATTCATCGCCAGGTCAGCAAGTGTCTTGCGATTAATCTTGATGTTATTCTTATTTATTTTTCCAATGAATACGGAATAAGACATCCCGAACGGACGAACTCCCGCATTGATGCGCTGAATCCAAAGCGAACGGAAATTGCGCTTTTTTGTTTTACGGTCGCGGTATGCGTACTGCAATCCTTTTTCAACAGTTTGTTTTGCAACGGTGAGAAGTTTGCTTCTTCCGCCCCGGTTACCCTTGGCGCGTTTGAGAATTTTTTTTCTTCTCTGTTTTGATGCTACTGCATTTACCGAACGTGGCATGTTGTTTTGATTTTTGGCGGCAGCGTCCTGAATTTACTTCAGAAACTTTTGGGCTGTTTGCCTGGTTAGAGAATTGTTATTGGTTATTGATAAATTTATTTCATTCCAAGTAAATGCCTGATGCGATTGCTGTCGGCAGTTGATACCAGAGAAGCATGCGTGAGTAAACGTTTCCGCTTCTTGCTTTTCTTGGTGAGGATATGACTCTTGTAAGCGTTCTTGCGCATTATCTTTCCTGTTGCCGTTACTTTGAATCTCTTCTTGGCACTGGAGTGGGTTTTTACTTTTGGCATATGATTAAATTTTTCAGTTCTTGTTTTTTTACTTCTTTTTCGGAAGCGGAATCATAAACAGAAACATTCTGTTTCCTTCCAGCTTCGGCATCATTTCAACTTTTCCAAATTCTTCCAGCTGCTGTGCAAATTTAAGCAGCATAATTTCTCCTCTTTCTTTGTAAGCAATTGTTCTTCCTCTGAAATGCACATACGCTTTAACCTTTGAACCTTCTTCCAGAAACTTGATGGCATGTTTCACTTTGAAGTTGAAATCATGTTCATCAGTATTCGGTCCGAAACGGATTTCTTTCGTTATCTGCTTCGAACTTTTCGCCTTTAGTTCCTTTTCCTTTTTCTTCTTGTCGTAAAGAAACTTTTCGTAGTTGATTACTCTGCACACAGGCGGGTCAATGCCTGGAACTATTTCCACAAGATCGAGTCCAAGGTCTTTTGCAAGCCGAATCGCTTCTGCTATCGGCAACACATCCGACTGAATGTCATCTCCCACAACCCTTACACGAGGCGCTGTGATTTCATCGTTGACTTTGTGCTCGCTCTTTCTTCTTAACCTGAATGGAACATAAACCGGACGAACATATGGTGGTCGTGGCGGTCTGGGCGGTCGTGGTGGTCTGTTAAATGTTGCTATCGGATCCTCCTTTTTATTTGGTTATTTAATCTGCTTCGAATGAAACTATTTTACTGTTTACTTCCTCATTTACATAATCCCTGAATCCTTCCATAGATTTTATTCCGACATCTTCCCCTCCATGCTTTCTCACAGAAACCGTTTCTGATTCCTGTTCTTCTTGTCCGACAATCAACATGAACGGGATTTTTTTTACTTCGGCATCACGTATTTTCTTGCCTACTTTTTCAGGTCTTTCATCAATGAGGGCGCGAATATCAGAATTATTCAGATACGAGCAAACTTTTTTTGCATAGTCCATATAGTGGTCGCTCACAGGCAGGACAATAACTTGCGAGGGAGTGAGCCACAGCGGGAAATTGCCCGCGCAATGCTCAATAAGCACGGCAACGAAGCGTTCCATCGAGCCAAAAGGAGCGCGGTGAATCATAACAGGACGGTGTTTTTTATTGTCAGAGCCCGTGTACTCGAGTTCAAAACGCTCTGGCAAATTGTAATCAACCTGAATGGTTCCCAACTGCCATCTTCTGCCCAAAGCATCCTTAACCATGAAGTCCAGTTTAGGACCATAGAAAGCGGCTTCGCCAATTTCAACAGTCGTCTTCAAACCTTTTTCCGCAGCGGCTTCCATGATTGCCCTTTCTGCTTTCTCCCAATTCTCATCCGAGCCGATATACTTGGACTTGTTCTCCGGGTCGCGCAAAGAAATTTGCGCTGTGAATGCAGGGAAGTCAAGCGCCTTAAGAACATACAACACCAAATCAATCACCTTGATGAATTCCTCTTTCACCTGGTCTGGTCTGCAGAAAAGATGCGCATCGTCTTGTGTGAATCCGCGCACGCGCGTGAGTCCGTGAAGTTCTCCGCTCTGTTCATAGCGATACACTGTGCCGAATTCAGAAAGACGCACCGGTAAATCCTTGTATGAATATTGTTTGCTCTTATAAATCTCGCAGTGATGCGGACAGTTCATCGGCTTAAGAAAAAATTCTTCGCCCTCTGCCGGAGTGCGGATAGGTTGAAAAGAATCTTTGCCGTATTTTTCATAATGCCCTGAGGTAACATACAACTGCTTGTTGCCGATGTGCGGAGTAATCACAGGAACATATCCCGCTTTCAGTTGCGCCTTGCGTAAAAAATTTTCAAGTCGCTCCCGAAGCATTGCTCCTTTGGGCAGCCAAAGCGGAAGTCCCATTCCCACTTTCTCAGAGAACGTAAACAGCTCCAGTTCTTTTCCAAGCTTGCGGTGGTCACGCTTTTTTGCTTCTTCAACTATGACCAGATATTCGCTGAGCAAACTTTGCTTCGGGAACGTGATGCCATAAATTCTCGTCAGTTGCTTTTTACTTTCATCACCGCGCCAGTATGCACCGGCAATGTTGAGCAGCTTCACCGCTTTGATGTAGCCCGTGTTGGGAATATGCGGACCGCGGCACAGGTCGGTGAAATTTCCCTGTGTATAAAACGTGATGCTCCCGTCTTCAAGGTCTTGAAGCAAATCTAATTTGTATTCATCGCCTTTCTCAGTGAAAAAATCGATGGCTTCTTTTTTTGAAATGTCTTTTCGCTGATAGGTATTCGCCTGTCTTGCTAACTCTATTATTTTATCTTCAATCTTTTTGAAGTCATCGGACGAAATTGTTTTGCCTCCCAAATCAACATCATAATAAAACCCTCCTTCAACGGGGGGACCAATTCCAAATTTAATTCCCGGATAAAAAATCTCCAGCGCCTCCGCCATCAGGTGTGCCGATGAATGCCACAT
>Ga0315274_10004693_pt1 | contig 20036 bp, 14 predicted proteins | sample YL17G02_20_MG_FD_203700 | JGI IMG/M metagenome (GOLD analysis project Ga0315274, IMG submission 203700) | Sediment microbial communities from Yellowstone Lake, YNP, Wyoming, USA - YL17G02_20 | ecosystem: Environmental > Aquatic > Freshwater > Lake > Sediment | place: USA: Wyoming | collected... | reverse complement strand
ATGGAACACCGGCGCAAGCTGGAAGACGGTCTTCGGACGTTGCGCCGGCGGGCGCTCGAGCCCGTCGTTGATTCAGGGTCCCGGCTCTTTGTTGGATCCACCCAAGCGCGCCTCGCGACCCGGGCGCGCGGCTATCCCATTCGCTTCACGCTCGATGGCGCCAGACCGGGAGAAGACTCGGCCCTCTACGACGCTCCCATCCCAATCGATCGGACCGTGACGCTTGCCGCGCGGGCCGAGGCGCCTCCAGCCTTCCACGTGGACGCCCCCCTCATGATGGAGAAGCTCGTGAAGGCCGAGCCGCTTTCGCCCCCGAGGACGGAGACCCTCGCTCCGGGCCTCGCCTACAAGTACGTGGAAGGGATGTTCAACCGGGTGGACGAGATCGATGAGGGAGCGGAGGGTCGGACGGGGTGCGTCGAGGACTTCACGCTCGAGGCCGCCGAGCGCGAGGAATGGTTCGCCCTCATCTTCACCGGCTTTATCGAGGCGCCCCGCACAGGCGTCTACACGTTCTTCGTCGATTCGGACGACGGCAGCCGGCTCTACGTCGGCGATCGCGCCGTCGTGGACAACGACGGACAGCACGGGCCGCGCGAGAGGAGCGGGGCCATCGCTCTCGAGGCGGGCAAACACCCGATCCGGCTCGTCTATTTCCAGTTCGGCGGCGAGAAGTCGTTGGCGTTGTGCTGGGAAGGCCCCGACCTGCCCAGGCAACGCATTCCCGCCCAGGCGCTTTCTCACGGACCCCACCGACCCCCTCGGCCCCGTCCGAGGGAGTGACCGTTTCCTCGAGCCTGCCGCGCAGGAACCGTCTCGAGGACCCCATCCGCGACAGCCGGCGTCGGGCGTGGCGAGACGGGCTGCGGACCCCTTCGCGCGATTTTTCATCAAGGCCCCTCTTGAGGGTCGGCTCGCGGCATGCTATCCTCCGCCCGCCGTTTGTCGGAGGAATCGAAAGGAGAGCACTATGCGGAGCCATGAAGTCGACTACCAAGTCATCGGAAACGACATGCAGATCGTCGAGATCGAACTCGATCCGCAAGAGGTCGTGATCGCCGAGGCGGGCGCCATGAGCTACATGGAGGACGGCGTCACGTTCGAGGCGAGGATGGGTGACGGATCGGCGCCCGACAGAGGCCTCATGGGGAAACTCCTCGACGCGGGAAAACGCAAGCTGACCGGCGAATCGCTTTTCATCACGCACTTCAAGAACGCGGGCCAAGGTAAGAGGCGCGTCGCCTTCGGCGCTCCCTACCCCGGTCAGATCGTCCCGATCAACCTGGCCGAGCACGGCGGGCGGCTGTTGTGTCAGAAGGATGCCTTCCTCTGCGCCGCGCTGGGCACGAAGGTGAGCATCGCGTTTACGCAAAGAATGGGCGCCGGGTTCTTCGGCGGCGAGGGGTTCATCCTCCAGAAACTCGAGGGCGACGGCATGGCGTTCGTCCACGCGGGAGGGACCGTCATCAGAAAAGAGCTGCGGGGCGAAACACTGCGAGTGGACACCGGGTGCATCGTGGGTTTCACGGACGGCATCGACTACGACATCGAGCGGGCAGGGAGTCTGAAATCGATGTTCTTTGGGGGGGAAGGACTCTTCCTGGCGACCCTGCGCGGGACGGGCCGCGTCTACCTGCAGAGCCTGCCGTTCTCACGCATGTGCGACCGCATCCTCGCCGCCGCGCCGCGCGCGGGCGGCAGCCGCAAGGGCGAGGGGTCGATCCTCGGCCAACTCGGCAACATGCTCGACGGCGACTAGGGTGTGTGCGACAAATGCTCTGCCGGGCCGCACCGCGTAAGCGCGACGACCGGCCGCCGCGCGCCCGGGCGAGTTCACGGGCCGTACCGCTTGTCCAGGCGGGAACGCATCCAGACCGCGTCGTCGCGCAGGGTCTTCTGCTCCGCCTGCATCCTGTCGGGGAAAACCTGAGCGAAGCGGTCGGCGAGGGTCTCGACGTGCCGGACGTAGCCCTCGGCCGTGAAGCGGGCGTGAGGCGCGGAGAGGATGCGGGTGAATTCGCCGCGCACGGAATTATAGCCCGTGCCGCCGCGGTGCAGCAGCATGCCGGGGTAAGCCTCGACCAAACTCTTGAGCGCCTGCCGCTCGTCCTCGTTTTTCGCCAAGTGGGCGATCGCCTGGCCGATGGAGCGTCCCGGGTCGTAACTCCACGGGTTGTAGGCGTAGTCGGCGCAGGTCAACAGGGGGATGCGGTTCGCTTGGTTCTGCGTGCACATGGGGTTGCTCATGTAGCCGTCGATCACTTCGCAGAGATCGGCGTCGCGGCCGGTGACGGGGCCGAGGTGCATGGTCGGACTATTGTCGTTGACGGGGTAATTGTCCCATAGAACCAGCCGGTGCTTGACGATGCTCCTGTAACTCTCAGCCGCCTGGCGCGTGATGGTGGGCGTGACGACGCCGTCGCCGGTCCAGAAGATGTAAGCGTCCGGATGCATCTCGCGCGCGACGGCTTCGAGGTAGGCGCGGTGGTCGGGGTTCGTGCCGTCGCCCCAGTAGGGCACGGGGCAGAAGATCATCTGCGCCTGCGGGTCTTTCTCGCGCAAGCGCCCCAGAATCTCGTTCACGAGGTGCGAGTGCTGCGAGCCGCCGACCGCCGGTCCCTTCTCGCCCCAACTCACGTCGTCGAGCGAGACGCTGAACCACTGCGCGCCCTGGCTCTGCGCCCAGGCGAAGTGTTGGAAGAACTGCTCGATGTCGGCGTCGCTGGTCGGGTCGAGCGGGCGCGGCGAGGCAATCTGAGGGTGGTAGGCGAAGCAGTAGATGATGCCATGCTCCTTGCACGAGCGGATGATCTCGGCGTAAGCCTTCTTGCGCGACTCGGGCATCGGCTCCCACCACGTGTTCGTGTAACCGCCCGATTCCGTGCGATACCACATCGATCCGTAGCAGTTCATCAGGAAGTTCAGTTTGTACTTGGCCATGACGGGGATCTCTTCGAGGTACTGCTCGGGCTGCCAGATCCAGCCTTTGCTGCCGCGGAGCTTGAATCCCGGTTCGGTTCTGCCTTCGGGGAGAGGCTCCGGCAAGGGGCGCAATTTCTCGGGCAGCTCGACGAAGAAGTCCTTGGTCGCGTCGCGGGGCGGGACGCGCAGTTCGTAGCCGTCGCCGGCGATGGCGCACAAGGCGACCATGAACCACGGCGGCATGCCGACGACGCCCTTTTCGTCGATGCAGGAGATGGCGATCGTCGCCTCGCCGGGCCGGAGGGCCTCGCGTGGAATCGGGTAGCGGCGAGAGATCCAGCGCTCGCCCGAGAATTCGCTGGGACCGGAGAACACGACGGCGTCGTTCACCTTGAACTCGACGCGGGCCTGCGAGTCGTAATCGTCGTCGAGGGCGTGGAGGTGGAGGAACATCGGTTCATCGGGCGTTCGCGCCAGGCGGAAGTTGGCCTGCATCGTCGACGCCTCGCCGGTCGGTCGGGCGTAAACGTAGTTCACGTCCTCCTTGCCGTTGCGTTCGGCGCCGAAGCGCTTGTTCGCACCGCCCTTGAAATCGGTCCCGCGCAGTTCGACGCAGACGGCGGGGCCTTTGGCGGCGAGATCGGCCGGCGCGAGAAACGCCGTCACCCCGAGCGCGGCGGTCAAAAGGCGCGGTGTTCTTCGGGACATGCCCTTCCTCCGGTTCTTGTTAGTTGGCCCGTGAGAGCGCTTGCCTTAGAAGTACGGATCTTCTCCCGCCGGCAGCCAACCCGTAAGAGGCAGCAGGAGGCCTTTCACCCTTCTCTCGGTGTGCGTGCGATACACCTCGCCGTTGCTGATCGTGCCGTTGCTCGCGTCGTAGGTGGCCACGGTCCCCGGAGGGTAGGGGATGCACCAGGGGTACTCGGCGTTCCAGCAACTATCCACGCGATCGGGGCCCGGAGACGTAATCATGTAACAGTTTCGGTTCCAGGTGTAGTTGCCCGGAATGTAGCTCACGTGCTGGTTATTCATGCAGCTCTGGTAGTCGTTTTCGTTGTTCGTGATGATGTCGAGGAAGGACATCCAGTTCTCGGCGTCCTGTTCGGCGAAAGGATCGGGAAGCTGGGCGTTGCTGATGTAGGCAACCGGCGTCGACAACGCGATGCCCGCCGAGACGGACGGCGTGTTCTCTGGCATATGACGGGCATACATCTGGGGGTACGTGTTGTAGTCCGTGAAATAGGCCTCCAGGGCGAGGGCGAGGGAACGGGCGTCTTCCCGCACGCGCGAGACCTTCGCCCGCACCTGCGCCTCGAGGAAGTTGGGAACCGCGATGGCCGCCAGGATGGCGATGATCGCGACGACGATCAGGAGCTCAATCAGCGTGAAGCCCGCGGTTTTCTTTGGTCTCGAATCGTTCATGGTTCTTTCCCCCTCTCCCGAGCAAGAGTCCCCCGAGGTTTCTCGTCCTATCCCTCATGGCGTCGGCGTCTTGCTCCAACGCTCGGGGTCAGCGGCGGCGGGCACAGCGGGCCGTCGTCTGTACCGCGACGTCATGGGAAGTCATCGCATTGCTACTCAATGAAAAGTGCTCCCGATACCAAGATCTGGCCGGCATGCTGGTCCCGCCATTGTGTGGAAATGCCCAATTGGTACTTGATCGTCTTCGTCGGGGAAACTCCAAAGATGCTGTTGATCTCCGCGCCGGTAGCAAGAACCATGACGGTGACCCTATAATGGGGCGGCGGCGCAAGTGCAATCAGATAGCGAATATGGCACACTCGCGCTTTGGCCTTTTCATTCCACCTTGCATCCAGAACTTCCTCTGAGCCAGGGTGATGATGCCCGAAGTCAATGGTTACAGACTTGCCTGTATGGTGTTTTACTTCCAGTAGTTGGTGCCGAATATCGGGGAACAGGCCGGCGCCAGGAGGGTAGTGGTACCCCAAGCGCTTCGCAACCTCGAACTCGAACCAGTGCCCCTTGGGTCGGACCTCGAGGATTCGACTGGCTTCATCTCGAGGAGCATCGATTGCCATGAGTGGTCTGAGCAGAGCTGCAAGCTCTCGAAGCGAGAACAACAGGGCAGGGTCTGCCGGAGTGTTTGCCAAGGGTTCTCCGTCCGCAAGGTCGAGTGCTCGAATCCGGTCCCTCTTGACCTCCGCAGATTGCTTCAGCGTCGATTTCGCAGTCATCCTGTTCCCTCATCTGAGGTTAGCCGGAATGCCCGTTCGACAAGTCCGTCAACCTGCGCGTCAATCTTGGATGTATCGAAGAGGCCTGGACTTGCCGACCTGTGAGTGACAAGCCCCTTGATGAGGCGGACTAATTCCTTGGAGGCCGGATGACCAAGTGCGGGGTATGGATACTTGGCTACGTACTGCGTGATGTAGCGTCGCCTCCCCGAGTACAGCCGGTTGTTGAAGGCGAGATCATGGAAGCGAGACATCAAGGTCGAGTTCGCAACGGCCAGAAGAAGATAGAGAGCGTCCTCGGGCGCCCGAGGACGAAGAGTAATCCAATAGCAGTCGCCATTAACCACCTGCCCATCGAGATCCACGCAGAATCGAGGTTCGGGACTGATGTCCGGGAACACGATCTTTGGCGCCGCCCAAGCATCAGGGTCCTGGGGTACCCATATCTCGAACCAGTTGCGGCCCGCCTCGATGACGTAATGGCGCCTCTCGAGGCGGGCCCTGTTCGATTCCAGGTAGGCTCGAGCTTTCGGATACCGTTCCAAAGCCACTGCCCGCCGACGACCGCCAGACACCTCATGAGGGTACAGTACGCGGAAGGCGGTTGGTCTATCCAACGGCAAGGCCCAACGTCGGGCATTCTCATGCCTCAAGAGAGGGCGAAGCAGTTCCCGCTCAGGCTGAAGAGCAGGCGGGAGGGCGTTCCAGTCGGAGCGGATGAACACATTATCCGCCGTTGTCTTGATTCCCACGCGAACGACCGCGATGTCGTTAAAGACACCGCATGAGCCTCTGCGGACTCGATGGAGCCACTCCTCCTCTTGATCGGTGGTAAGCGACCACACCTGTCGGGGGTCCTTTCCGAGCACGAGATTACCCGTTGCGAGCTCAAAGACACCCTCGGGAATGCGGAAACGACCAGGCTCGCCCCGGCTTAGTACTGAACGAAGGCTGGACGAAGGAGTGGCTGCTTGTTGGCCAGTGACGTTGGACTCAGAGTATATTCTGAGGAACCGTGGGTCTGGGCCAACCGGAGAACGCGAGTCTGCCGTGCGGCGTCGACCGATGAAGATGGCTGGCAACACAGCCGCCTCAAATATCCTCGTATCACCGAGGTCAATCACCTCACAGATCTCGTACTGGCCGGCGAGGAAGCCCCGGATCGCTTTCCCTCCATCAGTGATCAGAAACCGATTGGACGTGATGATTCCAATCAGACCTCCTGGCCGTAAGACTTCCGTCGCCGCCACCAGAAAGGCGTGATAGAGATCAACCCTGCCGCTCAAGCGGAACCGTGCGGCGAGTCGCTGAGCTCGCTCTGAACCCAGCACCTGGGTGCGAACGTAAGGAGGATTTGCGATGACGATATCGAATGCCTTACGGAACTCGTCTCGTTGCCGGCCGGAGTCCCACATCTCTCGTTGGCCTTTTCCTTCGGTAGAGAGTTCCAGGAAATCACCGTGCACTAGGCTACAAGTGGGAAGTTCGAAGCATTGAAGCCTGTCACGGGCCTTAGCTAACGCCTGGTCATCGGTTTCGACTCCACAGGCTTCCGCGCAAGCGATATCGGCCTCCGCTAGGCACGCAAGCAGCGCTTCCAGGAGCAGGCCATCGCCACAAGCTGGATCGAGAACTCGCAAGTCGCTCGCGGATTGGCCATCGCGGTTCCGTAGGATCCGTTCGGCAACAAAGCGTGCGAGCCATGGTGGGGTGTAATGCACCCCCATGGCTTTCCTATGACTGATCCTGTTGGCACAACTTCGCATGGTTCTTAGGCTACACGAGCATCCGGTGGCGTGACAGCCTCCTTGAATTCACATAGCTGAGGACATTCTCCCCGCATTCCGCGCGTGATGCAACCGGAATGCGCATCTGGTTGCCGCGTTGCCGCGTTCGGACGGTGTTCTCCACGAAGGGGCCGCATCTCAACACATGATGGCCGCCCGCGAACCGAGAGCATTCCTCGGATGGTCCCGCGCGACCGCGCGCAGCCGCCGCAACCGCGGGACCGGGATAGAGGTTGGATGTCGTTCTGATAAAGGCTTCAGTCTGTCCTGAACGAGATCCGCCGCCTGGCGAGAAGGCGGCGCTTGAAGCCCGAAATCGTGGGTGGTTGGAAGGGGATGCTCCGGGGAGGGCTGACGGTTAGGCTTCCAGAAGCCCCTCGCTGACGGCGTTTTCTCGGATCGACTCGAGGGTGGTCTCGAAGAACTTGGCGAGCTGCTCGCGGACCAGTTCTTCGGTCCGGTCGATCGACCGGGTCAGCTCCGGCGTCATGGCTTGCAGGCCGGTGAGGATGTCCTTGGCGTCTTCCAGGCCGGCCTCGAAACCGGTCAGGACCTGTTCCTGGAAGCTGAGAAACGCCTCCTCGGTCATTTCCGGGCGCTGCATCTGGTAGGCCTTGAAGATGTAGCCGGTGATCCCCTCGACGATGCGGCCCGCAGTGGCTTCTGGGGAGACATCCTTGGCTGCCGCCGCGGCCCGCGCCTCGAACTCGGCCTTGCCCGCCGCGGCGAAGAGATCCTGGGCGCCGGCCGATGAGGCCAGGGCCTCTCCCCGCTGGGCGCCGGCCGTCAGGCGCGCCTCGGTGCGCGAAAGCACGCGCTCGACGATCATGCTGTTCAGGGACGCGACCTCGGCGGTCCCCCGCAAGGCGACCTCGTCGATGGTCGAAGCGAACGGGGTCGCGGCGGCCGACTCTCCCGCTTCGCGCAGGCGCTTCTCGCCCACCTCGCGGCCCCGGACCTGAAAGGAAGTGGAGGGGTCAAAGGGGATATTAGAGATAGCCATCCCTGCATCCTCCATGATGGCTGCGGGATCACGCCGTCCCGGTCGGCCCGGAATCCGTTCCCGGGGTGCCCAAGGGGGATCTTGGGCGCACTTCGCCTTTTCCACCTAAATATATCGTCAGAATTGGGGGGAACTTGAGCCGGAAAAGGGGGGATTCCGGGGGCTGGATGTCGGTTTCGGGGGGCTGGGCGGCGCTGCGCTCGGCTCCCCTCCCGGGGGGACGATGCCGCCTCCCGGCCGAATATCGCCCAGACTCCGGCGGTGGGGCCGCGGTTGGTGGGGCGCTGCCCACCCCACGGGTCTTGGGGGTGTGTAGAGCGCAGGTGGGACGTTGGCCCGCCCTACGGGCTGGGGCGCCCCTGAAGCGCCGCAATCCAGAGATTGCACTCCAACTAGAGATTGCACTCCAAGCGGGAAGCATCTAATAGATGTTAGTCCCGCCCGGGGCGGGGCGGTTGCGCCGAGCGCAGGAATGATTGAGAGGGAGGGCGGTATGTCTCGAGAACCTATCACCGCGAAGACCCGTCTGCTCGGCGTGGCGGGGTGGCCGGTCGAACATTCGCTGTCGCCCCTGATCCACAACGCCGCCATCGAGGCGGCGGGGCTCGACTACGTGTATCTGGCCTTTGCTGTTCCCCCCGATCTCTTCGAGGAGGCGGCGCGCGGGTTCGCCGCGGCGGGGATGGCGGGGCTGAATTGCACCGTTCCGCACAAGCAAGCGGCCCTGGCGCTGTGCGACGAGGCGAGCGACGAGGCGCGCCTGGTCGGCGCGGTCAACACGATCCATTTCCGCCGCGAAGGACTCTGCGGGACGAACACGGACGTGGAGGGTTTTGTCGAGACGATCCGCCAAGACGCCGGATTCGACTTCAGCGGGGCGTCGGTCGTGCAGTTCGGCGCGGGCGGCGCGGGACGTGGGATGGCTCTGGGCGCGGTGAAGGCGGGCGCGCGACGACTGACGATCGTGAACCGCACGTTTGAGAAAGCCGTCGCGCTGGCGGATGAACTGAGAGGACTCTACCCGAAGGCGGACATCGCGGCCCTTCCGGCGCCTCGGTGCAAGAGCAAGACCGAAGCAACGGAGTCCGAGCCCGAAGGAGAAGAGGATCGCAAAGCGGAGGCCGTTAGGAACGCGCTCGCTGTGGCCGATCTGGTGACGAACTCGACGAGTCTGGGCCTTGCCGAGGGCGATCCGATGCCGTGCCGTCCCGAGAGCCTGGCGCCGCGGTCGCTCGTCTTCGACGCCGCTTACACGGCGCGGCGTTCGACGGCGTGGCTTCGGGCCGCCGCCGCGCGCGGATGCCGGACGCTCGACGGCCTCGGAATGCTCGTACGCCAGGGGGCGGCGTCCTTTCGGATCTGGACCGGGGTCGAGCCGGACCTCGAGGCGATGTTCGCCGCGCTGCCGGGGGGAGTGGATAGTGGATGGTAGGTAGCGGCGAGTGGTGAGCGGCGGGCGGGGGGCGATGAGCGAAGAGCAGGAGGCGGAGCGAGCGGGACCCGGACCGCCGAAATCCGAATACCGAAATCCGAAACCGATTCAGAGGCTCTAACAGAAAGAGAGAATGCGAAGGTGGCATGGGCATCTTGCCCATGAAACGCGGGCGGGACGCCTGTGCCACCTTTGTTCTGTTAGAGGCTCTCAGGATCCAAGATCCGGAATCCGAGCCTCTTGGGCGGGATGGCGACACAGGGAAGGATGGCGCGGGATGAAGGTCCATTGGGAGAACGCGGAAGCGGGGTCGGCGGCGGGGACGGAGAGAATCCCCGAGCGGGCGGAGATCGACCCTGGGGAGAAATGGGACGTTGAGGCGCTGTACGCCGATGACGCGGCGTGGGAGGCGGACTTTCAGAAGATCGACTCCCTTGTTGCGCCGATCGAGACGATGCGGGGGCAGTTGAACTCGGCCGAGGCGATCCAGCGGCTTTTCGAGGCGGAGACCGCCCTCGAACGCCTCATGGCTAAAGTCCGCGTCTACGCGCATCTCCGCGCAGACGAAGACACGGCGAACGACGAGAGCCAAGGCCGCGAATCGCGCGTCAAGAGCAAGATGGCGGAAGTGGCGGGACGTCTGGCCTGGATTCTGCCTGAGATTCTTGCCCACGACGAGGAGACGTTGCGCGCGTGGGCCGACGCGGAAATCCTGCGGCCGGACCGCATCAACATGGTGCGGATTCTGCGCCGCAAGCCCCACACCTTGTCGGACGCCGAGGAGTCGCTCCTTTCGCGCGCCGGCGAGATCCTGACCGCCTCGAGCCGGACATTCACCCTCCTCACCAACGCCGATTTCCGCTTCCCCACCATTGTCGGTGGTGACGGCCGCGAGAGGGAGTTGTCCCAAGGCCGCTACGTCACGTTTCTGCTCGACCGGGACCGCCGCGCGCGGCGCGACGCCTTCAACGCCATGTACGACGCCTACGACGGGCACCGAAACGCCCTGGCGTCCACCTTGAGCGCGACCGTCAAACTGCACAACTACATGGCCAGGACCCGCCGCTTCCCCTCCGCCCTCGAAGCGTCGCTCCATCCCGACCACATACCCGTCTCTCTGTACGAAGCCCTCATTGAGAGCACGCGACGCGCTCTGGCCCATTTCCACGAGTACGTGGGTTTGCGCAAGAGACAGCTCGGCCTCGAAGACCTCGGGATGCACGACATGTACATTTCGGTCGTCCCGGAGTGCGAGATGAAAGTGTCCTTTGACAGGGCGCGCGAATGGATCATGGAGGCGTGCCGGCCCTTGGGCGAGGAGTACGTCGCAGTTCTTGGGTCAGCCTTCGGAGACCGCTGGATCGACGTCCGCGAAAACCGCGGCAAGCGTTCCGGCGCCTATTCGAGCGGGTGCTACGACAGCCTGCCCTACCTATTGCTCAACTACCAGGAGACCGTGGACTCGGTTTTCACTCTCGCCCACGAGCTCGGCCATTCCGTGCACACTTTCCTGGCCAACCAGAGCCAACCGCCACGCACGGCAGAGTACCCGATCTTCATTGCCGAGATCCCCTCAACGGTCAACGAGGGCCTCCTGCTTCGCCATCTGCTTCGGACGGCTGAGGACCCTGCGCTCCGAGCTTACTTGCTGAACCATCTGTGCGATTCCTACAAGGGCACGGTCTATCGTCAAACGATGTTCGCCGAGTTCGAAAAGACGATCCACGAGATGGACGGCGACGGCAAGCCTCTCACGCCGGACGCGCTTCGTGAGATCTACTTCAAGATGAACGCCGACTATTACGGGCCGGAGGTCCAATACGACGAACGGATCGGCCTCGAGTGGTCGCGCATCCCCCACTTCTACTACAACTTCTACGTTTACAAGTACGCGACGAGCTTCTGCGCGTCGCGCATTTTCCTCGACCGGATCCTTGCCGGCGGGCCGCAGCGCGATCGCTACCTGGATATGCTGCGCGCGGGCGGATCGGGCGATCCCCTCGACCTGATCGAGGCCGCGGGAGTTTCGCTGACGTCGCGGGAGACCTTGGAGAAGGCTTTCGAGGAGTTTGGGCGAACGGTGAGCGAGCTTGGCGAGGCGCTGCAGGCCATTTCATAAGCGTTCCGAGGGGCCCTCGCGGTTCTTGCAGAACCGAGACAGGGCGTCTCACACACGCGCTCTAAGCCCGCAAGAGCATTCTAAGCGTTTCGCTCAAGGTTTTCAGCAACTCAAGCTTGCTCTCTCCCCGTTTGCGGTCGTAGCGCAAAACGAAGGGCGCCTCGGTCATGACGGGTCTTGGGTCAAGCCGCGCCAGATTCACGAGCAGTTCGTCCGTGCACGCGAAGCCCGCGCGCGTGATGAGCCGGTCGCCGTAGGCGTCAAAGGCGCGCCGAATCGTCTCCGCGCGGTAAGCGCGAAAGCCGCACGTATAGTCGCGCACGCCGGGCAGACGCAGGCGCCAGTGGAAAACGCAACGCGCGCCCAGGCTCAAGAGTCGCCGCTTCAGCGGCACGCCGACCTGCCGGGATCCGGGGCGGTAGCGCGAGGCGATCACCACGTCGGCGCCTCGGGCGAGCTGCTCGAGCATGGCCGGTATCGTTTCGGGCGGGTGGGTGTTGTCGGCGTCCATGCTGACGATGACGTCCCGTGGGTCATTGCTCCGGTCGAGGGCGGCGCGCAGGGAAGTGATGATGGCCCGACCCAGACCCCGGTTCGTCCCGTGCGAAACGACCTCAACCGGAAAGGGGGCCTCATAGCGACGCACCACGTCGCCCGTGCCGTCTGTTGACCCGTCGTCCACAACGATCACGCGAGGCGTGAATTCCGCCATCTTCTCGAACTCCCGAGCCGCCGCGTCGAGGAGATCGATGATGGCGTCCGCCTCGTCGTAAGCGGGAAGCGCAAGGATCACTTGACGACGAGGGACGGACGGAGCGGCATTCCGGTGTGCGGTTTCCACGATGGCGGTCTGCTCCGTTCCTCCGGCGCGAGGAAGCGGTCTAAGAGGTCTCGATCGTTTGCCGGGCCAGTTTGCAGGCCGCCGCGCGGTCTCCGGAGAACGGTCGAAGCCGCACGGTGAAGACCGTTCTCTTCGGCGGGACCTGGTACTCGGGGCGGGTCGCGGGGCCGCAGCTGGCGCCTCCGACGCCCGCCTGTCGATGATCGAGGTTGAGGATCACGGCGTTTCTCTTCTTCAACTCACACGTGTGCTGGGCGGCCTCAAAGTCCTCGGCCGTGTAGTGCTGGGCGCTTGCCTCGAAGACCGGCGCCCCAACGGCAAGCAGCCCGAATCCCTCCTCCGAGGTCAACGCCGCCCAGCGCACGTCCGTCTTGTTCCCGTTCTCCTGGGGCATGATGTAGGGGACGTACTGCTCCGCGACACGGGTTGAGTAAAGACCGATGGGGGCGCCTTCGTTCCGGTCGCAGTAATTCTCGTGGGGGCCGCGCCCAAGCCAGGTGAACGCGTCCAGGTCGCCCCGCAACGTCATGGTCAGGCCGATCCGAGGCAGAGGGGGGAGCTCGCCGAAAGGCTTGACCGTCGTCTTGACGACGACGTCGCCGCTGCCGTGGATCAGATAGACGCAAGCGCAGTCAAAACCCCGGGCGGCCCCGGGCGCCGCGACGCGCGACTGGACGCCGACGCGAACGACCCCGTTCCGCAGCGCCCGCACTTCCACGTCCCGAACCTCGTGCGCAAGGTGATCGAGCCCGGCGGCGCGCCACTTGCGCGCTCCCGCCGGGTTCCAATCGCCGCCCCCTTCGTCGTTGTCCGTGGGCGCGCGCCACACGTTCAGAAGCGGCCCGCGAAGCAGCAGGCTTTCCTTTTCCCAGCGCCAGGAGGAGATGGTCCCGCTCGACTTGTCGAACTCCAGGGCGAAGCGACGTCCGCCGATCCCGATCTCGCGGACGCTTTCCGTCACCGCCAGGCGAGGCATGTCGCCGATCCGAACCGTGGGCGCTGCGGGCGCCTGGAAGGGCATTGGGAACTGTTCCCAAGCCACGACGTGGCCTTTTGCGGCCCAGGCCGTGTCTTTCTTGAGGACGAAGCGCACCGTGAGGAAGCATTCGGCGCCGGGCTTCAGTTTGGGCTTCTTCACCGGGACCCGAAGCGCCTTGCTCTTCCCGGGCGCCAGATCCATGGAGGGGATCTTGCCGGACTGAAGGACCTTGCCGTCGCCTTCGAGGCGCCACTCGATGCCTAGCTCGCTGAGATTCGTGAAGTCGCACCTGTTCGTCACTTGGATGCGACCCTCCGCCAGATTCTTCAACTTCAGCCAGACGGGCTGGATCACCTTCTTGTATTCCCACAGCGGAGGGTGCGGCGCGCGGTCCGGCCAAACGAGGCCGTTGACGCAGAAGTTGCGGTCGTTGATCTCGTCGCCGAAATCGCCGCCGTAAGCCCAGTACTCGGTTCCGTCCTCGGCGACCTTCTTGATTCCCTGGTCGACCCAGTCCCAGATGCATCCCCCGATCAGGCGCTTGTGTGCGTAAACGGCGTCCCAGTATTCGCGCAGGTTTCCGCAGCTGTTGCCCATGGCGTGGGCGTACTCGCACATGAGGACGGGTCGCGGGTCGTCGTCCTCGGCCAGCTCCGCCAGCGCTTCCACGGTCGGGTACATCCGGCTGACGACGTCCACGTACGACTCTTTGAAGGCGCCCTCGTAGTGGACCGGGCGCGTGCGGTCGTAGTTGTGAATCCATCCGGACAGGGCGGCGTGATTGGGGCCCGTGCCCGATTCGTTGCCCAGGGACCAGACGATGACGCTCGGGTGATTCTTGTCCCGCTCGACCATGCGAATGCCGCGCTCCATGTAGGCGCGGTTCCATTGGAACTCGCGCGTCGTCTCGTGGTAGGCCGCGTGCGATTCGATGTTCGCCTCGTCGATCAGATAGATGCCGTACTCGTCGCAAAGGTCGTACCATTTGGGGTCGTTGGGGTAGTGGGAGGTGCGAACCGTGTTGATGTTGAACTGCTTCATCAGGCGAACGTCGGCGATCATGGACTCGACCGTTACGGATCTCCCCCGGGTTTCGTGGTGCTCGTGGCGATTGACGCCTTTGAGAAGCGTCGGCTTGCCGTTTATGAGGAGCTGACCGTCGGCGATCTCCACTTGGCGGAAGCCCGTTCTGCAACTCACGGCCTCGATCGTCTCGCCGCTGCGGCGTTTGAGCGAGAGGACCGCGGTGTAGAGATGGGGCGATTCGGCCGACCATTTGGCGGGATTGGCGAGGGGCGCCTCGAGGACGGCGAAGGCCTTGCCCGTCAGTTCGACTTGGATCGCTTGAGTGAGGGGGCGGATCGCCTGTTTGCCGCGGCCGTCGACGAGGCGCATTTCGACTTCGTACTCGCCCAGGTCTTCGGCGCCCCACGCGGTGACTTCGGCCCGCGCGCGCAAGGTCGCGTCGCGGCGCTCCTTGTCCAAGGCGGCCGTGACGAAGAAGTCTCGAATGTGGACGCTAGGGGCCGCCATGAGATAGACGTCGCGGTAGATGCCGCTCAGCCACCAGTAGTCCTGGTCCTCGAGCCACGAACCGTTGCTCCAGCGGTAGACGCGTACGGCGAGGACATTCTTCTCGCCAGGCGGGCTGACGCAGTCCGTCACGTCGAATTCCGCGGTCACGCGACTCCCCTCGCTGTAGCCCACCTTCTTTCCATTCACCCAGACGTGAAAGGCGGACTCGACCCCCTCAAAGACAAGAAAAACCCGCCTCCTTTCCCAATCTTCCGGAGTCGCGAACTCCCGGCGATAGGAGCCGGTCGGATTCTCGTCTTCCGGCACGCCCGGGTAGAAGTTCATCGGGAAGGGCATCTTCACGTTCGTATAGATCGGCTTGTCCCATCGTTCTCCGCACGAGTTCCTCTCCATCTGCCATGCGCTCGGGACGGAGATCTCTTCCCAGGCGCCTACGTCGAACTCAGGACTCTCGAATCCCTCCGGAGCCGATCCCGGATTGGGCGCTAGATGGAACTTCCATTTGCCGTTGAGCGGGCAAACCCACGGCGACGCGGCCCGGTCGCACGTCGCGGCAGTTTGCTCGTCGGGATAGGGGACGAACGTGGCTCGGCCAGGCTCCTTGTTCAGGGCTACGGTTTGCGGGTCCTGCCAATCCGGGAGATTGGTCTTGGCGGTTTCCTGCATTCGATGGAACTCCTTCTGTCTTTTCTGCGCCTCTTCTTGCGTTTCATCGCCCGCCCGCGGGGCCGCCCTTTCTACCAGCCCGATCGACGCCCCGCAAGACCAATAACGGCGCGGTCTCCGCGGGACGAACGCGCTCCTCCCGCTCTCATACTTCCCGCCGGAATTTCCGCTCCAAAGCGAGGTCGAACGGCGTGGGAGCGAACCCGAGGTCCCGGCGCGCGAGCGAGATGTCAAACGAGCGATCTTCCGCGAAGCGTTCGACCATTTCCGGGTTCAGCGGAGATCCGGGCCAGACCCGGCGGAGCGCCTTGACGAACCGGAGGCTCGGCTTGAGCGGCAAGCGGACGATGAAGGGACGCCGGGAACCCGAGGCGTAGGCCACGGCCCGAACCATGTGGCGGTACGCCATCGGTTCCGGCCCGGCGAGGGTGTAGACGCCTCCCACCGTCGCGGGCCGCTCGAGACACGCCACGATGGCGTCGACGAGGTCCCAGACAAAGAGCGGCTGTACGAGATTGGCGCCCGACCCGAAAATGGGCAGGACGGGCGATCGCCTCATGAAGCGCGCCAGCCGCTCGATGTTGTGGTCGCCCGGCCCTCCGAAGATCATCGAGGGCCGCAGAATGGTCCATTGAATGTGGGAGGGCGCCGCCATCACCTCTTTCTCCCCCCTCCGGACCGCCTCGCGTAAGGGAGTCTCAAAAGACGAGAAGAGGCGCGTCGAGGAGAGCACGATGAAGCGCACGGGCAAGACCCGCTCCGACAACGCTTCGACGAGCGCGGGCGCGAAGCGGATATGGGCGAGATGGACGACCGTGCTGAGCCCTTCGGCGGCCCTCGCAAGGTCGCGAGGAGAGCCGGCCGATCCCTCGATGATCTCGACCTTCGGGCTGTCGGGCAGCCGGGCGCGATGGGAAGGGGTGTGAAGCAGGCACCGAAGATGCGCGCCCCTCTCCAAGAGACGCTGGGCGACGCGCTGGCCGGTGTGCCCCGTCGCGCCGGTCAGAAGAATGGAGGTTCTGTTCATCGGGGATTGTCCAGGAACCATCTTCCCGCGAACACGACCGCGGCCGCCGCCAGGGGAGAACAGAAAGACCCAAGAGGAGTGTAAGACTCGCTCACGATCAGGTCGGCCCCACCGACCGGGTCGGCCCCACCGACCGGGTCGGCCCCACCGACCGGGTCGGCCCCCTGCATCGTGCGAGACACACCGGGGAACGTTCGCTCGGCGAAGGGGAGCAGTGGGGGAATTGCGCTCGGCGCTCCCTCGGCGAGGGCGCCGCGTCCCTGGCGCATCAACCCCTCCCGGATCATGGGCGCCGCGAGGGGAAGCAATCTGTTCAGCTGAGCCAATGCCGGGCCCGGATCGCCATACGAGCGCGCGACCACCTCCATGCCCTTGCGGGGTCCGCCAAAAGGGGCTTCCAGAAGGGGCAGCAGGGAGTCAGGACCGGCGGGCCGCTTTGGGTCGACCGGCTTCTTCCGGCCGGCGAGGGCCAGCCGTCTGTCGATGAATCCCTTGAACCATTGGTCTGAGCCTGAGACCATCAGGAATCCCTCGATCTGGGCGACGTACACCGCCCTGGGGCGGGAGGGATGCTGGATGACTTCGTAGTGATAACCCTTGTAGGTCTGCCGGGAGAGCCTGGCCTTGAACGCGCGTCGCAGCGAGGCGAGAGATTTCTCCACAACGGAAGGATCCCGCATCTGGAAGAGAAAGACCGTTTCGGCGCCGGAATCGGTCCTGCGGGACAAAGCGGACAACTCCGGACCGAGAGCGGCCAGGAGATCGTCGAGGTTCAGGTCCAGGCTCTTCTCCATCGATTCCTGGAACTGTCTGAGGCCCTTCTCCGTCCTCGGGCTGATCTCCTGCGCTATCCGAACGACCAAACGTTTGATCTCCAGAGGCGAGCGCAGCCGGGCCGACCAGTATCCCTCAACGTCGCGCGTCATCCACCCGGGGGTCTGAAGAGGGCCCGAGGACGGATGCGTCAAGAAGAGCAAACCTCCCTTCTTGTCCGCGCCGCGTCCTCTCACCACGGCCCGGTGGTAGAAACCTTGACCCCGCATCTCCGCCGACACGGCCGCGAGATCCAGGAATCCCAGTCCCATCCATTCCACCGCCGGCTCCATGAGGCGCCAGATGCCCCGTTGCGATTCCGCCTCGAGCCGGCTCCAGAACGATCCTTTGTCCGAAGCGGCCAACGGGAGAGTCGACGCCGGCTTCAGCATGTCGTAGATCCGCTCGCCGTTGATGAAGACGAAAGCGTCGTTCGTCGAGTCGCGATGCCTCGACATGGCGCGCCACGCCGGACTCTCGACCAGGAGATCGCCTTTGCCCTTGGCCTTGGCGAAGATCCTTCCGCGCGAGAGGTTCCGAGTCAGGAAATCCCGAAGGGCGTCAGGCGACGTGGCCACGATCAGGCCGTCGTCCCCGAACCAGGCTGAACAAAGAACGGACCCATCCGGCCGGGCGTCGCCGTGCAGGGCGATTGCGTTTCCCGTTTCTTGAGGCTTGGAATCGCTCGCGGGCCGGCCCCAGGTTTCCCGGACGATCTGCCGCGCCCGCAACCAGTTGGGCCCGAAACGAGCCATCGCGTACACAACGGCGCGCGGGCGGCGCGGCCCATCCGGTTCCCCACCTCTCGCCTCCGGCGCTATCTCCACCGCCAGGGCCGCTTCACCCGTTGCGAGGGAGAGCAACTCCCGCGCGCCCCCTAGGCCCAGCCTCCTCGCGACCTCATCGAAGACGGGATTGAGCTGCTCCCGGCGCCAAGCCGCCGCCGCGGGATCCCTCCAAGCGCGGCAAGCGGCGGTCTCTTCCCAGCGGCGCCTCGAGCGTTCCAGGTCTGGAACGTGGATAAGGAGCGCCGTGTCGGCCGAGAACCACGCCTCCGGTTCCGTGACGCGCGGCGAGGGCCGCACCAGAGCACATGACGTGAGTCCCATCCCCAGGACCACCGACGGCCACAGCCGACGGCACGCGCGCTTTCCCGTGGAAAGCCAAGACATGATTGCCGCCTTTCTCTTGAGACAACCTCCCCGTCTCGAGCGTCTCGGCGGGCATTCTTGCGTGATTGCGCCGGAAAGCACAAACAAAATCGGCCCGCGCCGTCCCTCGACGCGCGCAGGCGGCGCTCTGCAACTGACTCGGATCTGCTTGCAGTCCTCTCCCGCAAGGCTCGCGCGGCAATCAATCCCCTGTCCTACTGTTCTCTGGAACTCGCGTCGTGCAACACGTTGCCTCGCACATCCCCTTTCCGCCAGCGAAGGAATGGCGAATTTGCTCTTGACAGCCGCCCGTTTCCCCCCTATAAATCCCCCTTTGTAGTTCTGGGAGGGAGAGACGGAGATGGAGAAACCATGAAGACCTACGCACCTAAAGCCGGTGATATCAAGGAGCAATGGTTCCTCGTGGACGCTGAGGGACAGGTCCTGGGGCGCTTGGCGTCGCGGATCGCCGCCGTTCTGCGCGGCAAGAACGACCCCCGCTACGCGCCCTACGCCAACATGCGCAACCATGTTGTGGTCATCAATGCCGATAAGATCCGTCTGACCGGCAAGAAATGGTCCGACAAGGTCTACCATCGTCATTCGGGTTGGATCGGCAATCTCCGCTCGTTGACGGCGGAGCAAGTCCACGAGAAGCACCCGACGGAGCTTCTGCGCCACGCCGTGCGGGGCATGATCCCCCATACGCGTCTGGGGAACGCCACCATGACGCGGCTGCGCCTTTTCGCCGGCCCCGAGCACACGCACGCGGCCCAGAAGCCCGTTTCCCTCGACCTGAGCCGCCGCCGGAGCGGAGACTAGATCCTGATGGATCTTCAGACTGAAACAAAGGAGATCAGAAACGAGTGCCGCCCATGACCGAGACCCTTGAGCAGTTCTGCGCCGTCGGACGCCGCAAGACCGCGACGGCCCGCGTTTATCTCAGACCAGGGAAAGGGAAGCTGACCGTCAATCGCCAGCCATGGAACCGCTACTTCGGCGAACGGCCGTTGTTCGACACCATGATGCGCGAGCCCTTGCGCGAAACGCACACCCTCACGAAGTACGACATCATCGTGAACGTTCAGGGGGGCGGCCACGTCGGGCAGGTTGGCGCCATCCGCCACGCGATCGCCCGCGCTCTGGCCAAAGCCAACCCCGCTCTTCGCGCGCAGCTCAAAAGGGCCGGTCTTCTGACCCGCGACCCGCGCATGAAAGAGCGCAAGAAATACGGTCTGGCCGGCGCGCGCAAGCGCTTCCAGTTCTCCAAGCGTTGATCTCTTGCCTCTGCAAGGGGCGAGCAAGAACATGAGGCGGCGATCTGCCGCCTTTTTTCTTTTCCCCGTCGAGCAAGAATGCTTCCTCTTTCCCTTCGGGATTATGTATAAGAGACCCTAACAGAGAGAAGGCGGCACGGGCGTCCCGCCCGTGTTTCATGGGCAAGATGCCAGTACCGTTTAACGGTTTTTGCCCTTTCCCCTCTTCTTTGCGCTCCTGGGCCGAATGCACGAATTGCGTCGCCAGATCGCAGTCAGGCCCAAGGCGCGGCGCAGCCGGCGCAGCCC
>Ga0315274_10004692_pt1 | contig 20043 bp, 18 predicted proteins | sample YL17G02_20_MG_FD_203700 | JGI IMG/M metagenome (GOLD analysis project Ga0315274, IMG submission 203700) | Sediment microbial communities from Yellowstone Lake, YNP, Wyoming, USA - YL17G02_20 | ecosystem: Environmental > Aquatic > Freshwater > Lake > Sediment | place: USA: Wyoming | collected... | reverse complement strand
CTGTGCCTCCGTGTGAGATCAAAAAACACGCGCTGTACCTAAACGTAAGTTCTGGGACAGAGAATTTCAAATACCTTTGGCTAGACTTTTAAACCTTTCATCCGACGGCCAAGGGAGAGAGGATTCAACTGCGCGCGTTCCCAACCCTGAACTTTCAACGTTGGACTTGGAACGTTCAACTCATCTTTTTCTCTTCGTCCGCCGGCTGAATCTTCAGCCCGCGCAGGACTTCGCCCATGTTGAGGCCGCCGCTGACCGACTGGCTGACGTAGGCCGCCGTCTCGCGCGATTCCTGTTCCTTGAGAAACGCCTTTCGGCTCAACGAAATCTTCTGTGTCTGGCGCTCGATCTTCAGAATTTTGGCTTCGATCATCTGGCCGACCTGGACGGCCTCTTCGGTCTTTTCGACCCGCTCGGAATCCAGCTGCGAGATGTGAATCAGCCCTTCGACCTCGGGGGCCAGCTGAACAAAGGCGCCGAACGGCGCGATCCGCGTGACCGTGCCGTGAACATCCGATCCCGCGCGATGCTCCTCGAGGAATCGCTCGAAGGGGCTCTTGGCCAATTGCTTGAAGCCAAGATTGATGCGCCGTCGCTCGCGGTCGAGACGCAGGACAACGGCCTCGACTTCCTGGCCCACCTGGACATAGTTCGACGGGGCCTTTGGGGCTTTTTCCCACGCCATGTCGGAAATGTGGATCAGCCCCTCGATGGCTTCGGTCAGCCGCACGAACGCGCCGTAGTTGGTGACGGCCGTGACGGTACCCTTGACGACGGTTTGGGGCGGGAATTGCTCTTCGATTTCGAGCCAGGGATCCTGGGTCACTTGCTTGAGGCCCAAAGCCATGCGGCGGCGCTCCTTGTCGGTTTCGAGCACAACCGCTTTGACGGCGTCGCCGACGTGGAGGTAGTCCTGGACTTTTTTGGGGCCGCCCGCCCACGACAGGTCGGAGGCGTGGATCATGCCCCGGATGCCTTCTTCGAGGCTGACGAAAGCGCCGAAGTCGGCCAGCCCGACGACCTTGCCCTTGACGACACTCTGCGCGGGATATTTCTCTTCAACTTTTTCCCAGGGGTCAGGCCGCGCCCGTTTGCGGCTGAGTGCAACCCGGCCCGTTTCGCGGTCCACCGACAGAACGCGCACCTTGAGGTCGCGCCCTTCCTTGAGATAGTCCTTGGGATCGGCCCCCCGCTCCCACGAGACTTCTTCGCGCGGGATCAGGCCGTCCATGCCGCCCAAATCGGCGAACGCGCCGAAGTCGAGGATTCGTTTCACGCGGACGACGCGTTCCTGGCCCGGTTCGAGCGATTCGAGAATGCGCTGGCGCTTGCGCGCCTCGTCTTCCTGGACCAGCTTGCGGCGCGAGAGAACGACCCGGCGGCGCTCGCGGTCGAGATCCAGAACATAGGCGTCCACGTCGCGGCTGAGCCAGTCGGCCAGGTTCTCGACGCGCGAAATGTCAATTTGAGAGGCGGGCATAAAGGCCGGGACTCCGATGTCCACAATCAGGCCCGACCGAACCACCTGAACAATGCGGCCCGAAACGGGGGTGGTGTTGCGCTCGGCCTCGGCCACCCGCTGCCAAGCCAGCTCGTCGGCCGCCTGACGGTAGGAGACGTCTATCTGGCCCGTTTCGCTTTCGCGCCCAACGATCTGGACAGGGATCGTGTCGCCGACGGCGACGCGAATCTCGCCCTGGGCGTCCACGAACTCATCAATGTCAATGACGCCCTCGGCCTTGTCGCCGACGTCGACGAGGACATACGTGCGTTTGACATCAACGATGATGGCATCCACGATGTCGCCCGAATCGAAGTCGTGAATCTTGTTGAGATACTCGCCGAGCAGGCAGTCGAATTCCGCGCTTTCGCCGTCCACCGCCGTCTCGACCGCAGGCCTCTTGGCCTCGGGGGCTGGAGAAGGAGCGACGGCCGCAACGGCCGGCGCGGGCGGGGCAGCGGTTTCGACCGCCGGCGGGGGAACACTTGGCGTTGCCGCCGGGGATTCGGCGACAGCCGTGGCCGCGGGCACGGCCTCGCTTTCCCTGGGCGCGGCTTCGGCGCGCGGTCGTCCCCCGCGGCTCAGCGCCTGCATGGGATCTATCGGCGCGAGTTCATCCTCGACCTCGCCTTTCGGCGGGGCCGCGGAAGTCTCGATTTTTCTTTCGCCGGTCATTGGCTCATGCCCTTCTTGCGACATAAGACGGCTTACTCCTGACAGAATCTCACGGTGCCGGGTGACGCGCAACGCACTCCGAGGGCATCCCTGTTCGCGTTGGCGGGCGGCCCACAGCCCGAGCGGCCGACGGGCCGGCAGCTGACGCTATACGTGTGGGTGTTCCACTCGACGGCCTTGCGAGGCATCCAGGAACCTTTGGGCGTGTTCGTGGGCGCCGCCACACGCTTGGCGCGCACGAATCGGCGTCACCGGTTGGCTGAAGCGGCAGCGAAAGGCCCGCCCGCCCGCGTTCCCATGGAACCGGCGGGACGGATTCGCCTCTCGCGTCTCCCCTCCTCGGGTCTGGCAGACAGCGTTCACTGCCCCTCAACACCAGACTTGCTGTTACTCGGCGGGTCAAACCCTGTCAAGGCGATTTTGCCCGGACCGCTTCGTCCGATTTTGGGAGATGCACCCTTCAAAATCCCGGCAGTGAGCCCGATGCCGCCGGCGGGACTTGACAAACGGCAACCCGGCGCGATAACGACAAGCCAACGCGCATGGACAGCCGGATTCGGCCATTGTCCGGCGCAGCCAGATTCCTGCATTCACGCTGACTCCTTGAAAGGACGCGCTGCCTTGGACAAGCCCAACCGAACCCTCCGCCTCCATGCTCCCCATGTTCTGAAGTTCCACGATGAAGAATGCCCTGCGCCCGGCCCGGGCGAGGTCGTCCTCGAAATCCTTTCGGTCGGCATCTGCCGCTCCGATCTTGACTACTATCACGACGGACATATCGGCGAGACGGCGCTTCGGGAGCCGTTGGTGCCGGGCCACGAGTTTTCGGCGCGGGTCATCGCCGGCGGCCTCGGCGTGGACCCCTCTCTCGTCGGGCGGCGCGTGGCGGTCGAGCCGGCCGTCTGCTGCATGGGATGCGAGTGGTGCCTGCGCGGCGACACCAATCTTTGTCCGAAAGTCCGTTTCTGCGGCACGCCGCCCGTGGACGGCGCGCTGCGGCGGCGCATGGTCTATCCCGCCGAATTCATGGCCGTCCTGCCCGACGACGTTTCCGACGACGCCGGCGCGGTCCTCGAACCGCTCGCCATCGGCGTCCACGTGCTCGACCTGGCGCGGCCACGCCTTGAACAGTCGGCGGCCATCGTCGGCTGCGGACCGGTCGGGCTTTCGATCCTCGAGGCGGCGCGGGCAGCCGGCGTGGGACCGATGTTCGTCTTTGACCGCCTGAAATGGCGGCTCGACCTGGCGTTGGCGTTGGGGGCCACCGAGGCGATTGACGTCGGGCGCGGCGATCCGGCGGCGACGCTCGATCATCTGACCCGTGGCCGGCGCGTGGACTTCGTGTTCGAAGCGGGCGGGACCGACGAATCGCCAGCGCTGGCGGCCCGGCTCGCGGCCCCGGCGGGCAAAGTCTTCCTGGTCGGCATTCCGCCCGGCGACAGAATCACGTTCTCGGCCGGGGTATCGCGCCGCCGGGGTCTGACGGTCTATGTCGTTCGGCGCTCGCGCAATACGCTTCATCGCGCAATCGAGCTGCTGCGACGCGGCGCGCTCGAAGCCGACCGCCTGGTCTCTCATCGTTTTCCCTTTGGCCAGAGTGAACGCGCGTTCAGCATGGCCCACAACTACGAGGACAACGTGGTCAAGGCGATCATCCGCGTGCAGGAGGAATGAGCCGGTGAAAAGCCCGTGGCCGGGGACGTGCATTTTTACATCATACCTGCAAAATTCGCTTGCATTCTTACATCAGAAACAGATGAATGCACTATGACCAGCGGCCACATACTCCGTTTGCTCGACAGACCGGATCGGTCGTTTTTCTTGTTCGGTCCCCGCGGCGTCGGGAAAAGCACCTGGTTGCGCGAGGTTTTCCCGGACTTTCCCTTCTTCGATCTCCTCGAGGCTTCGCTCTATCTCGAGCTGAGCCGGAACCCCGGCCGGCTGGAAGCCATGGTCGGAGACGCTCCCCCCGGATCGTGGGCGGTTGTGGATGAGATTCAGAAGATTCCCCACTTGCTGGATGAGATCCACCGGTTGATGGAGACCCGACGTTGGCGATTTGCCTTGTGCGGTTCGTCGGCGCGGAAGCTGCGGCGCGGCGGTGTGAACCTGCTCGGGGGCCGGGCCATCACCCGCCACATGGAGGCCTTCTGCTGGAAAGAGATGGGCGATTCCTTCGACTTGGCGTTTTCACTGGAATGGGGACTGATGCCCTCGGTGCAGTTCGACAAAAAGCGCGCCGCCGACATCCTGAGCTCCTACGTCAACACGTACATCAAGGAGGAGATCAAGGAAGAAGGGATTGTCCGGAACTTGCCGCCGTTTCTTCGGTTTCTCGGCGTCGCCGGCCAGATGAACGGTCAAGTCGTCAACGGCCAGAACATCGCCCGCGAGGCCGCCGTCCCGCGAAGCAGCGTGGAGAGTTACTTTTCGATCCTCGAGGATACGCTGCTGGGGCATTTCCTGCCCGCCTACCGACCGAACGTGAAGGTCCGAGAGCATGCGCATCCGAAGTTCTATTGGTTCGATCCGGGCGTTGCTCGGGCCGCGGCGGGTTTGCTGTTCGACCCGGTTGACCGGCTGTGGAAGGGCACGGCGCTGGAAACTCTGCTCTACCACGAGCTCCGCGTGTACAACCACGTGCAGAATCGGAACCGCCGGATCGCCTATTATCATGCCGGCGTGGGTTCCGAGGTTGACTTTGTCATTGAGACGCGAAAACGCCAGGCCTCGTCGCCGGCCCACGTCGTTTGCATCGAGGTCAAACTGGCGGAGAAATGGGATCGGAAATGGGAACGAGCGATGCGTTCCTTGCTCGGACACCGACAAATCCGCGTGGACAAGATGATCGGCGTCTATGCTGGAAAAAGGTCTTACCGCTTTGATGGCGTTGACGTGCTTCCGGTGGAGGAATTCTTGAGACGGCTTTATGCGGGAGAGGTGTTCTGACAAACCGGGAGGCCGGCCGCTTGCCCGCGCATCGTTTTCTCTTTACACGGAGCGAACGCGCGTTCAGCATGGCCCACAACTATGAGGACAACGTCGTCAAGGCGATCATCCGCGTGCAGGAGGAATAGAAAAGCACTCTGACGGGATAACAAGATCATCTGGATTTGGTCAAATCCCGTACGTCCTGTCATCCTGTCCAACAAACGAGGAACCAAACCAAGGAGGACCAACCCATGGCATCCGCGAAGTTCACCATCGGCATTGATTTCGGCACCGAATCGGCGCGCGCGGTTCTGGTCAACGTGCGCACGGGCGAAGAACTCGCCACCGCCGTTCACAATTACGCCGACGGCGTCATTGACGAAAAGCTGCCCGGCGCGACGCGCCGCCTCGATCCCGACACCGCGCTCCAGAACCCGCTCGACTACGTCGAGTCGCTCAAGAAGACGGTCCCCGCCGTCCTCAAAATAGCGCGCGTCAAAAGCGACGACATGATCGGCGTCGGCACCGACTTCACCGCCTGCACCGTCGTTCCCTGCAAGCGCGACGGCACGCCGCTCATGGCCCTCAAGGAGTTTCGCAAAAACCCCCACGCCTGGGTCAAACTCTGGAAGCATCACGCCGCCCAGCCCGAAGCCGACCGCCTCAACGAGGTCGCGCGCCAACGCAGCGAACCCTGGCTGCGATTCTACGGCGGCAAAATCTCCTCCGAGTGGCTCTTCCCCAAAATCTGGCAAGTCCTCAACGAAGCGCCCGATGTTTACGCCGCCGCCGACCGCTTCATCGAGGGCGCCGACTGGATCATCTGGCAACTCACGGGCGTCGAAAAACGCAACTCCTGCACCGCCGGATATAAAGGAATATGGGACAAACACACGGGCTATCCCGCGAATGACTTTTTCAAGGCGCTCGATCCGCGTCTCGAACGCGTCGTGGACGAGAAATTGATGCGCGACATCACGCCGCTCGGCCAGAAAGCCGGCGAAGTGACCGAGAAAATGGCCGCCCTCACCGGCCTTCGCGCCGGAACCGCCGTCGCCATCGGCAACGTGGACGCCCACGTTTCCGTCCCGGCGGTCACCGTGACCGACGTCGGCAAGATGGTCATGATCATGGGCACTTCGATCTGCCACATGGTCTGCGGGCGCGAGAAAGTCGCCTGCGAGGGCATGTGCGGCGTGGTCGAAGACGGCATCCTGCCGGGCTTGTGGGGCTACGAGGCGGGGCAGTCGGGCGTCGGCGACATCTTCGCCTGGTACGTGAACAACGGCGTGCCGGCCCCTTACGAAGCCGAGGCGCGCAAGCGAAAGATCGGCGTCCACCAATTGCTCGAAGAAAAAGCGGCGCGTCTCAAGATCGGCGAAAACGGCGTTCTGGCCCTCGATTGGTTCAACGGCAACCGTTCGATCCTGGTCAACGCCAACCTGACGGGCTTGCTGGTCGGAATGACGCTCGGCACGCGGCCTGAACACATCTATCGCGCGCTGATCGAGGCCACCGCGTTCGGCACCTATAAGATCATCGAGAATTTCCACCGCAACGGCGTGCCGGTGAACGAGGTCTATTGCTGCGGCGGCCTGCCGGAGAAAAATCGCCTTCTCATGCAGATTTACAGCGACGTGACGGGCCGCGAGATGCGCGTAGGGCGGTCGGCCCAGGCCGGAGCGCTGGGGGCTGCGATGTTTGCGGCGGTGGCGGCGGGAGCGGCGCGCGGCGGCTTTGACACGATCCAGGAGGCCGCTGCCAGGATGGCCGGCCTCAAGCGCGACGTCTATCGCCCCAACAAGGAACGCCACGCGCAATACGCCGAACTCTTCCGCGAATATGAAATCCTTCACGACTACTTCGGCCGCTACCAGAACCCGCTGATGCGCACCCTCAAGGCCTTGCGCGAACGGGCGCATGGGGAGTGACTATCGGCGAGATTCACGCCGGTCAATTTCGCTTGATTTTGCGCGCCGATCAAAGGCAGAATGACTTTCAATCCAACGAGGGAGAGGAGAGCGATCCCAATGCCTTTGAGTTTCGCGGAAGTCGTTGAATCCGTACACAAACTGGACCCGGAATCCAAGCGCGAGCTGCTGGATTTGTTGCGCGCGTGGCTGATCGAAGAGCGGCGGGCCGAAATCCTCGCCAACGCCGGGTCGGCGCAGGCCGAATATGAGCAGGGCCTCGCCAAACGCGGCTCGCTGGCCGACCTGATGGAAGGCCTCTATGGAAAGGGCGACCCATGCTGAATCGTGAAACCCTCAATTCTCTCCTGGAACGAGCCCGCGCGGAGCTCCAGAGAATCTACGGCGACCGGCTGCGTAGCGTCTATTTGTTCGGCTCATGGGCGCGGGGCGAGGGCGACGAGGATTCCGACGTGGACGTTGCCATCGTGCTCGATGAAGTGCCCGACTATCTCGCCGAAATTGAGCGCACAAGCGAGTTGTTCTGCGATCTGGGTCTCGAGGCGGACGTGCTCATCAGTTGCGTGTTCATTGCGGAAGATGACTTGTCCGCAGGCCGCTATGCGCTGCACCGCGCGGTTCAACGGGAGGGCGTGCCCGTATGAAGAAGGAAATCGCGGAGCACTTGAATCGCGCCGGCGAGTTTGTCAGCGCCGCCGAGGTGTTGCTGGCCAACGACATGCCGGCAATTGCGCTGGGCCGCGCTTACTATGCAATGTTTCACGCCGCCACAGCGGCTCTTCTGACGCGCGGTGTTGAACGGAGCTCGCACCACGCGCTGATTGCCGCGTTCGGGCAGTATCTCGTCAAGCCGGGATTGGTCGAGAAGCGCTACCACTCGTATCTGCGCGACGCGTTTGTCGCACGCATTGACGGGGATTATGGGTCTTTCGCTGTGACGGATCCCAAGAAGGTTGAAGCACACATCGAGCAGGCGCGCCAATTCATTCAAACGTGTCGGAACCTATGCGAGCAAGTGTGAGGGTCTGCGCAGCTACTTCGGCCGCTACCAGAACCCGCTGATGAAAACGCTCAAGGCGCTGAGGGAGAGGGCGCATGGGGCATAAGGATTCGAGAATATCCTCGGAGTGGATCGACCGCCTGGTTGGGGGTTCGTTCCAGAGCGAGCTTCTTGATGTTCGCATTTCACGGCCCGGCTTTGGTCCATACCTCGGTTGCGGAGTGTTGCAGTGGCAAGATGCTCCGGACGGAATCAAGGTGGAAGCCAATACGCCGTCAGACATCAATCTCATGCGCGTTTGGCTAGCGAGCGGTCCACCACCCGGGAAACTCTTTGCAGAAGAGGATTTCTGGTCGGTTAGGGCGCGTACTCCAGAGCAAGTCGAGGTTTCAGCGGACTGGTTGCTACAAAACGGGGAACTATCCGGGCCCTCTGTCAGATGGGTACTGCACCCGAAGCGTGTGACTCTCACATTTCGAGAGGAATCAAGCCTCTCTCGGTTCCTGGGCGTGATCCGTCTTGAAGACAGACATATTTGGACCCGTTGCACGCCGGACCTGAGACAGTGTAGTCAATCGTGCGCGGTTCATTACACGTATTGCCTTCCTGTCCAATCGAAGTACGCCTCTATCCGTCTCTTGGAAGGCCCTGGTTCACTTGGGATAGTGGAAATCATCCCGAGCGAGAATGCAGCTGCTGGATTAGAAACGGTGGCACGCTGCTTTTTGACAGCGCTCGGTTTCCTCTTTGGCCATTTCATTCAATTCCTTGGCTATGAGTGGTCGAATGGGCAGGTGAGACAGCACGTGCTCTTCTCTCGGGCTGGAGAGCGCGAGAATCAATGGTATAAGCCCCTCCAGCCACCGTGGGTGGCGAGGAAAGCGTTGTCTGTAGAAAGCCTGCTCGCTCGGGCGGTGGACTACCTCGTGGAAAATGGCGAGAACTGCCTCCTGGCTGCCATTCTCAGCACGTGCTGGAATGTCGCCGATTGTTTCATCACGTCCCGCGCTCTCGTTGCGGCTGTTCTTCTAGAGCGACTCGCTCGCGAAGCGTGGAATGCCCTTGATAGGCCACCGGGGTTAGCGAATCTCCGGAAGGACATTGATCTGGTGAGTAGAATGCTGTCGGAGAATCCAGACCAGTTCGCGTCTGAGAATTTCGTGGCGCGTGCATGCGGGATGCTCGGAGCAATGAAAAGCCCACAGTGCAGAGAAATGCTCTATCACATTCGAGACGAGGGTGGCGTCTCAATTCGAGACGACGAAGTTGAGGCTTGGGATTCCATCAGGAACCGACTGGCACACGGGAACTTTGCCGACTGGGTCACAGTCAGATACCCGCTGCAACACGCGGTCGATGATTGCTCTCGTGTCGCAGGAACAATCAACAAACTTGCGCTTTATCTCTTCGGCTACGAGGGGCCATATATCGAATACTCTGAATCGGGATGGCCAGAAAAAGACTTCCAGCCATCCTATCGGCCGGGTGCGAGAGTCAAATCTCCCGATTGACCTCGCCAGACGCGGGCACGTGGCGAACAAGCGAGCACTGTTGGGAGGCACGGGTTCATGTCGTGTGCATTATGTCTGCGGGAGAAGAAACTCTGCAAGTCACACATTATTCCGCAGTTTTTTTACGAGCCTCTTTACGAAAACGGTCAACCCAGGAAGTTCTTTCAGATTTCCGGCGACCCGGTCAAGAAGACAATCTCCCGACAGCAGGGAATCTGGGAGTATCTTCTCTGCGAGGATTGCGAGGCTCAATTCAGCGGTCTTGAAGACTATGGACGCAGAATCATATTCGGAGGTTGCGAGATAAGAGTAAGCCAGCGTCCAGATGGATTTCTTATTCACGATATCGACTATGCAAAGTTCAAGCTATTCCAGATGTCAATACTCTGGCGCGCAGATGCTTCAACCCGTCGGGAGTTCTCGAATGTGAATCTTGGTCCACATAGAGAGCGGTTACGTGATATGATTTCTCGGAACGATCCCGGCATGTGCTATCAATATGGTTGCATGATAGTTGCGTCCCCTCTTCTAAAGCGAGAACGGATTAACATGATAATGCCTCTGGGTACGGTGAAATGTGAATCTCATCATCTTCATCGGTTTTTGCTGAACTACACATTGTGGGGCTTCTTTGTTTCCAATCACATGCATCAGTTGAAGAATCTGAAGATGTTCCTATCTGAAGATGGTACCCTGCCCGTCGTGTATGACAGGGATCGCGTTCGTCGTCTACTCGGGGGATTCGCTCGTGATCTTCGCGAAGCGGGAAAGATCACTTCATCAGGCGAAGTGTGCTAGACAGCGGGGAAGTTAGAGGGATTGTTGCGAGATCACGGGGGACACTTGCGACCATCTGTCGCGAACGGCTTCGGGGTGTGTATTTGTTCGGTTCACGCTCGCGGGGCGAGGGCGACGAGGATTCCGATGTGGATGTTGCCGTGGTGCTCGATGAAGTGCCCGACTACCTCGCCGAGATCGAGCGCACAAGCGAGTTGTTCTGCGATCTCGGTCTTGAGGCAGAGGCGGGAGGCGAGAGGTGGGAGGTCTGAAACAGCAAAGCGGCGTCGTGCCGCCGCACTCCAAGAGAGGTGCGCCGATTTCACAGTATTGATCCCTGAAACACGGGAAAGAACTGGCCATGATGACAAAGCGACAAGCGATCTCGGCGGGCGTGTTTCTGGCCCTCGCGGTGGGGTGTGCGGTTGCGCCGTTCGTGGCGCCGAAGCTGACCCACAAGGCCGACGAGGCGTTTGCGCCCGGCGCGGGGCAAGACAATCTGCTCGTCGTCGCCACGTGGAACATTCGCGGCTATCCCGAAGACGACGAGTCGGACACGCGCTGGATGCACCAGCAGTTGGCCGACCTGAAGGCCGACGTTCTTTGCGTTCAGGAGATCGCCAACGCCGAGCGCGTCGAGACGTTCATCGCGGATGACAAGCGGCTTGCGCGCTCGGCCTTCCTCGATTCGTCCGACGGCCAGGACAACGCCATCTTCGCCGACGAGAAGGTCAGCCTCGACGACATCGCCGACCCCGAAGGCTTCCAGCATCCCGCCCAGGCCGCCTACGTCTCCTGCAACGGCTTCGACGCCCTCGTCGTGTCGGTCCACCTTTCGTGGACGAACAAGGAAATGCGCGCGCACGAGAAGACGCTGCTCAAGAAGGTCGTGGCCGACGCCCTTCAACGTGACCCCGACGTGATCATCGCCGGCGATTTCAACACGACCGAAAAGGACATCGAGACGCTGGCCGGCGACATCGGCCTGGTCGTGATGGTTCCCGCCGGCCAGGACGGCCAGGGCACCACCCACGCTGGCAACCGATATGACCATTTTCTGATCTCGCCCGACCTGGCCAACGAGGAAGCCGTGTCGGCGCACATCGAAACCTTCGCCGGCGACGACCTCGCGGTCGCCAAACGCGTTTCGGACCATCTGCCTGTCGCGGCCGTCTTCAAGACCGACGCCGCATTCCGCGACCGAACCTCGCCATGACTGCCGATGGTGCCGCCGAATTTGCTCTGCAAAGCTTCTTTGACCAGCCTTACTCTGTTTTTTCGATTGCCCGGCGCGCGCGGTTGGGGCATGAAAGCCATCGGAAGCGAGGAACGAGGATGACCCGACAAGAGGTCATGGAAATCGCGGCCAGGGCGCGCGAGGGTCTGAAGGCCATCTACGGCCAGCGCTTGCGTGGGGTCTATCTGTTCGGCTCGTGGGCGCGCGGCGAGAGCGGTGAGGATTCGGACGTGGACATTGCCGTCGTGCTCGATGAAGTGCCCAATTCGTTTATCGAGATCGAACGAACGGGCGATCTTTTTTCAACGCTGGGTCTGGACGCCGGAGTGTTGGTCAGTCGGGTCTTTATCCCCGAACTGGATTTTCGCGCCGGGCGATATGCGCTGTATCGTGCGGTTCAGCGGGAAGGTGTGGCCATTTGAAACCCACCGTCCGTGAGTATCTCGACCGGGCCGAGGAGTTCCTCGGTGCGGCAGAAGCTCTGGTGGAAAGCAAGTTCTTCTCCATCGCCACGGGACGCGCTTACTATGCGATGTTCCACGCGGTCACCGCAGCCTTGTTGGCCCGGGGAATCCAACGTAGCTCGCATCACGGGACTATTGCCGCGTTTGGCGAATTCCTGGTGAAACCCGGCCTTGTCGAAAAGCGTTTCCACACCTGGCTGCAAAACGCATTTGAAGGTCGCGGCGACGGCGACTACAGCCCGGTCCCCACGTCCGATCCCGAAATCGCTCGAATTCAGATTGAGAGGGCCCGCGAGTTTATCCGGCTCTGTCGCCAGCTTTGCGAATCTTGAAAACGCCCAAAAAACAACCACGGAGAGAGGGTAACACGGGCGAGAGATCGCCTTTTCCCCGTGTTCCCCTGTTCCCCGTGGTTATACTTCGATTCCGCCCTCAATCCGCAATCCGCACTCACACCACCTTGTCGGGCACGACGAACGGCGGGCGGGGTTTGCGCGTCAGCAGCTCGTTGGCCTTGTCGGCCAGCGGGCCGGTGAACTTCTCGGTCTTCGGATCGAACGTCAGTTTCGGCCCGACCCGCAACATCGTCTCTTCGAGTTTGACCTCGTTTTTCTTCAGGTGGTCGGCCATGCGCTCGAGGGCCTCGACTCCCCACTTGTTGCCTTCGAACACCTTGGGCTGCGTTGTGAACGGCACTTCCTCGCCCAGCCGGTAGGAAATGTTGGACAGGTGGATCGGCACACAAGAATAGAAGGCCACCAGCACGTCGGCGCGGAGGTCTTCGATCTTGCGGCTGCGCATCACGTCAATGAAGTTACGGAAATGGCCGCCCTCGCCCCGCTCCGGCAGTTCGAGAATGGGCAGTTTTTCGCCCTCGCCCTTGCCGTCGGGATAGAACCGGTTGCCGGAGACAACGCCCTTTTCGAAGTGATAGGTGTCGCCAACGCCCGAGCCGAAATACCGGTCCATGTCCTTGGCGCCTTTGGCGCTGGGCAGGCCGCGGACTTCAAACATGAGCAGCGTGTCGCCGTATTCGAGAATGGACGCTTGGGTGTTGGCCGTCTGGCCCTGGTCCTTGTAGCCCAGTCGCCCGCCGACGCCAATCACGCTGGTCGGAAGGGTGCTGTTGGGGATTCCCCAGCGCGCCTTGTCCATCTCGTGGACGCCCTGGTTGCCGATGTCGCCGTTGCCGAAATCCCAGAACCAGTGCCAGTTGTAGTGAACGAGGTTTTCGTGATAGGGCTGCTTGGGGGCGGGGCCAAGCCAGATGTCGAAATCAATTTCCGCGGGCGGTTCCTTGATCTCCTTGAAGCCGATGCTGTCGCGGCGTTTGTAGCACAGGCCGCGCGCGACGAGCAGTTTGCCGTATGTCCCTTTCTTGCACAGCGCCTGGATGACCTCGCCGAGATTGCCGCTGCGGCCCTGCGTGCCGTGCTGGACGACGCGGCCATACTTGCGGGCGGTCTCGACGGCGATCCGGCCTTCGTGGACGTTTTGGCACAACGGCTTTTCGACGTAAACGTCCTTGCCGGCCTGGCACGCCCAAATGGTCATCAGCGAATGCCAGTGGTTGGGCGTGGCGATCGAAATCGCGTCGAGGTTCTTGTCTTCGAGCGCCTTGCGAACGTCCTGAACGCACTGCGGCGCTTTGCCGGCCTTGTCTTCGAGACGCTTGGTCCGGCCTTTGAACAGGCGGCTGTCAATGTCAATCAGGTAGCCAACCCGAACGTCCTTCATGCCCGACCATTCGCCGATGTGCGCCCCGCCGCGGCCGTTAATGCCCGCGACCCCGATGACGATGGTTTCGTTCGAGCCGATGATCTGGCCCGACGATTTGGTGCCGCTGATCGCAAAGGTGGCGCCGGCCGCGGCCAGCGAGCCTTTGAGAAAATGGCGACGCGTTACACGTGACATGCCGAGACTCCTTTCCCTTGTATTCTGATGAAAACTGCGGGCAATCCGCCGACTGCGGCTCTTACGATGCAAGGCCAAACGCGCCTGTCAAGCCCCGAAGAAGGCGCAAAGCAGATTTTGGGCTGAACCCGGCCCGAGGCTTATTCAGCGCCGTTGTGGCGCAGGCTGTTAGCCACAGGCGTTTAACGGTTTCCCATCCTCCGCTTCTTTGAAGAATCTCGATTGAAGCCTTTGACAGGATGACAGGATTCACGGGATTCTGAAATCTGGGAAATCCTTTGCCCGCCATCCCGTTCATCTTCTTGCCTGTTTTCGGCTCCTCCCAAAAAGCATACACGTCCGCCGTCGCGCCAAGCCCGGTATTCCTTCCTGGCTCTGACCGGTTCGCGAAAACCCTGAGAGAGCGGAACGAGTCAATGCCCGTGGGGATTCTCCGCGCTTCTCCGTGCCGCCCGATCGCTGGGAGAAGCCCCGCTGGCCGGATTCACAGGATTCTTCGTCTCCTTTCATCCGGTTTATCCTGTCATCCTGTCAAAAGGGTTCTCGCCACGCCAAAAACCACTAAACGCTTCTGGCTGACAGCCTGCGCCACTATTCGTCCGCCTCGTGCGGAAACCATCGGTCAATCGGCGACTGAGCGAGCTCGACCAAGAAGGCGGAGATTCGCTCGCAGACCAAATCCAGGTAGCGCTGCCCTTTTTCGGCCGTCGCACCCGACGGATCGCCGCTGGCGCAATGATCGTTCAGTCGGGCGAACTGCCGGCTGGTCTGCACCCAGCCTTTCCTCAGCGCCTCGAAACGAAACGGCCGGACCTTTCCGTCGCCGGCGTTGGCCAGCTCGACCAGCTCGGGATAGAGCGCCAGCGCGACCGAGGTCTCGAATTGCCCCGCGTGGTCATCCGGCTTGTCGAATATCTCGTTATAGTGGTCCAGACCCACCTGCCACCAATTGCACTGAAACACGTGGACGTCGAGGTCGCACTGAATCTGCCGGATGAGCGGCCGGAAGTCGTTGCCGCCGTGGCCGTTGAGCAGGACGATCTTGCGGAGGCCGTGTTTGCGAAGCGACCCGACGATGTCGCGCACGATGGCGTCGAGCGTCGTCTGCGACACATGGATCGCCAGAGGGAAGTCCAGCAGGTTGCAGTCCACTCCGTACGGAATGGCCGGAAGACAAATCACAGAGCGGCATTTCTCCCACGCCATGCGGCAGCTGCGTTCGGCGATATAGGAAGTGTGGAGAAAGTCCTGGCCTTCGGGAAGATGGCGGTTGTGCGGTTCGATGGCGGCCAGAGGCAGCACCGCCACTTCGGGCTTTTTCTGCGAAAGCCGATAGAGGTTCGTTTTCGTCAGGTCCCATTCGGCGATCATCGTGATTGCCCTTTCGAGGAGGAATACTGATTCAAGCCTTTGACAGGATGACAGGATTCACGGGATTCTGAAATCCGAGAAATCCCGTTCCGGCATCCGGTTCATCTTCCTTGCTTGTTTTTGGCTCGTCCCCAAAAACCACGCATCCACCGCCGCGCCAAGCCCTGTGTTCGTTCCGGTCTTTGGCCGGTTCGAGAAGACCCTGAGAAAGCGAAATGATTCAATGCCCTTGCGGATTCTTCGCGCCTCCCGATGCCGTTCGATTGACTGGAGCAGCCCTGGGGTTGGATTCACAGGATTTCTCTCTTGGCTTCATCCGGTCCATCCTGTCATCCCGTCAGACGAAACTTGCTCCGCCGACACCATTCAAGGCCCGTGACTCCTGCCCGGCGCAGCATCTCGCACCCGATAGCTTATTTGCCCTCCACGCGAACATACAGATTGGCCATGGCCGTGTGGCCCAGCTTGTTGGCGCGCTCGACACGGACCAGATAGTCGCCCGGTTTTTCGAAACGATGGGTCGTGATCGCGAAACCATCCTTGGCCAACGCCTTGACGCAGCCGTCGGACTTCACCGTCACCGGCGCGCTGCCGTCGCCGAAATCCCACTTCTCCTCGCCGTCGGTCGTCCGAAACGACCGCACCTTGAACGTCACCGGATCGCCCGGCTTGATGTCGAACGTGGGCGCGTAGGCAGCCTGCATCGTCGGCGGAATCTGATCGGGATGCGCTTTGTCGAGAATCTGGACGATGGCAAAATCATAAGCGACGTTTCCCTGGCCGTCGGTCACTTTGAGAACCTCGCTGTACTGTCCGGGGCGGTCATACGTGCGCTCCGGCGTTGGGCCCGAAGCCTTCGTCCCGTCGGTGAACGTCCACTCATATCGGGCGATCTTGCCCGAAGCGCACCACGACCGCGTACCGTCGAGCGTGACTTTTTCGCCGGCCCAGGCCAGATGATGAGGCCGCGCGACCGCGATCGCTTTCGGCGCATACTGCTTCACGTAGGCTTCCCAGCAGAATGCGTATGCCGCCTGAATTCCATAGTTGCCCGACGGTTGGCGACTCTGGATGGCAAAATGCAGGTGCGCCCAGCCGCCGCTGCTGCCTTCCTTTCCCAGCGTGCCAACCTTCTGTCCCTGCTTCACGCGCACACCCGGTTTGATGGCCGGGTCAATCGCTACCAAGTGGCTGTAACGATAAAACCAACCCTGGTCGTCGAGCAGGTCCACGCGGTCATAGCGCGGCTCAATAGGAGCGCCTTTGTAGCCGGGCAGCGTCGCGGTCGAAGCCATGACGACCAGGCCGTCCACACACGCCACGCAGTCCACCATGCCCTCGGCCCCGCCGAAGTCCTCGCCGTAGTGGTAGTAGATGCTGCGCGGGCCGGGTCTCTCGCCGCCGTCCACGTGGACCGGCTCGTTGGCCATCTGGGTGCCGCTGGCAAACCACCGCTGGCGGAGTGGATAGGTAAACGTTCCGGGGGCCATGAGCGATGAACCGGCGGGCCACAGCCGCAGCCGCGCGTCCTTTTCGAGCGCCCAGGGATTGCCGCGACTGTTGCTGAGGTAGCCCTTGGTGATCGAGCAATCAATCTGGACGCCGGCGACCGTTGCGGGCAAGCGATAGTTGGCCGAAACCAGCGTCACCGGCTCGCCGTTGACCTCGACCTTGACGCGAGCGGCTCGAATCGCGTCGCAGATCGTGTCGCGGGTCTCCTCGATGGCGAGCAATTTGACGGTCGCCTTCTTGCCGTCGCAGAGCGCGACCTCTTGTGAGTCGCCGATGTTCATGTCCACGACGCGCACGAGCGGCGTTCGCGTCGGCTCGGGCGGTTGAGCCGCGATGAGCAACGGGCGCATGACCAGCAGCAAGCCGGCAGCAAACAGAAACCGACGCACACCAAGACGTTTGAGCGGAGACATCGTTCGACAACCTCCTCATTCGAGATAACCAGGCGACCTTATCGTTCGGATGTCGCTTTTGTGCGTTTCAGAAAGTACTCGAAAAACAGGTACAGCTGCTCATTCGATTCCGCCGTCGGATTGTGATCGGGGCGGCTGGTCAACGCCACACGATTCTCATAGCCCAAGAACTTGTTCACGGCCACGGCGTGATTGAGCGCCTTCCACCTCTCGGGCCGATCCTCGGAGCCGCCAGAGACGAGAAAAGGCCGCGGCGCCATCAGGGCGTGCAGCTCGTGGAGATCGTGGCCTTCGGCGACCATGCGCCTGTAAGCGCCCGTGCGCGAGTTGTTGGCCGTGACGACGCCGGGAGCGCGTTTCGTCCCGAGCTCATATCCCAGATACCACGGCTCCCAGTAGTTCACGTTGGGGCGGCTCTCGTCAAAGACGATACCAGGGTCCGACCAGACCGAGCAGGCGAACTTATCGTAGAGGCACGAGGCGAACATCGCCCATTTGCCGCCATAGGAATGTCCCATGATGCCCACGCGCCTGGGGTCAACTTCGGGCAGGTTCGTTAGCGCGTTGTAGCAGTTGGCCGCCGCGTAGGCCAGTGCCGACAGCGGCTGAAGCTCGGCCTTCGCTTCGCTGGGATAATAGAGCGAAGCTTGGTGGCCGACCGACAACGCGACGAATCCGCGCCGGGCCAGTTGAAGCGCAAAATCGCGATAGTCCTTGCCCAGCCCGATGGCCGTCTCGGGTTCATAGAAAACCACCACGACGGCGGCAAACGGCCCCTGACCATCGGGAACGAGCAGATAGCCGGAAAACGTCCGATGGTCGGGAGCGATTTCGATGCTGACCTTGTGCTGCGTGAAATTGTCCCCGCGGGTTTTTCCCAGATACTCAATCTTGGGTTTGTCCAAAAGCGGCGGCCAGGCGCCCATCATCCCATGCCACCAGGTCAGAATCTCCTGCCGTCGTTTCGGCCATTGAGAGGGGGTCTTGACGGGCGTGCCATCGTAGAAGCTCAGAGGCGATTTGTAGTTGCCGAAATCTCGCGCAAATTGGGATGGCGGGGTGAAAAACGGCGCAATCTTGCTCCAGAGCTGCCCTTCGGATGATGGTACAGAGAACGCTTGTTTCGCCAATTCACTCGGCGGGGTCGGTTCCGCGCAGAAAACCAACCATCCCGCCGAAACGAAACACAGCGAAGCCGCCGCAGCGCCAACGATGCTCTTCTTCATTTCGCCCTGTTTCTCCTTCTCGTTCGTAGTACCCACTTCAGTGGGGCTTTTCTCAAGCCGCCCAAAGGCGGAACTCCGAGCGACAGGATGAATTCCGTCCCCTATTTGATCCGATAGGTCCTCTTCGCCCCATCCATTCCGACGGACACGGCGTACTCGCCTTTGGCGGCGTCCACAGACACCTTGATGAACTCGCCCTTTTTCGGGTCGCCGAAGTTGGCGATGTATTCGGGCTTCGTGTTTCCCGTTTCCCCATATTGCGTGTTGTAGTGAATCTGGTGGATCGCCTCGACGCTCGGCAATTCCTTGAGCGCGCGAAAGGCGTTGGGCTGGATTCCCTTCCGGGGGCCGTTCATCGCCACGCACAAGGTTGGCGAGATCGCGCGAAGAAGGACCGGGTTGTTGCTCAGGTCCATGCCGTGGTGCGTGACCTGAAAGAGGTCTATTTTCCCTACGATGTTCTTCGGTTGGGCCAGATGGTGCTCGACGTTCCAGGTGATGTCGCCGCCGGCGAAGAATCGAAACTTGCCGTATGTGAGCACCAGCGCAATGCTCCGCGCGTTGTCGCCGATGTCGGGCTTGCGAATCTCAAACCCAGCAACGGGCGCGTCAACGTCGCCGTCAAATTCCTCGACCTTCTTTTCCGCGGCCACGCAATGAAGCCGCAGCGGCGGAATCTTGCCCGTCGGGTCGTTCTTCATCGGAACGTCGTCGCCGGCTTTGACCGCGCCGACCTGCCCCTTCGTGGCCTCCTCGTAGAGCGGATAAAGCGACTTGGTTTCATCTCTGTCTTCCGCGGGCGTTCGCGCACCCTTGTCGAGGAATCTCCGGATCGGGATCATCTTCGACAGTTGCAGGATGCCGCCGAAATGGTCGGAATGAAAATGCGTGGTGATCAGGCAGCCTATCTGCTTCAGTCCGGCGCATTGAGTAGCCCGATAGATTCGCTCGGCGTCGCGGTGTTTGGGTTCGAGCGATCCCGTGTCAATCAGGAACGATTCGCCCAGCGGCGTCACGATCAGCGTCGAGCCGCCGCCCATCATATCGAGGAAATAGATGTCGAGCGTTTTGGGCGGAACGGCTTTTACCGCGCGGTGGCCGAACACAACGCACGAAGTCAGGCAAAGTGCGAGAGCGAGTGTGGTGAAAAGGGATTTCACAGCGGTCTCCTTTCGCTCGTAGTGCCCACTTCAGTGGGGTCTCTGTTCGCAGTTCCTACCCCGGTGGGCCATTGCGCATGAAAGGCCCCCACTGAAGCAGCGATTTAATCGCTCCAGTTGATTTGACTGGGGGTCATTTGAAGCGGAAGTCAAGTTGGAAATTGTAGAGCCAGGGGATGTGGGGATCGAGGCCTTCGGTGCGGAGGATGCGGGGGAGGCCGTGGTAGTGTTGGCGGAGGCGGTCGGCGTTGGGTGCGTTGTAGAAGGTGACGAGGATCGTGTCGTCGGCGACGCGGATGTCGCCGTCGAGGGCGGCCAGGAGATGATCGGCGAAGTGTTGGGCATCCCAGGTGAGGAAGGGATCGCCGAGGCGCTGGCGGGTTTGGTGGAGGGCGGTTTGGGCGATGAGGGCCAGAGACA
>Ga0315274_10004690_pt1 | contig 20049 bp, 10 predicted proteins | sample YL17G02_20_MG_FD_203700 | JGI IMG/M metagenome (GOLD analysis project Ga0315274, IMG submission 203700) | Sediment microbial communities from Yellowstone Lake, YNP, Wyoming, USA - YL17G02_20 | ecosystem: Environmental > Aquatic > Freshwater > Lake > Sediment | place: USA: Wyoming | collected... | reverse complement strand
GCATACGAATCTGGACGTGGTCTTCCACACGGTGGAAATCGAACATCAGATCGGTGATGGGGAGCCCCCCTAGCACAAACCGCGTCCCGATCCCTTTCGAAAGACTCAGGATTGCGAGATAGGGTTTGTCGAACTGGTCTTCTCCGAGTTCGAAAAACACGTCCTCGCGTTTCGTCCAGATCTTGAAGAGCCCTTCCTGCGCGGTGGCGTCTTCGAGAACTTCCTTCCACTTTTTGTATTTGGGTTTCTTCTGGGACGCCTCGGCGGGGGTTTTCCTGCCCCTCGCGTCGAGCTTCGTTCTGTACGAATGTTCTTTCTTTTTCTCCTTGGCCTCTTTCTCCTTGTCGCCTTTTTCGTCGTCCTTCTTCTGACCCTCGTCGGTCTTGGGCTCGTCGGCCATCGCGACGGCGCGGTCACTGCCTCCGGAAGACGGCGCAACAAACGCGTAGCTCGTCGCGACGGCGAACGCGACAAAAAGAATGGCCAGAATCCGCAGCTTCATCATGCCATGACACCTCCTGCAATCAGTCTTCAGCGGGTATGAGAGTGTTTACGAAAAACAAATGCGTTCGTTCCAATCGATTGCCGGGTTTTGTGTGGTGGTTCGCCTATCGCTCCATTCCATAATGAAGAGCGCGAAAGCGTTTTTCAAGGAGAAAACCCCCGAAACGAGGAGCAACCCTCTGGGGCTATTCGATTTAACATGCGACCGCTTTGTGGTAAACTGGTGCTCCGGCCTTCGTGTTCTGCGACGTCCTATACAAGGAGGGAACTCGCATGCGAATCGTCTCGTGGTCGCGCGTGTGTCGGTCGTGCGTCTCCTGGCGCGCCGCCGGCTTCGGACTCGTTCTGGCTCTGGGTCTGAGCTCGATCCCTCGTAACACCACGGCGGCGGGACCCGCGCAGCAACCCGCCCCCGTCAAAAAAGTCCTCACCGTCGAACGAATATTCTCCGACCCTCCGCTCGTTCCCTCCGCCCCCTCGGGGATCGCATGGCTTCCCGACAGCCGCGGTGTGACGTATCTCCGGACGCCGCAAAAAGGGGAAAAGGCGGCGACACAGCTCGTCGTGCGCGAGGTGCCTTCGGGGAAAGAACGCACGCTCTGCATCGTCGATACCGTCACGGTGCCCAAGGATTTGAAAAAAAGCGAGAGCGACACGCTCACGATCAGCGCGTACCAGTGGGCGAAAACCGGGACGCTCATGGTGTTCCAGTATCGAAACGAGATCTTCACGTTCAACCGCAAGAACGGCGAAGTTCTCCGCCGCACGCAAAACAAAGAATCCGAAGATAACCCCACGTTCTCGCCCGACTCGAAGAAGATCGCCTTCACACGGAAAAACGATCTCTGTGTGCTCGATCTCGATTCGAAGACCGAGACGCGGCTCACGACGACCGGCTCCGACAGCCTTTTCAACGGCGTGCTCGATTGGGTTTACGAAGAAGAGCTCTTCTCGCGGGGGGATGACCGCGCGTTTTGGTGGTCACCGGACAGCAAGAAGATCGCCTTCTACCAGTTCGACGAGAGGCCGGTCCCCACGTTTCCGATCGTCGACTTCATCCCCGCCCACAACACGACCGAGACACAGTTCTATCCGATACCCGGCGACCCCACACCCATCGTCCGCGTGGGTGTAATCGATCTCCCCACGGGCGAGACGACGTGGATGAAGGCCGACGCAACGGACGACTCGTACATCGCGCGGGTGTACTGGCTCCGGGAGAGCGCCCACCTCGCCATCGAAAAGTTGAACCGCGACCAGGACCATCTCACACTTTTCTTCGCCGACGCCCGCACGGGCGAAGCCCGGGAAATCCTTACCGAGACGTCGGACGCGTGGCTCGATGTCACGGACTCGCAGCACTACTACGAGACGGCGGACCGTTTCGTATGGAGCTCGGACAGAGACGGGTTTTTACATCTATATCTCTACGGCAACGACGGATCGCTCATCCGCCGGCTCACCGAGGGGGATTGGGAGGTATCGGCGCTCAACGCCGTGGATGAGAAAGGGGGCGTCGTGTATTTCACGGGTCTCGAAAAATCGATCCTCGAACGGCACCTCTACCGCGTCTCCGAAAAAGACGGAAAGATCGAAAGGCTGACCGAGCGCGAGGGAACGCACACGGTCACATTCTCGCCGGACTGCAAATACTACTACGACCGTTTCTCCAGCACGACCATGCCGCGTCTCATCACCGTTCACGCCGCCTCGGGTCAACCCCTTTTCACCATCGACAAGCCGGAGATATCCGAGCTCGAAGGGTACGCGCTCCCCAGGCTGGAGTTCTTGACGGTCACATCCAAAGAGGGCGTCACCTTTCACTGTTCGATGATCAGGCCGCCCGACTTTGACCCCTCAAGAAAATACCCCGTCATCGTTTATACGTACGGTTTTCCCAACGCCCAGGTGGTGCAGAACGCGTGGGGGCGCTCGACGTATCTTTGGCACGCCGCGATGGCCGAGCGCGGGTTCATTGTGTTCAGCCTGGACGGACGCGGGTCGTCCGGCCGCGGCAAAGAATGGGCCTCGGTCGATCACAAGACCATCGGCCTCACGGCGCTCGACGACCAGGTCGCGGGTGTCGATTACCTCAAGACGCTTCCCTATGTGGACGGCGCGCGTATCGGGATCTGGGGGTGGAGCGGCGGCGGGACGATGACGGCGCTTGCCATGCTCAAAACCCCGGGTGTTTTCAAGGCAGGAGCGGCGGTGGCGCCGGTTACCGACTGGCGGTTTTACGATCTGATCTACACCGAGCGTTACATGAAGAGCCCCAAGGACAACGAAAAAGGGTATCGCGAGGCCTCACCGTCGAGTTTCGCCGCCAGCCTCGAGGGGGCGTTTCTCCTCGTCCACGGGACGGCGGACGACAACGTCCACATGCAGAACTCGCTCTATCTTGCCAAGGAGCTCATCAAGGCGGGGAAGGATTTCGACCTCATGATCTATCCCGGCGGCGGCCACGGGATCGGAGGCGACAGGGAGAGGATGCACCTTTACGAAAAGCTCACGCGGTTCTTCGACGAGAAGCTGAATTCGTGCTATAATAAGTAGGCAAGAGAGACCCGCTTCGCCACGGACAGCCACGAAACGAACATCTCGCGCGGCCCTTTTCATGACCCGCCTCGAGAAAGGGGACCCACTATGAAACGCCTCGCGACACTCACGTGCTTGTTGTTCCTCGTTACGGAACTCGCGCTCGCTCAGGGGGGTGGGTCAGTGTGTCTGTTCTCCGATCCGCTAGGAACCAACTGTACACTAAGCGATACGGCGCCGGGCGCTTTGAGCGTGTATGTGATCCATACCCAGGCACCTGGGGTGAAAGCGGTACAGTTCAGCGTGCCGAAACCGAGTTGTATGCACCAGGCCCGCTTCCTTTGTGATCTCCCTGTGTTTGCAGTCACGATCGGAAACTCACAGGACGGCGTCCTGGTCAATTACGGCACGTGCCGATTAGGCCCCGTTCACGTGATGACGATCCTGTACTTGGTTGCGGGGACGACGTCACTCGATTGTCCCTATCCTGTCCTTCCCGACCCCGACGTCGGGCGCGTCGAAGCTACCGATTGCAACGACAACAAGATCGAGGCACAGGGTGGCATGACTTACATCAACTCGAGTCTTCCGTGCGTGTGTGCGCACTCCTCAACACCGCTCCTCGGCGTCACTCCGCTGAGCCTAGACTTCGGCGAGATAACCGACACTCGATCCTTCACCATCTCCAACAACGGGCAGGGAACGCTCGCGTGGGACGTGTCGGGAACGGTCCCCTGGCTCAGCGTGTCCCCCACGAGCGGCACAGGGAACGCGACGATCACTGCGAGCGTCGATCGGTCCGGTCTTCCGGCCGGCTCCCACTCCGGATTGATCACCGTAACCTCGAACGGCGGGAATGAAACGGTCACAGCCACGATGGTTGTACCCGTTCCCGTTCTGCGTGTTTCTCCGACCGCCCTCGTGTTTCCAACCGGACTGACCTACAGGTATTTGAGCGTTTCCAACACTGGCAACGGCAATCTCAACTGGAGCATCAGCAGCGATCAAACATGGCTCTGGGCAAACCCCGCATCCGGAACGAACAACACACAAGTCACCGCGCACATCGATCGATCGGGCCTCGGTGAACCGACGTACAACGGCAACCTTTTCGTCACATCCAACGGGGGGAACGCGACGATCCCCGTCGCAGTCGTGGGAGGTCCGGATTTGCGTGTCGATCCATCCCTCCTGGTGTTTTCGGAGTCGCTGACGACGAACACCTTTACGATCACGAACGCGGGCGGCGGAACACTCGATTGGTCGCTCAGCGCAAGCCAGTCGTGGATCGAGATTGCCCCGCCACTCTCGGGGACAGGGAACGCCACGGTTCAAGTGAACGTCGATCCCGAGTCCGTCCCGTGTTGCGACATGCGGAGTGGCGGCGTGACGGTGAACTCCAACGGCGGCGTGAGATTGGTCGAGGTGCGGTTCGATCCGCCCGAACTGACCGCTGGGGGTTCGATCGGTATCTACGCCGATCCGGCCGGTGTGGATTGCAACATTCGGGATGTCCCGTCGGGTCTTATGACCGTGTACATCGTCCACACCAATACCGCTGGGGCGACAGCGTCGCAGTTTTCCGCCCCCAAACCGGCGTGCATGACCGGCGCGACGTGGCTCTCCGACACGGCCGTGTTTCCCGTGACCCTGGGGAACTCGCAGACGGGTGTCACCGTGGGGTACGGCAGCTGCCGTGCCGAGCCGATCCATGTGCTCACGATGAATTACCTCGTCACCGACCCCAGCCAGTCGTGCTGCATGTATCGTGTCCTCCCTGACCCCGGCCTGGGTTCAGGAAAGGTCGAAGTCGTCGATTGCGCGTTCAATCTGCAGTACGGCACGGGAAACACCAGCACGGTGAACGCGAATTCCAGCTGTTTGTGCGGCCTCGAAAGTGTCATTCCCACCGAGCAGACAACCTGGGGTCACATGAAAGCGCTCTATGCGCCCGAGTCGAGCGAGTCGATACGGAAGTAAAACGCGTTCTACCGCGAGCGCCGTGAAGAATCGCCGCAGTAGCCGCATGCCAAAATCTACCGGCTCGATGTTGAAGATTACCGTCCACCCCGCGACACCCGAGAGGTGGCGCGATCTCGAAACGCTCTTTGGCGAAAGAGGCGCGTGCGGCGGGTGCTGGTGCATGGCCTGGCGGCTCAAGCGAAAAGAATGGGACGCGGGAAAAGGGGCCAGGAATAAGAAGGCGTTGAAAAAGATCGTCGCCAAGGGAGAGGTCCCCGGCATCATCGGCTATGTGAACGATGAACCCGTTGCGTGGTGCGCGGTGGCGCCTCGTGAGGTGTACTCGTTTCTGGAACGATCCCGCGTGTTGAAACCCATCGACGACGAGCCCGTGTGGTCGATCTCGTGCCTCTTCGTTTTGAAACCGTACCGGCGAAAGGGAGTCTCCGTTCAGATGCTCGAGGGTGCCGTCGAGTTCGCCAGGAGCCGCGGCGCAGGAATCGTCGAGGGATACCCCGTCGAGCCGTACGACGCGCGCACACCCGATCCATTCATCTGGACGGGGACGCCGTCGGCCTTTCGGAAAGCCGGATTCAAGGAAGTCCTGAGACGATCGAAGACGCGGCCCATCATGCGGCGCGCGATCCCCAAGACGCAACGTCGAAAGAGCTCAGTCCTCTAGCGTGCTTGAGGCTGTCAAATCGATCGTGATGTCCATAAACCCGCCTGATGGCGGATCACCCGGCTCGACCCCCCATCTCTCGTAGCTGTGGACCGGCCCGACAGTCGGCGCGTAAATCACTCTCCCGTAGCCGTAGGTCCTGATATACCCTTTCGGATCTCCGTAAACGTCTGTCACGGTAGTGATCCCATAGTCGAGCCAGTACAGACAGTCGAGCGCTTGCTGGAAGGTCCCCGCGGGAGCCGTCACCGTCATGCGCCGGTATACACGGCAGTGCAGAACCAGGTCCTCCGCGAAATTCGGCATCAACTGGTACGAGAACTCCGAACCCGTGAATAGGTTGCTCGTGAGGAACTTCCAGGCGAGCCTCACGACGTCGTTATAGTACGTGCCGATGTAATTCGAGGCTTTCTCCCAAGGTCCCCCATGAACCAGGATGGGGAACTCCTCGATTTGCGCGGGTGCGCCCGAGATGGTGCTCCATCCGGCCCGGTCGTTTTCCGAAATCTGACCCAGGGAAGAGAGGATCTTCTCGCGAAGATCGGGCCGCGCCGCGTAGAGCCTCCTCAGTAGCGCGGGGGTACGAGCCGCCGCGATCTGCCCGGCGTTCGCTCCACCCACAACTTCGAGCGCGGTCTCCAGGTTCTGTGCCGTCACGCCCGCTCCCGTAGTCGTCATGCCGTTGAACTTCATCGTGTAGACCCGATCGGTGATTGCGAACGGGGTTTGGGGAGCGTGCGACTCGCAAAGATCGAAAATCTCGGTCCAGCTCGGACTCGTCGTCGGCACTTGAGCGCGCGTGGGATAGATCGTGACGTCCGCTTCCCATTGGCGCATCTGGTAATCGTACGTCCACGAGGTCGAATCGGGGTTCGGCCATACGTTCTGGAGCGTCGGGCTCGGGGCCGGTCCGGGGCAGTTGACGCAGTCCTCATCATCGTCACAACCGATCATCAACGCGAGCACAACGCACAATACGGCAATCGCAGTCTTCATGGTTCGCCTCCCAGGTTGTCCTGCAGATTATAGCCGATTCGGCCCCCGAAAGGTAGGGCCTCAGCTCTTGCTGTTGTCGCAATCTGGCGCGATGGGCGCCTTGGGGGAAAAAATAAGCCCCGCGACAAGCGCGGGGCTCTACGGTCATCCGTCGAATCAGCACTTTCCTTCTCAGCAGAGCCGTGCGAGCGGCGCACGTTAGTGCAAGGTAGCGGCCTTGGGGGGCCTGGGGGAACCTGTGCCGCACGACTCTCCCTCGAGTACCTCCTCTCGGATGACTATGACCTCCACCCCTGGAGTTTTCGAGTCGAGCTGACTGCGGCGCAAAGTTGCCGTCACGCCGACAGTGAGCTTCGAGGGGTCTCGAATCGAGTGTCGGCCTTCTTTATGGCAAGCGGCGTACCATTCCGGAGGGAGAATGGTACTTATTGACAAATAACAAATTACGAGACGGCGGGTCGCGGCAGTTCTACCTAAACGGCAATGCCGTTTACACCCGGGTGTGAACTACGTGGATAGTTGCACGCTGGCGTCTACCGGCTGGAGCGATGCGTGCGGCAACGTCGACGATGGTGCGGGGACCACCCTCCAATTATCCAACGAAGAAGACGCGGCGGCCACCCACCTGTCCCGTGGCACTAGGAGATTATGTTCAGCTGTTTCATCTTGAAGAGAAGAGTCGTCCGGGGGATCCCGATCTGCTCTGCGGTCTTGGAACGATTCCACTCGTTTTCTTCGAGCGCTTTGAGGATGAGACGCCGTTCGAAGCGCTCCACTCTCTTGGTGAGAACTCCTCCGTCACTCCTTGTTTTGAAAGCGTCTTTGATCCGATCGGAGAGCATACCGAACCGGATGAGTTCCGCTTCGCCGATGAGCGACAGAATCCGCATGATCTCGTTCTTGAGTTCCCGTACATTCCCCGGCCAGCGGTAGATCTCGAACGCTTCGAGGGCTTTCATGTCGACGTGGACCAGTCGGCGCGTCTTCCCAATCTTTTCCAATCCCTCTGCCAAGAAATGCCGCATCAGGAATTCGACATCTCTCTTGCGCTCGCGTAGCGGTGGTATCTTGAATCCCACCGTGGTGAGCCTATAATAGAGATCCTCCCGGAAGAGACCGCGCTCGACCATTTCATGAAGGTCTTTGTTCGTCGCGGAAACCACACGGATGTCCGCGTACCGGACCGAATTCTCTCCCAGCCGTCTGAACTCCCCGTTCTCCAAAAGGCGTAGCAGCTTGACCTGCAACTCTTCCGACATCTCGCCCACTTCGTCGAAGAAGAGCGTACCACCCTTCGCCTCCTCTACCAAGCCGACCCGATCCGCAACCGCATCGGTGAACGCCCCCCTCACGTGGCCAAACAGCTGGCTCTCGAGAAGGTTGAGCGGAACCCCTCCTGCGTTGATCGCGATGAATTCGTTGTTCTTCCGCGGACTATTCGCATGGATCGCGTGGGCAAAGAGCTCCTTCCCAACCCCGGTTTCCCCCTCGAGGAGTATCGGCACAGCTGTTTGGCTTGCACGTTCCGCCAGCCGAATCGTCTTGATTAGTTCGGGATCCAACGTAATGATGCTTTTGAAATGGCCGCCTGGATGTAAGAGTTGGCCATTTTTTTCGTCGATGAAATCGCTCACATCGACAATCGTCGTTGCGTTCGAATACTCCTCCGCAACTCGCTCCAGCGCCTCCACGCTCGCAAAAAGGAACTCAAGATCACGCGGCGTGAACGTCTTTCCCTCTTCGAGCACAGTGCAAAGTATATAGCCGGCACCCGTCTGGCCGGGGACGCACGCGAGCGTTTTTCCATTCATCATATCGCAGATCTTCGGATCCTTCCCCTCAAACAAATCATCAACACTGCACTTAATCTGCCGCCGAAGAATGTGCTTTGCGTCGTTGTCGGACATGTTGTATTTCAGTGCAACCCGATACCCTCCGTTTTTCTGCCTCACGAGAAACACGCTCTCTGCGCCGACGTTTCGAGCCACCTCTGTCGCCAGCTCCGGCTTCAACTCTTCTATTGGGAATCTGGCCTCTTCGTAAATCTTGCCGATCGACTTCAGCTTCTCGGCGGACTCCATGCTCGTTTTCAGAATCGCTTTCTCCAGTGTCCTGTACCAATCACGGATTGCCGGCCGGAGTATTTTTCTATCACACGCTTGGATGCCGTCGCAGATTTCACTCGCCCTCTTTAGATTTGTGGTCGCAGATTCGAAATCTCCGTTATTGTAGTCGTATTTGCTGCAAAGCAACATGACCTGAGCCATGAAGAAATCTATGCCGAGTTTCTTACAAAGCTGCTTGGCCTCCAGAAGATACACATCGGCATCTCTGTTCTTCATCTCGATCAAGTACGCGCTATACGCAATGCAGGTCCTCATCAGCTCGTAGCATTCGTTGATCCCCTTGAGAGTATTGATACTCGCGTCGAAGGCGGCCACCGCTTTTTCCCGGAGTCCGAGTTCTACGTTCGCCTCGGCGACGATTCTCAGCGCCGCGCCCATTTCGTGCTTGTCACGAATCTTCTTGCAGAGGCGGATGCATGTTAGTGCTTCCTGTTTCGCTTTCTCTGGTTCTTTTTGGAGCAAGTAGAGCTGAGCTTGCCGGCGATTGATCTCGGTCATTACGTCGCTGCGTGGGGCAATTTGCTGGGCGATGTGGTGGGCCTTTTCTAATCGTCCCCTAGCTTGGTCGATTGCTCCGCGCTCTATGCAATACTCGCCAAGAAACTCATGTACCAACGTGAGGTTCCGTCCATTCTGCAACAAGGCCGCTTTTGCCAGGAGCTCATCGAATTTGACTTGCATGCCACGGAATTCCCGTCGAAGAAGACAAAGATGTGCTAGGTTCACTTCCGTAAACAGCAAGGCGTCGTGAAAATGGCTGTGTTGACCATTGATGTCTGGATCAGCGCTAACTTCTTTTTTCAGCTGCAATGCCTTCCTCAAGCAGTACTCCGTGCTACTCCAATCCCCTTTTTTGAAGCTGATCACCCCAAGATTGTTGTAACACAAAGCCTGACCCTCGATAGCTTCAAGACGCGTGAATATCTTCAACGCCTTTTTAGTGAGCTTTTCACTCTCCTCGTACTCGCAGACTTTCTTCTTCAACACCCCGTAGTTGTTCAAGCTGTACGCATACTGAATCTCGTTATCGAGGCGGCGGAATGCGCTGATGGCATCCTGAAAACATTCTTCAGCAGCGGTTTCCTCTCCCAACGCTGCCAGCGTGATGCCCATCCCGTTGTTCACCAACGCATAGAGATAGTGGTGATCTGTGTATCTTAGCTCGCCCACAAGAGGTTCAAAGAGAGCTTTGGCGCCAACCGTGTCTCCTCGCGTGAACAACATCGACTCTGCCTGCAGAATTCGGAATTGAAGCTGCAATACCAGATGGCCCTTTACCCTTGTTGCCATACCCTGGAGGGCATCGCGTACCTTCTGATCGTCGAGATTGAACCGCATCCTTTCCAGCCGGATTAATGCCATCTCAACACTTGCTGCATCGTTTTCGCTGAGCGAACCATCGCCCATGACATCCCTGATCTGTCTTAACATCCGAGCAAAGGACGCCGAATTCTTGAAGCCCTCAGGGCACTCCAATATAAATCGAAACTTGTCGTCCGAGCGTCTCAAGCTGTCTTCAAACTCACGCATCTGCGTCCCCATATTCTGGTAGATTCGTCACTGCCTATTTATGGGTGATTAAGTAGAACTCAAAAACCAATGCCGCGTTGCGAAGAAGGAAGACCTTTGTCGAATGTTCTCTGTCTTGCCCCTCTGGAGGGATTGCCCGGCGATCAGATCCGGTGCTCAGCGCATCCTGAAAGTCATAGTCCTTGTACCCTCCGACGCCGTCACCATCTCCAGGAACGATACACGGTTTTCGATCATCTTTGGCGAACACACTCAAGGAGAACGGGCCGCAGAAGAGTACAGCAGGCAAAACGAGCAACAACACACGCATGAAGGCATTCGCCGTCGTTCGGTTCACGAATGAGAGCATGACGCAACACCTCGTCTCACGTGCAGAACACAATAGGGGGTGACTACGAAACTAGGTCTCGGCGAGAAAACCTCACAGTGAAATGGGCACACTCGCGCTCTCCCGTCGCAAAACGGAGCGGCAAATGTGCCCGTGTTTGGTAGACGCTTCATCGCGCGTTTCTCAGAATGCTGTTATACCCGTCCACCTCCGCCAAGTTCAAGCTCTGTCGAATAGTCCGCTAGTGACGGAACGAGTATACCAGACGCCTTGTCCGTGATCAACTGGAAAACCGGAAGCGCGATGCTCGCGAAGACCGTCAGGCAGTTTTTTCCTCTTGCCACTTGTGCAAAGATGCCTGTGGGCTTCCCGCTCGGCCTTCAAAGCCGGGACAAAAGAACTGGCGGGCGACCTTCGAGTTGCCTGTTGCGAATGTGTTTTCATGCACATTTTTCGACGCTGTGGTCATGGTTTGAGGTCTTTTTTCTGAGTCGACTGCCGCCACCCTGGCCAAGTGTCAGGTTTTTGACATCGTGGACTCTGAACAAAGTCGGGCTTCACCGTGTCATCGCCCAAGTTGTCGTCGAAGCACGGGTGTCAACTGCCCTTGACACTAGATGCCAAACTTGGGAGAAAACTCTATCTCAACATGAGTCAATGAGATACACCGGGCGATCGTTTGGCATGTAGGTTGCGGATTGATTTCGCACCATGCAGTACGCTGTCACGATGTGAATCGTGAGACACGGACTGTGCCGCAATAGGGGTGGCTGACATGGATGGGGTCGTGGCAAAAAGGGCTGTCGCGACCCCCATGCATGATTGTCGTTACTCTACGCTCGAATTCATGCGGACGGGTTCGAAGAGGAGGATCTGGGGTTTGAAACGAAGCATCGACTTGCCGGGGCCCGTTCTCAATTAACCCCACCTATGCTTCACCCGACATTCGCTCCGTTCTAGTACGCTGAGGATTCCTTCTGTCAAGGGGCCACAAACGGATCATGCCTGAACCCGGGGGACGCGCGACGTTCCTCGCACCGGGGTTGCAGGGTGGATTGGCTTTCTCCGGCAACGTCAAGTACGCGTCGACCGACATTCTACCTCTGACTCTTCACAGCTTCTGCTCCTTTACCCCACGGTCCCACGCAACAATCGAGACCAACAAGGAAGAACTGGGACGAGGTCAACGGGTACGATCGACTAGTATGAACCGTGATGAGGCGCAAACAGACTGCGAGAACCACTATCGTCGCAAGAGCAGTTGAAAACCAACACGGTGGCTTGATCTGGCCATGGCGCTGTTAACCTTTTATCTTCAAATAGATTCCCCGTCTCTCACGTGCCTACTTCACCCGACCCTCTCGGTCCCAATCCCCAAGTCAGCAGGTTCTCGAATCTGCCAAACCACACGCGAATGGACAAACCTCCTTCGACCAACCCCTCCCGAACCCAATTGAACAGCGACCCAACGCTCTGCTTTCAAACAAGATAGCCTCCAGTCAGAAGGCCGATCTCTTCGTTGGTCTCGGTTCTCAGCGACGTCCGGCGGCGCCGCGGTCGGACGTGGCCTTGTGCTTGCCCTCTCCAGAATCGCCTGACGTTTGGGAAGTCAACCAAGGGGGTAGATAAGATGTCCCGCTCGCACCACACAACCAGAACCTTAGCCTTGCTTGCTTGCCTAGCCCTTCTTCTTGCCGCAATGGGTTGCAAAGAAGGCTCTGTGCTAGCGCCTGTTGACGAGACGGGGGGCGTTAACGCCGAGCCGACCCTCTACGGCATCTCATCTACCCCCGATAACCCGGACCTGACCGTCTATAGTAGTGAAGGGAAAACATGGGGGCACCTCGTCTCCTCTGACAAGGGTGGTTTCGTTGGCAACGGTCGCGTCTCGCTTGAGATCCCCGCTGGCGCGTTGGACGAGGACGCCTACATCACCGTGGAAATGGTCGACAAGTCCAACCTGGTCGTCGAGTTCGGCCCCGATGGTCTCGTATTCAACAAGCCGGTCACGATGACGATGAAGTTGACCGGCACGGCCGCAGAAGGTCGGGCCGAGAGTACACTCATTAAATGGTACAACCCGGACAGTCGCAATTGGGAGGATATTCCCAACCTGCCGACCGACAGCCCCAACAAAGCGAGCGCTCTCCTCGAGCACTTCTCCAAGTACGGGGCTGACGTAGGAGGTTAATCGAGCCCCGTGCCGCTCTCACCAAACTCTGCGCGAGGTCCTGGTCAGTTCGATACGAACTGGCCAGGATTCTTTTTTAGCCCCTTGAATGTAATGACCATGTGGCGAAGCTCCGGGCTCCGATTGAAGCCTTCCAACCACTCGGCATCCGGCAGGTTGGCTGCCATTTGCTTGACGTGATCATAGTATCGTTCGAACTTTCTCGTCGCCTCAGGAACATCACCCCGCTTGGCATAGGCCTCGCAGAGAGCCGCCTCAATCTTCATGGCGACCCAGGCATCACCTATCCGTTCTCGCATCGTCTCACAACGGTGGACGTATCTGTTCACAAGGCGCTCGGGCGCGCGTTTCCGACGGAAGTATTTCAGATTCAACAAACAATACTCCGCTTTAAGGTCGATTGATTGCATGTGTAGAATTCTGTTCCTGATCTCCTTGATCAACGCGGTGACACCACTCATCTCCCCTCTATCGATCAGGATCTCTCCGACTGCCACATCGACCCGGGCAATATCGTCGTCGTAAGCAACTTTGGCGTACATCTCCTTCGATTTGCGATATTCCTCGAGAGCGCGTTCGCATTCTCCTTCGCGTCTGTAGTAGTCCCCCATCAATTTGTAGTACAGTCCGATTCGATACGTCGACCGAACATCTTTGCGCATCGCGCGGACTCTCTCCGCATACGCATCGGCCCTTGGGCTGTGGGCCAATAACGACACCTCAAACAAAACAAGCAACGAGTAAAACAGTTGCTCCACAGCGCCAGATTCCAAGATACGAGAAATTACCGTTTCCGCGCACTTTATGGCGTCGCCGTAGCGGCCGAGATTCTGGTAGATCATCGCATATCTCAACATGTACTCGTTGACTTGTTCTTCCATGCCATTCTCCAACGCGATCCGAATAGATCGATCCAGGTATCGGATAGCACGGTCGTGCTTCGCCTCCTCATAGTACACCGCACTGACGACGAATAAGATCAGACACAGACTTCGATACTGTTTGTGTTTTGTCGCCACTCGAAGTGACGCCCTCGCCGATCGCTTCGCCTCGGCATATCGCGACGCGTTGAGAAAACTCTTGATCTCTTCGTATTTTACTCTCAGCAGATGCTCGTAGTGTCCCGACTCGATCGACAACTCCGACGCGAGGTTCCCATAACGCAAACCCGCGGCTACATCACCGATCCTCTGATAGTCCAACATGTATACGACGTACAATCTCGCGCGATGGGTTGAACGGAGTACGTCCGGGCGAATCTCGTCGAGCAACTTCAACGAATCGGCCGGCTGTTGCGCGTTGTACAACACATTCCCCTCCTCCAACACCAACAGATAGTACGTCTCCGACTTCTTGTCCTCAATCCGACCCTTGCCGTCCTCGAGCACCTTCTTGCACGCCTCAATGTTCCCCGTTCTCTCCAGCGCGGTCGCGTACTTGTAGAGAAAACTGAGCGGCACCTCTCGTTTCCGCCGCGCAAAGTGATCCTCGACGACTTTGACGAGGTTCCCGTTGTTCGTCACCCTCCACTCGGCGTTCACCCGCTCCTTGATGAAATACCTTTCGATCAGCCACTTGCGCGCCCGCCACTCGCGGCTCCTCAGATGTCGAACGTACTCGATCCCCCCGTCACACAGCCGTCTGAGTGCGAAGACATCCTGAGCCCGTCGCGCGGTGGCAAGAGCGCGCACACGCATGAGCAGCGCCTCTCTCACGAGCCCGATCTGTTCGTAGTGGTGGCCCATGGTTTCAAAGTAACGGGAACTGTTTTCCACCCTCTGAGCGAAGTGGGCGATGGTCCGCTTGTGGATTCGGTCTCGCTCGTTTTTCTCGAGCGCACGCCGTAGCCCCTCCCTCACTTGATTGCTGATGATGTCCATGCGCCGGCCTTGCTGGGTGACGGCGAGTTCGATGATCCGATACGGCCGGATCGTCTCGATCGCTTGATCGATATCGACCTCGGAGAGCCCGGAGATGCTCAAGAGCTCGTCCGACGAGAGAGCCGACGGGTGACACACAAGAACAGCGACGAGCTCGCGCGCCGCGCCTTTGAGTTCGCGAAAAAACCCCTGGTAATACGCCGCCGTGGAATCCGCACGCTCAACACGCGGCACCATCCGATCGTGGAAACGCCATCGACCGTGTTGATGAACGAGACATCCCTCCGCGATGGCTTGCTTGAGTGAGGCGTGGAGCGACGCGCTCGTTTGGAGGTTGGCCTGGAGAAACGCAGAGAGCGATTTCTGTTCCGTCACACCCGAGAGGTGCCCGCGAAACCGTTCAGCGATGGCCTCTGCGTCCTCCTTGCCGGGCGGCGGTACTTCGAGCGCCGACAGGGCGCCTTCTTTACCGGCCACGGGAAGAAGCGTTCTTTTCGCGTCCGCGCTCCGGCCGACTGCAACCAAGAACACACCCGGTTCTTTTCCCTCGGCCAGCTCGTGGCCGAGACGTTTGCCGATGTACTCGAGAAACTCCTTTTCTTCGACGCTCGCCCGTTCGAGGTCGTCGACGATCACAACGACGCCCTCCTCTTTGCCCATCTGCGACAACCGTTCCCATACCGCGACGAACCGGTCGATGATGATGGAGCCTGGATCCACTTGCTCGAATCGGGCGCGTGCCCCCGCGGCGGTTTTCCCGTCACCGACGCCCCCACCTGCACTACCGCTTCGAACCATCGTCTCATAGTCGCTCTCTCTCCCCAGCGAGACGACATTGACGCCACGAATGTGAAGCTCCGTCTTGAGCGCCGAGAGGATGTGGCTTTTCCCGCTCTGCGGCGGGCCGGTGATCGCGAGCACGCGAGGGATCCCGCGTATGGGTTCTTCGCGATGGTCACGACCCCGCGCGGCGGCTGCGCTCGCCATGAGATCTTGCTTGATCCGTTCCTCGAGACCGCTCGCGCTCCCTTTCAACACGTCGTGGGGAGCGACGCCCGCACTTGCCGCGGTCTGCGCGGATGCAACGGTATCATCGGATACCGCCGCCTTAGACGGATCCGTCTGCTCGCCGTGTCCAGACGGCCCAACGCCTTTCCTCCTCGCCGCCAGCCCCTCGCTCAGTCGAGATGCCCACGCCTTCAGCTCGTCCCATGCGTCCTTCTTCCCGACAAGCCCAAGCGACTCGACATAACCGAGGGCGAAAACGCGCTCGATTCTCTCAGTCGTCTCACCCAGACGCGCCGCCATCGCCCGCCTGAACTCCTGAAACGCCTCGAGCCTTTCCCGCGGCTCCTTGCTCATAAGCTTTTCGATCCACGGGTAGAGCTCGGCGTACTCGACTTTCCGCCTCTCGAATGTGACGTCGTCCGCAAGATGCGCGCGGAGGATATCGGGCATGCTCCCGCGAAACGGGAGCCGTCCCTCGATGAGCTCGTAGAGGATGACGCCAAGCGAGTAGTAATCTACGGCCCGCGTGAGGTTCTCTTCGCCCCTGATCACCTCGGGGGCCATGTACCCGGGCGTGCCGACCAGTTTCACCTTTCCGCCCGTCTCACGCCGGTAGCTCAAGCCGAAGTCGATGAGAACGGCGAGGGGCATTTCCTCGTCAGCGAGCGCCTTCGTTCGCCGCACGAGAACGTTGCTGGGTTTCAAGTCGAAATGGAGGAGATCGTGCTCGTGTATGAAGGCGAGAGCTTCGTTCAATTGATAGAGGAGAAGCCAGAGGTCACGGGGGTTCTCGCGCACGTACTGGTCGAGCGGGTTCCCCTCGAGGTGCTCCATCACCATGAAAGGCGTCCCGTCGGGCGCGGCGCCGTAGTCGTAGACTTCTGGGAGGGTCGGATGGTGGAGGGCGCTCAGGATACGGTACTCGTCTTCGAACCGCGAGACCGCACGGTCCGTTCGGGCGTGTTCGGGCTTCAACGCTTTGAGCGCGCGGATGGAGCCGTCCTTGAGGGTTCGGACCTTGTAGACGGTCGCGAGCGCGCCCTCACCCAAGGTGGCGAGAATCTCGTAACGGGGAATGTCTCTCATCAAAACCATCATAACCTGTACCCGCCCGCGGCCACGCGGGTTTTATCGCCGATTATCCTGCGCGCAAAAACAAGCAGCGCGGAGACAGAACATCAGAACCCCACGATCAACTGAAAAAACCCGTGGTCGTGTATCCCGAACTGCCCCCGGTCTTCCGGGTCGAGCTCGAACCCTTCGTTGAGACGGATCACATTCGACTCGCCGAACACGTACTCGAACGCGAGATAGAGACGGTGATCGCTGAAGCGTTGTTCGCTGACGGTGACCCTGGGCTCAAACGCATCGGCGTATTCCTCGGTTCGTTTCCTGGACTCGGACACGAAACCCGCCTCGACGAGACACTGCCGCTCGTTCCCCATCGCGTACGACACGCCGATACGCGGCACCAGGTATTCGTTCGTCGTGAATGACGTCCGATCCGTGTCGCCCTCAATGCCAATTTCGCGTTTCTCGTATCGAAAGGTGCCTCGCAGGGTCACGCGTTCGCCGAGGGGCACCCACGCGTACGGCGATACGTAGCCACGCGTGTCCCGCCACCTCGTCACCGTGTCATCGTCGGTCCGCTCGTAGAGGTCCTCCCCGAAATGGTTCTGCGGGACGGCCCAAAGGGTCTCGTCTCCGCGTAATGACATTCGCGTGTCCGTACGCGACGACACGCTCCCGTCCGCACGCGGGAATAAGAGGGCGTCCGGGGTTCCATACACCGGCGCCGGTCGGTCCTGGAAGTCTTTGGACTTGGTGGATCGCTGGGCCCCCGCCTCGACACCGAACGCCATTTGATCCCTCACGCCGCGCGAGGGATCGACGACATACTCCAGCCAGCCATCCACCCCTTTTGCTTCGGCGCTTTCAAGGGAGATGAGTTCTCCCGTTGCGTTGATCTCTTCCCCCATGGTGAACTCCGGCACGAATTCTCCCGTGGCACGGATCCACACATTCGGCGTGATCTCCTCGTGCATGTCGAGTCCGAACCGTATGGGATGGTCGGTGAACACGTTGAGAAGACTGTCGGACGTCTCGCGGTGGTGTTCGGAGAAATTTCTCATGAACCCGGGCCATTCGATGGAGAGTTTGAAGAATCGATCGACCGCGTCGCGGCTCTGGAACATGACACCGAGCGACCCCTCGCGTTTGTCGAAGGTCGGCCGCGCGTAAAGCGAGAGGTACAACTGGTCGTGGATCCGCCCTTCGAATTCCAGCACGTCCCAGGAAATCTGTTCGGTCGCGTACCGGAATTGCCGCGAATGATAGAAACGGAAACGGACACGGTCGTGAAGCGAAGTCGAGAACTTGAGCTCTTCTTCGAGAAACCACTCGGTGACGCTGTTGCTCCCCAGACGGAAGCGGAGCCGGTTGTCCCCCGCGTCCCAGATTTCTCTCCACCACCGGCTGTAGTCGTTGGTGACGATGTCGAGGACGTATTCCCGGTTGTCCTTCTCGGGCTCCTGAGGGACAGACGCGGCAAGGACGGTTTCCCAAGCCGAAAGGACGACGAAAATCAGAATGCATGAGAGACGCTGCATGAATCCGCCTCCTGCCGCCTCGACTCTAACCGCGCTCCGCTCCCGGTGTCAACATCCCGACAGCGCTCATCGTCGAATCCGAACGCTCATCGCCGTCTCAGGATTCAATCTCCAGTAAACACGCGGGGGCCGCCTGTGTGCGATGGCCGCCGGGGGCCTTTGTCGGCTCTCGCCTAATTGTCGTAACGATGCGGCAAAGCGACAAGTGCGGACCTTGGTACGATCGATGCGATAGACGACGGCGGAGCGATCCCGGCGAGGACGCACTCTCTTAGGAGATGACACGGTCCCTGTTCTCGCCGGCGCTCCACGGACGCTCTTGCCGGCGCTTCGAAAGGCCCGCCGGCATTACAACCATACAGACGGGAGGAGGACGTGATGAGGAGGATCGTGTGGATTGCGCCGTGGCTCATCGCCACATGTTTTTCGTGTACGAACAGCGGAGACACCGTCACAAAACCGGAGGTGCTGAAGACACCGGACATCGTGCGCGAAGACGACGGGTTTACCTCGAGTTTCTACGACTCGGATAACCCATACACAGTCCGGCAAGTGAACGAGGCGGGCGAGCACGACGTCGTCCGGGCGACTGTGGATGATTTCGAGAGCCTGGGATACGCGCGCGCGCTCGAATACTCGTTTGTCGCCGAGGGCGTCGACCCCAACGGAGAACGCGTGGAGATCATAGCGGTGGCCATGAGTTCCCCGTCCGGGACGGCGGGGGATGCCGTGTACGTCTTCTATATCCGTGGGGAAGGATACGAGGTCGCCATCCCCTTGCGAGTGGCGTTCGACGACGACCCACCCGATGGAGATTTTCAAAGGATCGGCGAAGGTGTGTGGCTCGGGTTCGCCGAAGAACCGCTGGGTGCCGGCGGGGTCGAGTCATCCGCGCGATTTTACTGGAGCCCGTGGCTTCGGTGTGTGGGCGAACGGATTGCCGCCGGCGCGGCGAGCTGCGCCGTGACGTGCAGCTTTACCTTCAACTTCTATATCCCTTGTCTGGTCAAGTGCACGGCGGGGTACGCGATGTACGCCATGCTGTATTGCGCGTTCACCCAGCTCTAAGGAGAACCAGTGAAAGAGCTCACGAAGACGATCGTTTTGTTTCCAGCGGCGCTTGCCGTCCTATTGGCCGTCGTCCACAAGATGCTCGGCGATTGGAAGTACGCGGGCGTATTGGTTTGGCTGCTTTTCTTGAGCGTTATGGCCGCCGTGTGGGTGCCGGTCATTCTTCTGCCGCACGTGAGGCGGCAACGCGCGCGCGACTGAGACTTGCGCCCTTGAGCCCCGGCGGGAAGGCCATCCGTGGCCGCCCGGCCGTGTGGCGAACGGTTGGACAAGGCAAAAAAGAGAGGGACGCGTTTCTGCGTCCCTCTCTCGTCAGGTCGACCCGCGCAGTGCCTTGCTTAGGGGAAAGGCTTTATTTCAAGAGAACCGCCCGGGTCACCTTCTCGCCGATTTGCGTTTTTACGCGAACGAAGTAGACGCCGGAAGCCGCCGGCGCGCCCTGATCGTTCCGGCCGTCCCAGCGAAGCTCGTTCGGACCCGCCGCGAACGTCTTCTGCTCCGCGAGCACGCGAACACGGGCCCCGGTCACCGACCATACCTCGGCGGATACCGGCATGCTCCTCGGCAGCGTGAACCGAACCGTTGTGGACGGGTTGAACGGGTTGGGCGAGACGGACACGATGG
>Ga0315274_10004689_pt1 | contig 20049 bp, 9 predicted proteins | sample YL17G02_20_MG_FD_203700 | JGI IMG/M metagenome (GOLD analysis project Ga0315274, IMG submission 203700) | Sediment microbial communities from Yellowstone Lake, YNP, Wyoming, USA - YL17G02_20 | ecosystem: Environmental > Aquatic > Freshwater > Lake > Sediment | place: USA: Wyoming | collected... | reverse complement strand
GCCCCCCTCCTACAAAAGTTCGCACTCGCCGCGTAGGGTACGCTTCAACAAGTGCGGAGAACAGTGGCCCTGCCGCCTGTGCTTCACCGTCTGCCGTGGCAGTTGGAGACCCGCTACGTGTGCCGACGTGGGGGTCAGTACTGACGACAATGAGGATTGGCGCATTTCTGTCATCATCCAGATCAAGGACAGCCCGCAAGTACCAAGCATTAGCCAGCAGCCCTTCCTTGACAATGGCTTCCTTGACGATAAACTTACCCGGGCGCTCCCCAGCGGCCAGAAAAGGCCCTGCGAGATACGACCTGAAAAAGAGTTCGAGACACGTCGGGGGTACCTGTCCGATCAATCCTTGAAGCGCGTCACGAAAGCGCAATGGGTCGCTGCACTGAAGCGCGCCTTGGTCCAATTGCGTAAAGAGCCGCCAGATGGCATTCCAGCGCAACGCGTTGCGCTCCGGCCCGCGCGCAGCCTTGGCACAACGCCTTGCCGCATCTGATAAATAATAAACAATGTCTCGATATTTATTGACCTCTGCAGAAGCACTCATTCCACCGTCGCCTTCCGGAGTGTAGTTCCCAAAGCCCTTCCTTTGTGAAACCCGTCGAGCGAGAGCACCCCTTGTGCTGGGGAATCCATCAACTGCAGACAGAGAACCCGGAGATTTCGTCGACTGTATGCGTCATCCGAATTCATCGCGGGTAGTCCTCCCTTATCTGTTTTGCTTAGGCTTACGCACGCCGTAACCGTTCACAGGGGCCTCTTGACCCGTGAACGGTTACCAAAAAGCAACTCCGGCGGGAACCCTTTCGGATTCCCGCAGGAGGGATATCAACTGAAGCTTGCCGTTACGCCTTGCGGCGGAGGCGTTTCCGGACAGCGACCATCATCGCGCCAATTGACAGCAGCACCATCATGGTGAGCGGCGTCTTCAGCACGAAGATGACCGGCGCCAGCAGCAGCCTTACGACGGCCGCGAGGAACGGGCTCTGCGCCACGACGTTCGCGATGAACGGGCTGACGTGGTAGTACGCATCCACGAAGGCCGTACCAGCGGAGTTGCTCAGCAGGTAGGTGTCGCGGAACGCACGCAACGTGTCGATATCGACCGCCATCGGCGTACCGTAGGCCGCCGTAGCAATGAAGCACGGGCCGCCACCACCACCGCCGCCGCTAGGCTGGCCTTGCGTGAATCCGAACAGTATGGCGCCGAGCGCTATCAACAAGCCCCAGAGGGCAGCGCCGCTGGCGTCATAGCGGAAGGCCTTCGGCTTGGTCACATCCACGTCCTCTCCAGCAGCGTCCTTGCCAAAGAGGATCGTAACGTCCGCCAGGCCCGTGAACGGAATCACAGACGGGGTGACGACTTCGATCTCGCATTCGTTCACCACCGCCTGCGGCACGATCTCCCTGACCTTCTTCCCGCGGAACTTGACATCCGTCACCGATCCGAGACCGCCGGCGTCACGCGTGATCTTGACGTGCGTTCCGCCGCAGTTCGGCCCGTTCCCGGGCGTAAGCATCAGTTCGCTCGGCAGAATATCCGAGGCGATTATCTCGCCTGAGTTCTTCCGGAGCGTGAACGAGCTGAAGTCGTACAGGCGCACGGTTGCCGTGTCCTCATCGAACTCCGTGCTCAGGACGGTCGACTGATACTTCGGCGGCTCGGCCGTCGCGTTTTCATCGGCCGGATTCTGACCGTAATCATAGTCCGGCGTTTCCACAGCCCACGCGCTAACGGGGCTGTCCGCGGCCGTCAACGACACGGGCATCGTGAGCGCAGCGCTTGGTTTCAATCCAGTGACATTGCCTTGGACATCCGTAGTCACGCCTTTTGCGAACGTTGGGTGGGCTTCCCAATAGACCGCATGGTTGACGCCGACCGTCGAATCCTTGTCGGTCGGGTCGTACACGTGAATCGAGAAGTCCCATGCGTCCGTCACCCTGTGAGTTGGGTCGTCTTTGTCGTTTACGTTGATGTCGGTCCCGACCCTGGCAGGGATCTGCGTCGCGCGCACCAAGACATAGGCGCTCGACATCGTAGGCGTATTGGCACTCGCGATGGCATCCGCGAGCGGCAGCGTCAGGCTGGCCTTGCTGAGGTCGATGCTCTTGTCTACGTCAGGTATGTCAAGGGCGATCGGCTTCGTCGGATTCTCGTCAGTCACCGTGAAGGCCGTGGTCACAACGCCGCCAGTTGTCTCGTAATGCAGGTACGTGAAGTTCTGCGCGTTACTCGCCGTCGCGCCGTTCGTCACCTCCACGGACACCGTCTGGGACTCCCCAGGGAATTCCGCAGTCGGCGGCACGATGACATCGATCGCACTGCCTGATCCTATGACCTTCTCCGCCTCAACGCCACCAAAGGTGACAACGGCATCGGGAGCAAAGTTGCTGCCTTCGATGCGCGCTATGACACCGCCAAAAACCCACGCGCGCGTCGGTGTAAGGGACGTGACAATCGGCGTCAGGACATAGGTTCCGGTCACCGTCGTCAGCGCGCCCTCGCTAATCGTGACAGTTTGATCCACGGGCGTGGTCCAGCCCGCGACGGCCGTAAACGATACCGTGTGCGAGCCAACCGCCAGCGTCACCGTCGCGCCGCTGTCCTGTACAGCGCCGCCGTCAACCTGCCACTTCGCGCCCGCCGTAACAGCGTCCGCCGGCTCAATCGTGACCTGCAACGTGCCTTCGCCCTCACCTTCGCCTTCGCCTTCGCCTTCACCCTCGCCCTCGCCTTCACCCTCGCCTTCGCCTTCACCCTCGCCTTCGCCTTCACCCTCGCCTTCACCTTCGCCTTCACCTTCGCCTTCGCCTTCACCTTCACCCTCGCCTTCACCTTCACCCTCGCCTTCGCCCTCGCCGGGTATGGCGCGCAGGCTGAAGACGCTCATGTCGTAGAGTTTGGTGACGACTGCGTCAACATTGCCGTCTCCACCACCGACGGGATAGTTGTCGCGGAAGTCACCGTCGGGATTGACGTCGGGGAGGTAGGGAACGAGTTGGTATTGGGCGATGGCCGGCAGCGGCGGCGTGTTGAACGTTGTCACGTCGGTCGCATAGTCATAGCGCGTGTCAGCAGAATACATGTACAAGCTGGCCGCGAGTGTGACTGCGTTGAGAGTCGCAAGAGTGTTGTCAACCGGGAACTCGAGCGAGGCATATGGTGTGTTAAGCGATCTGTCGTACGCAAAGTCCGTAAACTCGTCGTACACCTTCGAGCCAACATATAAGGTGTTCCAGATAGGCTCTGTGTTGTATTCCGGGTTGTACAGGTGAATCGCGAAGTCCCAAACATTGGGGATCGTCTTATAGGGTGGATCGACCTCTATCAGGTCGGAGTAAATATTCGTGGCCTTCATAACGGCGTTCGACGTCGCGCGCGCAAGGCCATACACCTTCGAGATCGAGGCCGGCGTCGACGGCGGCAGAGGCAGAGTCAGGTATGCGTCGCCTGGCGCAGATTCTCCGGTATCGTTCTTGTAAAGGGCCAAAGCCGTGGTGAAGGGGGACATTGTGGAATCAAGAATGAAGGCCGTCGTGGTTACGGTTAGGTCGCCGTCCGGATAGGCCTTCGTCTCAAACCGCTTATAGAAGAACTCCACGGAAGCGGAACTCTTAGCAACGGGATTTGTCACCGTGACCCACCTGTCAATAACGGCTAGGCCTTCCTCTTCGGGCAAGGTATCCTCGAGCGCCGGAATGATGAGGTAGATCTGGGTGTCCGTTATCGCGATAGGCTCAACGGCTTGGCCCGCCACGGTCACCTCGGTGTCCGGAAAGAAGCTCTGGCCCGTGATCACCGCTTTGACGCCGCCGAACAACCACGCTTGGTTTGGTTCAATCGAGTCAATAATCGGCGAAACGTCGGCCAAGACCCTGAGTTCCGCGCGGGTAAGAACACCATTGCCGTCTTTGTCCAGGTCTCCAAACACTTCAGGCGAAAGGCCTGACTCTTCCGGGGTCAGTTGCCCGTCGCCGTTGGTGTCGAGACCGCCGAAGCCGGCTCCGAGCGCGGCAGCGATCGCCTCGAGGGTCATGCCCTCTTGCGTCACGGTCACGGTCACGGGACTGCCTTGAGCATCTTCCGCGGTCACAGTGATCTGGCCGACGCGTTCGAGGTTGAGGCCTGCATTCGACTCGAAGCTGGCCGTCAGGGTCGCGTTGCCGGTGCCGGAAGCCTGGTCAATCGTCAACCACGTGTCGCCTGAATCCACAACGGCCGTCCAGGCCGGCGTGCCGCTAGTGAACGCGATGGCGAACGTCGTCGTGCCTGCATCCGTGCCCACGCTCTGGTTTTGGGGCGTAACGCTAAGCGTCGGGAGCGTCGTCGTGAACGGCGCAAGGATCGAGAGCGAACTCAATTGGGCAATGTAGGTCGAGGGCGAAAGCTCAGCCATGTCGGCTTTCTTCGTCCAGTCAAGGTCAGGCGTGCCGTCACCCAAAAGGAATCCAAACGTCAGGTACGAGTCCACGGTGGGAACCGACCACACGGAAACCGCTTCGCCGTCCGCCGGGTCAATGCCCTGGAATATGACGTCGATGGTGAGACTCTTCAGGTCGGTCATGGACACGAACCCTTGAGAGTCGCTAACGCATGCCAGCGCAAGGCCAAGGTATTTCGGCGGAACCTGGGTGCTGTGCGTTGTCACTTTGGCGCCGAGGTCTGCAGCCCAGTTGGGAGCGCTCGGCAGAGTATCGTCAATCATCGCAGCGAGTTGGTCGGCTGCGGCTACACCGACCGCGGGAGCCCAAGCGACGAGCCATGCGGCCGTGGTGTCCACGGGGACAACTCCCGCGTCAAGCAAAGCACTTGTCGTGGGGCAATAAACGAAGACGCCGGGCGTCGGGCAAAGCGCGACTTTCCCGTCTTCCTTCAAAGCGGAGTTGAGGTTCGCTACAGCCACATTCCGGGTTGCAGCCGAATTGGTGGACGCCCACTGCGCGCCGTCCTGCGTTAGGAGTGAGTCGGGCACGCCATTCTGATCACCATCGAGGTCCGGACTGACTTCCTGCAAGTAGAAGCGGCTGGCCGCCGAAACGATCTCGTAAGTATATCGCCCTGCCAGAATCTGATTTACGCCGCCAAGGGCGTACATCGCGTGTGAGGTCTCAACCTGAACGCCCGTCAGCAGAAGCGACAGATCCACGCTCCCGTAAGCGTAGTTATCGACCGTCAGGAGGTCCGAGTACGCTGTGCCAACCCATCTCTGGATACTGGGGCTGAAGGTCCCGTCCACGCCCAGAAGCACAGCCTGAGCATCACCATCGGTGACGGCCGCAGCATTGATGAACGCCCCGAGCACGCCAGATGGCACCACGAAGAGCGCACCGTCCGGAGGCTCAGACACCGCAATCTCCGTTGCATCGGGAGCCGCCTTAAGGTTCAGCACCGCATTGAGCAAGTCCACCATGTCAACGCGACCGTTACTGCGACTTGCCGCTGTGACGTCAACCGCCTCGCGAGAGGGCATCAACCCGATCAGAAACGCGAGGGACATCATCAGACATACAAGTGACGCAAGGACTGCCTTCTTTGTGATCCCCATGGTGCTTCTCCTTTCGTTCTACTAATGTCACTCCCCATGGCTCTTAGGAAACCGCAGATGCCCTGGGCGTTTTTCTCTCTCTAGAATCCCTAAGACTCTTCCGCTTTCAAACGACTACTCGCCGCTACAAGAAAACTGATTCCTTAATCCTTCCTGACAAAGACACACCCCATAGTCGAAAGCTCAGGACGTATTATAGAGGAAACCCAACGCGATGTCAACCCCTAATTTTTCCTTTTTCAACAGACCTTTCGCGCCATAATTCCGCGCCGAGATTGAAGTAGCAAATCACGGACCACCGAAACGGCCAGGATGAGTCCGCCTTCGTTATCATTTGACAATTCTAAAAGAACGCGATCACGTTTGGCGAGGAGCGTCGCCACCGATCTCTTCCGAACTCTCCAATACCCCATCAGTTCCGGAACGTCCCGCATAGCCCGCTTTACACCGGCGGGCCGCTGCGGTAACCGCAAGAATCGCAGCGGCAGCAACGGCCAGCCCAAGGCTGATCCCCTGCGAAACGGTCATGCCTGCCATCGAACGGGCGCTATCCCCCCGGAACGACTCCACCGTGAACCGGAGAATGCCGTAGAGGAGAACATAAAGCACCGTCGTGCGGCCTGCAGGCCGTCCGCTCCGCCCCACGGCCCTCAGAATAGCAAACACCGCCAGGAGGCCGAAAACCATGTACAACTGCGTTGGATGAACTGGCAGCGATTCCGAGGCGGTCGAAGCTATGAGTTTGTCAGCGACCTGCTGATCAAAGGGATGACTGTCGCGCGGGAAGGGGATCGCCCACCAGACCGAGGAGGGCCGGCCCCAACAGCAGCCGTTCAAAAAACAACCGATACGCGTGATGGCTTCGCCGAGCGCCAAGTAAGGGGCCGAAGCGTCGGCGACGAGCAAGGGCGGAAGCTTGGACACGCGCACGTAGGCGAACAGCCCCAAAACGCCTCCAATCAACCCGCCGTAGAACACGAGTCCCCCCTCCCAAAGAAAAACAGCCCGCCAGAGATACCGCGGCTCGGAGTATTGGAGAATCCAGTAGACCTTCGCCCCAAGCAGCGCCCCTATGAAGGCCCACAGCCCGCCATGTGGGCTGCCGCAAACGGGGGGGTCGCGTCGTTGCAGGTCGCGCACGGTCGTCAAGGTGCACATTAGAAATGCGATGGCCAGCATCGCCGGATAGGCGTGAAACTCAAGACCGAACAATCTCAGCAGCGTAGGGTGCATGATGCTATCCGCGGGCATCCTCCGCGCAAGACCTCGCCGCCCTTCGCGCGGATTCAGACAATGACGCTCTCCTTGCCGTCAAACATCGCGCCGGGACGACACAAGCCGTCGCCCGGCCAAAAGCCCGCCGGCGGCAAGTCCCAATAGAAGGATATCTCCGAAGGCTTCCCGGCCAAGACCCGCCCCAGGCACGACGCTCGCGGACACGGGAGTCATCTTCGAAGAGACTAGGCTCAACCCCTCTCCGACGGCCACCGAACTGAACGTCCCCTCGCATCCTGATTCACTCTCCGAGCGGACCCAATAGTAATAAGTCTGGCACGTGTCGGCGCATCCAAGGGTGCAGGAGCCTCGTATCACGTTGCTATCTAGGTAGGACATGGTCGACGCCGGGAGCCATTCACTAATCACCTCTGCCTCGTTGGGATCATCCGAAGTGCCGCGATACACCTGGTAACTGCCCGCGTTGTCCACGGCGGACCATTCCACGAGCACGCCTTCCCAGCTTATCGAGGTCACGGCAACCGCCTCTGGGGCGGCGGGCGCTCCGGCGTTCCAGCCCGCGGGCTCACTTAAGGCGCCGTCGTCGCCGTCCTCATTCTCCGCCGCCACCCAATAAAACAGATTCTGGCAATACTCCGGATCTTCTGTGTTCGTCGGCACTGAATCGTCCACGAATGATAGTGTGGAAGCGCCCAATGAGCGGCTTATCGTGTCCGCCATCTCCGGATCTTCCGATTCGCTCCGGTAAACCCGGTACCGGTCGGCGCCCACCACTTCGGACCACTGCACCAAGACGCCATCCGGGTCCGCGGAAACCGTCACCGATGCCGGGGCGAAGTAGATCATGCGGACGGCAACCGCGTTACTGCTCTCGTCGGCCATCGAGGCATTCACGCCGGAGATAAAGATCTGCCCAAGCTCCGTGTCAGAGGAAACAAGATCAAAAACAGCCGTCAATACCACGCCCGTGTCGATCGTGTTCAGGTTGAGCGCCCAAACGATGAACCCAACCGTCCCCGTCCCCGATTCATAGGCTTCAACGTATTTCTCCGCGGCCTCGGCCGCGGGACCCCGGTTCACCGCTCTGAAAGTAAGCACCTCAGGGTCATAAACCATCTTGAACAAGATAAGGCTGGGTTTGCGTCCATGCACGTTCAACGTGACCGGAACCAAGATTTCACTGCTGGTAGTCCCGGCGACCGGTGCGCCAATTGTGAGCGTGTTCACGGAGCCGTTCTTGGCAGCATTCCCAAAGGCCGCGCCCGAATCGGAGGCAAGCGCCGCGCTTGACACAAACACGCTCACGACGAGGCAAATCACCCACCACCAGCGGGCCGCCTTGTCACATCGCCGGGTGACTCTCTGCAATAACATCGTAACGAGACTCCTGAGGCCCCGAGGCGTTTTCACCGGCAGACCGGCCCGCCTGCAAGGGTGAAAGCCCCAACGCCTAACATTATCGTAGCCCGAAGGTTGCTGTCAAGCATGCCCTGCTGCAAACCAATCCGACCCGCCCGACTTGTCCAACCCGTCCGACGGACACGACGAAGCATTGCGGCGGTCCTTTCGGGCGTGATAACATACCCTAAAGGCTCGCCGAGGCGGGCGAGACGTTTGTTCGGGCCGACACAACCGTGATCCAAGTTACCTGTTCAAACTGTGGGATTCGTTTCCTTGTCCCAACGACAGTACAAGGGAGGAGTGGGATCTGTTTCGGGTGCGGCGCGCAGGTCAACGTGCCGGATCTATCTAACCTCCAACAGGGTCTCGACTTAACCTTTGCAGCCGGGGACCGCATCGGCCACCGCTATATTATTCAAGAAGACATAGGCAAAGGCGGTATGGGCGTCGTTTACCGCGCACACGACACGCTCATCGACGAAGAGGTGGCGCTGAAATTCATGCGGCCCCAGTTGTTGCGGACCCAAAAGGGACAGATGGTCTTCATTCAAGAAGCGCAAATCGCCCGCCGCCTCCGGCACGACAACATCGTCGCGGTCCATGACATTAGCTGGACGAATGAAGGCATCCTGTACTTGTCGATGGAGTTCCTTCGCGGCCAGTCTCTCCGCACCTTGCTGCGAAAACACCGGCAAGAGCGGAAGCTGATCGATGTTCGTTTTGCGGTTCACGTCATCTCGCAGATTCTCGAGGCGCTCGATTACGCGCATCGAATGGTGGTGCACCGCGATATGAAGCCCGAGAACACGATCATTCTTCCGGGCGAGCAGGTCAAGGTCCTCGACTTCGGACTCGCCAAGGTCATCGATGAGGATGTCTCCTACCCGCATGACGGCGCGGGTAAGGAAGGCTCGCGCGTAACGGGGACCTTTGCCTACGCGTCGCCCGAGCAGAAAAAACACCTCCCCGTGGATCTCCGCGCTGACATCTACAGCGTCGGCTTGGTATTTCACGAACTCCTCACGTTGCGGACGCCTATCGACACGCCGGTCACCGTCTCCCAGGTCCGCAACGATGTCTCACCGTCTTTGCTGGACGTGCTCAAACAGGCCGTACACCCCGAGCGAGAGGGTCGCTGGCCTTCGGCAAGAGAGTTCCAATTGGCCCTCAAACGCGCCTTTGAACAGTCCTATCACCACATCACGTCGCAAGTGCCTGACGTGCCCGATGGGACCGTAGCCTCAACGGAGGACACGGTCCTCCTCGAGGGCGGCCATTTTCTCGTCGGTTGCGACGACGTGAAGGAGGAATCCCCCGAATTCGAGGCACAAGTCGATCCCTTCTTCATGGATAAATACCCGGTAACGGTCAAACAGTACGCGGCCTTCCTCAAGGCCGCCGGCCATCCCGAACCGGCCTTCTGGGGCGACCCACGCTACAGCGGCCCGAACCAACCTGTCATCGGCGTGAGCTGGGAGGACGCCAATGCTTACGCCGCATGGGCGGGGAAGAAGCTCCCAACGGAAATCCAGTGGGAGTTTGCGGCCCGCGGCAAGGAGAATCGCGTGTATCCTTGGGGGAACCTGGAACCAGACACCACGAAATGCAATTTCGGAGACTATCTAAGCATGCCCTCGAACGTTACGATGCACGACGAGGGAAAGACCCCGAATGGCATATTCGATCTCGCGGGGAACGTTTACGAATGGACCTCGAACCCCTTTCTACCCTACGACCGGATTTTTGCCGCTCGTTCCCAAGTTGAACTTGGGAACGAGCGGCGGTCGCCCCAGACGCCCTTGCGGGCCGTTCGTGGCGGGTGCTGGGACTCCAAACCCGCCGAATTGCGCTGCACCCACCGGAGAGGAATGTTTCCCGAAACCCGTCTCGCGTCCCTCGGATTCCGTTGCGTCATTCCCGCGAAATCCAAGACTCGAGACGCATCCAGGAAAGGGAACTGACATGGCGATGATCCCACCTCCATTGCTCGGTGACAAACCCAACAGACGCGATCTCCCTATGCGGTTTCGCAACACAGGATCGCCGACGAATAGCGCGAAACGGAAACGCGCTTCCGTCCACCCCGTCCACTCCGTCCACTCTGTCCACTCCGGCGCCTCGGCACTCCGGCAACCCCGGCACTCTTGCACGTCGGCGCCTCGCACCTCGACCCGGAGGCGGCTTCCTGCCGTCCAGCCGCCGACTTGAACGCCCAAGGCGTTTTCGCTACTGTCAGCAAATGCAAATGTCAGAAGGCGGGTTCAAATACGTCTTTGGTCCAGTGGTATCCCGCCGTTTGGGCCGATCTCTCGGCGTGGATGTCGTCCCGTTCAAGACTTGCACCTACAACTGCATCTACTGCCAGCTAGGCCCCACCACGCGCCGGACGCTCGAACGAAAGAGTTACGTGCCGCTCGATGCGGTCCTCGACGAACTCCGCCGCAAGCTTGCCGCAGGCGCCCCAGCCGATTACATCACGATCGCCGGCTCAGGCGAACCGACATTGTATGCCGACCTGAAACCGCTCATCCGCAACATCAAAGCAATGACCTCAATCCCCGTGGCGGTGATCACGAACGGCGCTCTGTTCTGGATGCCGGAAGTCCAGGAGGCGGTACTCGAAGCGGACGTGGTTGTGCCCTCGCTCGACGCCGGGAACGAAGCGTCCTTCGCGCGCGTAAACCGCCCTCTGGCCGACATCGACTTCGAGCAGATGGTCCAGGGCCTGATTGCGTTCCGGAAACGCTACCGCGGCCAATTCTGGTTGGAGATCTTCCTGCTCCGCGGCATCACGGATACGGACGAAGAGATAGATCAGCTCCGTGCGCTCGTCCAGCGGATCCGTCCCGACAAAATCCAACTCAATACCGTTGCGCGCCCAGCGCCTGGCGGGGAGGGCGAGGCTCCCGCCGAGCCGGTCCCCGAAGACAAGATGAAAAGGATTGCGCAGCGGCTCGGCGGGAGCCTCGCCCTCCCGGCCGAAGTCATCGCACACTACGAGTTGCCACGGCATATCGTGAGGCAGACTTCAGTCTGCTGCCAGGACGACGTCCTGGCCGTCATACAACGCCATCCCTGCAACCTGGTCGACATCGCACAGGGACTCAGCATCTCCCTCGACGAAGCGGAGAGACACATCGCAACGCTCACCGAGAAAGGGGCCATTTTACAGGAGCCGCGCGACGGCGTCGCGTTCTACGTAGCCCCGAATCCCACGCACAACCCCTGACACCTCGCACTTCACCTTGTCCTGCTTTTCCCGCCCAGATCGTCTATTATGTAGAGGAGGGTACGGCGATGCTCGACGCGATTCGGACGGACCGAGGGGTGATTCGCAAGGTTCTGCGCGGGAATCCCGACGCGTTCCGCTTGCTTGTAGATCGGTACGGCGGGATGGTCTACGGAATTGCGTGTGCGCACGTAGGGAACGCCGTCGACGCCGAAGACATCAGTCAGGAAACCTTTGTCCGGCTATACCAATGGCTGGACCGGCTATCATCCGAGAAGAGCGTCGGCGCATGGCTCGTCCACGTCGCGCGCAGCGTAGCCATCGACTGGCTCCGCAAGCAAGGGCGCGAGGCCGCACGCCCGACTGAGGGAATCGCGGAGGCGCCCAGCCTGCCGAACCCCGCACGAGACGAACTGCACCGCGCGATATGGGACCAGTTGGCGACGCTCGGTTCCGAGCAGCGCGAGATACTTGTGCTCTACTATTTCCAGAGCAAGCGCCGCCGCGAGATCGCCCGCCTCCTCGGCATTTCATCCGAAGCGGCCGCAAAACGGCTCCAGCGCGCCCGCGACGAACTGGGACGTCGCTTGATCGACGCGTTGGGCGATGACTGGGCGGAACAGAAGCGGAACGCCTCGCGCACGAACCGTGTCATGGGCGCCGTGGCGGCGGCGCCGGTTGCGTGGAAGCCGTCGGCCTCGCTTGCGCTGGCGGGAGCCGCGATCACGGGGGCAAGCGCGACCAAAGTGGTTGCAGGCCTCGCGTTGTCCGCGATTGTCGTTGCGGCGCTGGCATACGGAGGCTGGCGCTATTTCTCGCGCCCGTACTCCACGACGGAGATTACCGCTGCGAGCTCGTTTTCGTTCGAGCCGAAGCCGGCGTCGACGGCAGCAAGTCAGGAGTCCGCTGCTTCGGCGCCGTCCGGAACGAAAGGAGATCGGGAACCAATGGCGAAAACGGCACCCCATAGCTCCGCCGACGAACCCATCTTGGGGGGCCTCCGGGTGCGCGGGCTGCTGCTGACGGAAGACGGGCAACCCGTCAGTGGCGCGACAGTGACGATTGACAACCGCGAGGAAGTTGATCAAAACCGCCGCATCCGAAAGCAGTCGGAGTACGAACCGCTTGTGGAGGAGATGAGATTCACGGCCGTCTCGGATTCTCAAGGGAGGTTTGTCTTTGATTCGATTCCCTTCAGGACAGAAAACGCATTCCGCTGGCAGGATCGGATTTGGGCCAAGGCCGGGGGGCTTTGCGCCTGCGATGTCATCGACCGGAGCCCGACGGCGCGGGAACGCTATTGCGAACTCGTGATGCGTCCGGAATCATCCTTGACCGGACTGGTGACGGATCCCGAGGGCAAGCCGATTGATGGTGCGTTCGTGGGGTTGCGCGGCGCATATGGCCAAAAGGATATTTACCGCCTGGGGACCGTATGGACCGAGGAGAACGGCCGGTTCACGTTCGAGTTCATGCCGCCGGGTTCCTATCGCATGGAGATCAGCGCATCCGGATTTGCCGCATTGCAGACGCCGTGGGTCAAGGCGGGAGATCCCGATCTGGTGTTCCAACTTGATCGCGGCAACACTATCTCGGGCCGAGTTATCGAGACGGCCAGCGGTAGGGCGTTGCCAAACGTCGGCATCGTTGCGGCAACCGGGACTGGGCAGGATCGGAAATTCGGACATGGCGAAACGGATGATGCGGGCCGTTTTGTGGTTGGAGGACTGGACTCAGGCACGTTCGAGTTGAGGCCGGGAGCGAGGAGATTTGGAGATGAGATGCCCTTCGTGCTCCAGGAGCCGGTATCCGTTGTCCTGAAACCCGGCCAGCCGGTCACGGGCGTTGAACTGAAGGTTGTCATGGGCGCAACGGTATCGGGTCGAGTCGTGGACGCCGAGACTGGCCGGCTCCCTCAGGCCAGACTGGGGGTGGGGGCCAACAAGAGGGAAGACAAGGACTACGCGGGCTACTGCGGCAGCACGAAAGTCGGCGAAGACGGGCGCTACAAGATCGCAGGACTTCCGCTGGGCAAGCTCTTCCTCAGTTCTTATGACAGAGATCAGGTCTACGCCGATGCCACGGTACCTGTGACTATCAACGCGTACGCCTCGGTTGAAGGCGTCGATTTCTCGCTCGTAAAAGCCACCACGGCAGATACCGGAAAGGTCGTGCAGGGCAAGGTGGTTGACGCGACAGGCGCGCCCATGCCCGGCGCGACCGTGGTGGCCTTGCCCGTGAAGAGTAGTCAAGCGGAAATCGGGGCGCAAACGAACGCCGCCGGCGAGTTCAGCATCTCCTTCCGCGAGGCACCCGGCAAGGTCTACCTTCAGGCTTTCATTGACGATGCCATGAGCCGCCGTCTAGGTCCGGTGCGGCCAGGGCCGGACTCGTACACACTTCAACTCGAACCAGCGGGGCGCATCGAGGGCGAGGTAGTGGATGAAAGCGGCGCGCCGGTGGCTAACGCGGTGGTTGCGGCGATTGGCGACGAAGACGGAAGCAGCATGCTCAGCAGCAACCTGCCGCGGCGTGCTCGCGAAGGGATTTCCGGGAGCAAAGCGCTGAGTTCCGCTCATGGCATGTTTTCCATGCCATCCGTCTTGGCCGGAAACTATCGGCTGGAGGTTTACGTGGCTGCTTCCACCATGGGCGTTCCCGTCGCACAAGGGCAAGTGCAAGTGCGCGCTGGCCAGACTTTGCGAACGCGGCTGGTGATTGACACTCATGAACTCGGGACAATCGAAGGAACCGTGACGTTGAACGACGCGCCACTCCAAGGGGCGCCCGTGCAGGTCACGCCGGATGGGGCTGAATGGGTTAACTACGCGGTGATAGATCATACGGATGCCGAAGGCCGCTACGTTCTCCCGCACATCCAGCCGGGGACGGCAACGGTGACCGTGGAGATGATGTCCACCGCCGGGACGAGCGGCGACCTCTTTCGGCGTACGCAGGGCGTCGAGGTAACGGCCGGACAGATCGCGAGGGCGGACTTCGGCGTATCGGCAAAGCAAACGGGAGTTGCGGAAGGTTACGTGTACATCAACGGCTCACCCATGAATGGTGCGTCCGTGGAATTCACCCCGGCGAACGCCGAAGAAAGCGTCAACAAGACCGACGTGTACACGAATGCGGAAGGCTGGTTTCGCGCCGAGGGACTTGAGGAAGGTGAGTATGCCGCGGAGGCCACGCGCTATGTCCAGTATGGGATGCCGGGGTTCCTGCTCAGGGACGCCCAGCAAGTGAGCATCAGCGCCGGTCAAACGGCGCGCGTCGACTTCCATCTGAACGCCGGAAGGATCGAAGGCACTGTGTCAGGCATTCAGAAGGGGCAGCACGCCTTCGTGTCGTTGCTCGACGGCTCTGGCAACCTGTTCTCGCTGACGCCGCAAGTGCTCCAGAGCATGGAAGAAAGGCTGCTCACGGTTGTGGCCGTCCTTCAGGATGGCCCGTTCATGTTCGAAGGGATCCCCGAAGGGAACTATGTGCTGGGCGCTGTATCGGTTCCGGAGGACGCGTCTCAGCAAGACATCGCTCCCGCCATCGCCGCAATCACCGCCGGAAAGTACACGGCGGCAGAGGTGCAGGTCATCGCGGGGGAGACGGTCAGCGTGGACCTGGCGTTGCCGTAACTTCTTCCGCCTCTGCCGGCGCCATCGTCACGGTCGAGGCCCCCTTGTCGGGGAGCGTGTATACCGCCACAATCGAAACGGGCGGCCCGACGCTGATCGTGACCTGCTCATCGGGAGGCTTGACCCACCCGGCGATGTCACTGAAGGAAACGGTGCACGGGCCCGGCCACAAGCAGCGGACCGTCTCGCCGCTCTCATGCCACCCGCCGCCGTACACGCGCCATTGAGCGCCAAATGCACGAACCGCCGCAGGCTCTATGTTCACCGTCAGCGAGCACCCTCCCAGAACTGCGTAAAGAACAATAAGAATCAGTGAAAGAGCAAACCTACGCACTGGCCACCCTCCTCAAGGGCGTCTCTTCGAAACCGCCCCATACTGGTTATGCGGCGCCATTCAAGAATATACTGGATGAGCCGTATGTTATCAGAGAAGACGCGATTTGACTACAGATTCCCCCGGGAGTATCGGCGATGAACACGGGCAATGACGATCCCCTCTGGCAGAAGATACGCGAGGAAACGGCCCAGGACGCGAAGAGGGAACCAATGCTGGCGAGCTTCCTGTACTCGGTGGTCCTGAATCACAAGCGGCTCGAGGACGCCCTCAGCTTTATCCTGGCCGACAAGCTGGGCAGTTCAACCGTGCCCGCGGTGACTCTGCGCGACCTGATCGACGAGGCATACTCGAACGATCCCGATATCGGCGTGGCGGTCCGCGCGGACATCGAGGCCGTCGTCACCCGCGATCCGGCCTGTCGCGGCTATTCGCAACCGCTGTTGTACTTCAAGGGATTTCACTCGATCCAGGCCTACCGCGCCGCGCACTACTACTGGCAGAATGACCGGAAACCCCTCGCCCTCTACATGCAAAGCCGCATATCCGAGGCATTCGCGGTCGACATCCATCCCGGAGCGCGCCTGGGCAAGGGCCTCTTCTTCGATCACGCCACCAGCATCGTCATTGGCGAGACCGCCGTCGTCGGGGACGATTTCTCGATGCTGCACGAGGTCACCCTCGGCGGCACAGGCAAAGCGGGCGGAGATCGCCATCCTAAGATCCGGCGAGGCGTCCTCATCGGCGCGGGCGCGAAAGTCCTCGGCAACATCGTGATCGGCGAAGGCGCCAAGATCGGCGCCGGCAGCGTCGTCCTCGAGGACGTGCCTCCCCATTGCACCGTTGCGGGCGTTCCGGCCAAGCGGATCGGGTATCCGGCATACGCCCTGCCCGCCCTCGAAATGGATCAACGGCTCGAGCGCGGAAAGGCCCCAAAACGCGAATCCGAGCGCCAGAAGAAGTGACAATCGGTGCGAAGTGCTTCGTGCGATGTGCGAAGTGGGTTGCGTGCGTTACGGCTTCGGGCTGAGGACAACGTAGGTCGGTAGGCCGACAACACCGAAGTGTTCCATGACCTCGCGCGTCGCCGGATCGCTCGGGTCCTCCGCCTGATACTTCACCTTCACATAACGTTCCAGACGCGAGATGACGCCCGGATCTTTGAACGTCGTCTGGTTCATCGTCAGGCAGTTCTTGCACCAAGTCGCCCAGAAATCGACTATCACCGGCTTGCCATCGCGTTTCGCCTCCGACAAACCCTGCGCCAGCGACGCCCGCCACCCTTCCTTGTCCATTTCCTGCGCCGAGGCGGTCACGGCGGCTCTGTCCACGAGGTAGCGATCGCTGAAAAGCGAATAGGCGAGGCGCCCGTAGTACAGCGCAAAGAGGAGAATCAGCACGCCGAAGGCGTATTTGACGCGCTCCATCCATTTCCCCGGCTTCGGAAGAAACGACAGCCCTGCCCCTGCGAACGGCCAAGGCAGGGCCATCCCAACGCCGATCAGGAACGGCAGAAACAGCGCCACCGCCGCGCCCTTTGCGTGTTGATCCTGCGCGTACACGATCGTCGAGATGATCACCGGCGCGACGCATGCACCCGCAAGCAGCGCCGAGATCGCGCCCATCGCAAATGCGATGATAAAACTTCCCCCTTCCTTGCGTTTGACGCCGAGCCTCGTCTGGAATCGCGTGAAATCGATGAGATACACGTCGAACATGGCCAACGCGAGCGCGACAAAGATGATCGCGATCGCGGCGTTGAACCACGGCGTCGCATTGATCGCCCCAAAAGTCTTCGATATGCCCAGTATTACAACCAATCCAAGCACGCCGTAGGTCAACGCGATGCCCAAACCATACGCCCCGCCAAGCAAAAACCCTCGAGATCGAGAGCCTGCCTTCGCGCCCGCGCCGATGATGCCAAGATTGATCGGGATCAGCGGCAGGACACAGGGCGTCAGGTTCAGCAGCAACCCTCCCAGCAGCACGGACAAGATCACAAACCACACCGCGCTGCCCGCCAGGGGGTTCTTCGACGCCGCAGCCCTCCCGCTCTCAACGCCGTCCAAAAAGCTCAGAAACTCCTTCACCGTAAGATATCCCGTGGCCTCACCCTTGACCTCGAATCCATCCGCAAGCGCTTTCCAATCGCCTGCAGGAGACGAAACGGCAGCCTCGTTCTTCGTGCTCGTGCTCGTGCTCGTAATCGTACTCGTAGTCGACGAATTCGATACGGCGCCCGAATCAGTTGTGCCGGCCCCAAACTTGATCCCTTTGAACACCTCATCATTCTGCTGAACCAGTGTCTGCCACTTCGGCGCCACCTTGATGACAACATTGACAGGAATCGTTTTCGGCGGATAACACGCCTTGTTGTCGCACGCCTGATATTGCAGCTTTCCCTCCAGGTTCAACGTTCCTGGCGCGACGCCGTCCCCAAGCGCGACCTCGACACCAATAACGAACTCTTCTTTGTAAGTCAGCAGCACCTCATTCAACCCCTCCAGCGTCATCGGCCCTGGTTCAGGGTAGACGATCTCCTTTACGGTCACGCCTTCCGGTGGCGAAAGCGTAAGCACCGTGGGAATCAGGTATTGATCCTTCAGCGTGTGGGCGTTGACGTGCCAACCGGGACCGAGCCGCACCTGAAATGCAGTGCGGGCCGCTTCGCCCGGATGAGCCGCATCCGTTGCCGTAATGCCCGTTACGGTAACGAGAGGTCCCTGCACGCCCAACTGGGCCCCTGCCGCAGACACTATGAAACACCAAAGCGCGGCCAGATAGATTTTGGATTTTGGATTTTGGATTTTGGATTGGCGCCGGTTGGGACATGCGGAATGCGGAACACGGAATCCGGAATAAGGCCGTGGTTCGGGACGAGAATCCAAAATCCAAAATCCAAAATCCAAAATCCCCAATAGCCCTCGAACGCTCGTCAAACTCATGATTCACTCCCCCGCCAATGCCGCTTCGAGCGCCTTCGCGAAATCCTCGGGCGTTGTCCGGGGCGCACCGCACGCGAATTCCTTGCACACGTACGCCGTGGCCTTGCCCGAGATCATCTTCTTTCCCTTGAGCAGCGGAATCCGTTCCGCCGCGTCCGGCGCGTCCGGCCCCGCCGGATCGATCAGCGCCACGACTTTATTCGGGATGAAGTGGGCGTGCAAGGCGCGGAGCAGCGCCTGCGTGTCCGGTTCCTGCGGGTTGCCAACGCACACAATCTCCCGAGGCGGATGGAGAAGGAGATCGACCGCGCACAGCATCTTCATATATGCCTGCGGCGCCTTCTTCATATCAGCCGCATTCCCTTCGAGGATCTGCCGCGCGCGCTTCTCATAGCCCCAATCATCAACGAACCGGGCCAGCCGCAGAAGTGCGATCGCGGCCATGCTGTTGCCCGAGGGTTCCGCTCCGTCGCGCGCCGGACACGACCGCGCAATGAGATCCTTTTGCGAACCCGGCGCGAAGAAGAACCGCTTGCCGGCCTCATCGAAGAACGACATTATCATCTTCCGCGCGAAAACGTCCGCCAGCGAAATCCAGCGCAGGTCGAACGTCGCCTCGTACAAATCCATGAAAGCCAGGATCGTAAAGGCATAATCATCGAGAAAGCCCGGGATCCGGCTTTCACCTTTCCGGTACGTTCGCAGCAGTCCCCCATCGAGCATCATATTGTAGACGATAAAATCCCCTGCCGCCTCCGCCGCCGCGCGATAACGCGGGTCCTCCAACACCTCATATCCCTGAGCCAGCGCCGAGATCATGAGCGCGTTCCACGACGTCAGGATCTTGTCGTCGCGGCCTGGCCGGACGCGCTGATTCCGAATCGCTAGCAACTTCCCACGGAGTTCCCACAGCTTCCGCCCGAGGTCGTCCACCTTCATCTGAAACTCGTTCGCAACCGTCTCCGGCGAGCGCGCGACGTGCAGAATATTCCGCCCGGCGTGATACGGCTCCTGCGACTCGAAGTTGCCCTCTTCCCTTACGCCATAGAACGCGCAGAACAGATCGCCGTCCCCGGGTCCCAGTGCATCGAGGACCTCCTTGCGCGTCCAAAGATAGAACTTCCCTTCCTGCCCTTCGCTGTCCGCATCCTCCGACGAATGGAAGCCGCCTTCCGGGTCCGTCATGTCCCGCAGAACGTAGTTCAGCGTCTCGGCGGCGATGCGCCGGTACAACGAGTTGTGCGTGGCCTGAAATGCTTCGAGGTACACCTGCGCCAGGAGGGCATTGTCATACAGCATCTTCTCGAAATGCGGCACAAGCCACCGGGCGTCGACTGAATAACGGTGGAAACCGCCGCCGATCTGGTCGTACATCCCGCCGTATGCCATCCTGCTGAGCGTAAACGCAGCCATATCGAGAAGCGACTTGTCCCGCGTCCGGAGATGCCCTCGCAGCAGCAATGAGGTCGCCGCGCTCGGCGGGAACTTCGGCGCACCGCCAAACCCACCGTGCATCCGATCGAAGCTCGCTTTCAAAGAGGCGGCCGCATTCAGCGTCAACTCCTCCGTCACGGTTCCACGGATGCTCTCCATGGGCGCCATGTGTTCACAAATCGTGTCCGTAAGCTGCTCGGCGCTTTGGCGGATCTCACCGTGCCGATCCCGCCATGCGCTCACTACACCGTTCAGGACCGTCACAAAACCCGGACGCCCCTGGACGTCG
>Ga0315274_10004688_pt1 | contig 20052 bp, 19 predicted proteins | sample YL17G02_20_MG_FD_203700 | JGI IMG/M metagenome (GOLD analysis project Ga0315274, IMG submission 203700) | Sediment microbial communities from Yellowstone Lake, YNP, Wyoming, USA - YL17G02_20 | ecosystem: Environmental > Aquatic > Freshwater > Lake > Sediment | place: USA: Wyoming | collected... | reverse complement strand
CCTCAGATTAATGCAGATGATGTTTGGGATTATGGTTATACAGGAAAAGGAATTACAATTGCTATTATAGATACTGGCATAGATTATACTCATCCTGATTTAGGTGGATGTCTTGGAGAAAATTGCAAGGTTATTGGAGGATATGATTTTGTTAACTATGATAATGATCCTATGGATGATCAAGGACATGGAACACATTGCGCAGGAATTGCAGCAGGAAACGGCGCAATTAAAGGAGTTGCTCCTGATGCCAAATTACTTGCATATAAAGTTCTTGATAGTGACGGAAATGGCTATTTAGATACTGTTATTTCTGGAATTGAAAGAGCTGCTGACCCTAATAATGATGGTGATTTTTCAGACCATGCAGATGTTATTTCATTAAGCCTTGGCGGATATGGAGACCCTGATGACCCTGCCAGTACAGCAATTGATAATGTTGTTGATGCAGGAGTTGTTGCAGCTATTGCTGCAGGCAATTCTGGACCTGGATCAAACACAATAGGTAGCCCAGGAACAGCAAGAAAAGCAATAACTGTTGGAGCAACTTATAAAAAAGATTATAGCGGGAGTTATTGGGGAGATTTAGATCCGAAAAAAGACCAGATAACGTCATTTTCTTCAAGAGGCCCTGTTGAATGGGCTGGTGGAATTTTAACAAAGCCAGATGTTGTTGCACCAGGAGCTATAATCTGTTCAGCGCAATATGATAGTGCGTGGAATGACGGGCAATGTTTTGATGATAAGCATGTTGCTATTTCAGGAACATCAATGGCTACCCCGCATGTTGCAGGAGCATCTGCATTGCTTCTTGAGGCGCATCCTGACTGGACTCCAGATAATGTCAAGTCAGCATTAATGTTAAGTGCAATAGATTTGGGTTATGATGCAAACACACAAGGAGCAGGAAGAATTGATGTTATGTCAGCAGTTAATATTGGTTTATCTATAAGCCCTTCTATAATGGACTTTGGAAATATTGGTATAGAAACACAAAAATCAGAAACAATGACTATAAAAAATATGGGAACAACAAGCACAACTATAAATTTAGCTGCAACAGGAGCAAAAGAATGCGAGAATTGCACATCTTATGATGTTGCTTTATTAAATATTTCTTCATTAACTTTAGAAGCAGGAGAATCAGCAGATATTTTGGTTAGCTTAAATGTTCCTTCAGAAGCAGAAGGAAATCTTTATGGAAGAATAATAATTAATACAGCAGAAGGAAATTATTCTATTCCTTATTTATTCCAGAGGCTTTCAAAGCTGACATTATTTTTTGAAAAAATGTCCCCTAATTTTTGTATCGTTGATGATAATCTTGAAAAAAGGTCTTGCGATTATTTATGGGGCAATGATGAATTAAAAAGTTATACTTTCTATCTTAAAAAAGGAAATTACACTCTTTATACCGCGGGAGATAATGATAATTTCTCAATTAATTATGCCTTAACAAACAAAATAGAAATTCCTTCAATCATGGAAAAAGAAATTACTGTCAGCTTGAGTGATGCAAGGCCTTTTACAATTAAGGCAGAATCAAAAGATGGCAAAAAATTAAAAATAGATGACTGGCATTTTGAGTTATATTCTGGATTGGAATCACCATTTCAGATGAGCTTTGGCTATAGTGGTTTTGGATTTTATGGTGACAGGATAATTTACTTATCTAACAGACCAAGCGAAAAGTTTGATACAGATGTAATTTTAAGATATTCTGGGGTTCCTGCAAGGTCTGATAAAAGTTGGAATTGGGATAGCATATCACACCCAACAGAAGAGGAATTTCTATATAATATAATGGAAGATTATGAAACAGCAAACGAACAATATCTAATGGGCTGGATATTACACAATATCAATGAGAATACTGAAACAACAATTAATTACAACAATAATAATTTAGCAGTTTACAATTATTATTATAATTATCCTGCCTACTCTGTAATAGCTACAACAGATTATTCAAATATTTTTTTCTGGATGAACCCTTATCCAAAATATGGTGGCTGGTTTTTTATGTCATCATGGACCCCTCTTGCTGTTCCATTAAAAAGGGTTTATTATGTTTTTGGAGACAATCCTGTTCCTGAGAGATATCAAACTAATTGGACAATTGATAATTTTATGTATATAAATTATTTAAAATCCGACAGTCAAGAAGAAACGGAAAAATGGATGGAAGATTTTGGTTATGAGTGCGCTAATCGAGAATCTTATGGCGAGGAAAATTCATCTGAAATAAATAAAAAGCAAATAACACCTGTTCCAGGTCATAGCGAGGATATTTATTTTGGAAAAGCGCCATTTATTCCAACAAGCATTGTTGTTGAAAAAACCGAAAATTGCATGATGTGCCCGCCATATGTATTGAAACTTAAGAAACCAATGATAAGGGGTTATAATGGCAAGACAAATTTATACAGATATACAGAAATAGGGGTACATTCATTTAGCGGAGAGCAAATTGAAATTAATTTGCCTAAGCCGACATATAAGCTTTTTTCAGACAGTATCTTGAAAGATGAAGGCAATATAACAGGTTGGTGGGGGGAATGGGATTATCAGACAATGTATGCTCACTTAAATTCCAGCCAAGATTATATTGCAGAAATAGAAATTCCTTCAAATTACCCAATATTTAACATAACAAAAATCAGGGCAAAGTTCAATACAGGCAGAGAAGACATGAATCCTCCTTCTCTGAAACATATTGAAATAAGCCCAAGGTTTAAGCCTGGAAATGATTTAAATATAGATGTGCAGTTTTCTGATTCAGATATCTCAGAAATGAATATTTATTATAATCATAATAATGATAATGAGTGGCATCTTGCTGAAAAGGGGATTGTAAGTACAACAGGCCTTAAACAAATAATATCAAAAGAAACATTTTGTGAAAATGCCACTGAACAAGGTGACTGGATGAGTGATCATAAAGTAACATCAAGTGGCTTTGAATGCGGCTCTTCATGCCCTGATGGATGGAGATTAACTGGGTGTGCTACAAAAAAACAAGGTTTAGGAGGATTAGCAGATCTAGATTTCTTGCTTATTAATCTGCCTAATATGCAGAAACAAATTCTTGTTGAAGGTTTCTTTGAAAATCTTGGTATTGATGCAATTATTGGTGGTATTATTGGAGGTGTTATAGGCTTTTTCATTGGCGGTCCTGCAGGCGCTATTGCTGGTGCTGAATGGGGCGCAGGAATTGGCGCAGGTCTTAGTGCTACAAATCAGATAATACTTCATAATGATGAGAGTTTTACTACTTCTTTTTCAAAAAATATTCTCTTCCCTGTTCTTGACTGGGCAGTTCAAACTATTATAACTCCTATTGCATGTATTCCTTCTAACATGTTTGGCCAGGGTGATGAATGTCGTGACTCACTTAATAATTTTATTTCAGCAGAATATAAAAGACCAATTTGTTGTAAAGAATATGAAGTTGAAAAAATCTCTTATGAAAGAGAAGATCTTGGTTATTTTGATGCTATAAATTTAAGGATTTATGCAGAAGATACTAGCGGAAACTCAATAAATTATGAAATCACGCCAGTTTCCCTTTTAGAAAGAGAAATTTCATTAAATGCTGTGAGATTAGGAAATGCTGTTGATGGAAAATGTGTAGATAATACTGGGCAAACATGCAATGGTTTAAGAGTGGAAATCTTAGATTCTGATAAAAAAGTTATAGGCGCAGCAATAACCAGAAGTGGCAAAGAAAGTGGCTTATTTGTATTTAACTCTGTAACATCTATTCCAGCATATGTAAGAGCAGGTGGAACAGGGGTTTACTCAGAAGTTACAGAAAGCATAGGAATTCATTTAGATAGTGATAAAGATAATATTTCTGATACAAGAGATAATTGCCCTAACATATATAATCCTGAACAAGAAGATGATGATAAAGACGAAATTGGCAATGTCTGTGATAATTGCCTATATGACATTAATCCTGATCAGGCAGATAGTGATAATGATTTAGCAGGAGATATTTGTGACAATTGCCTATTAGTATCTAATCCCCCTAACAAATATGGTTGGCAGGAAGATGAAGATTCTGACAATGTAGGGGATTATTGTGATAATTGCTGGGGAGAGTCAAATGAAGATCAGGCAGATTCTGATAATAATGGCATTGGTGATGCTTGTTTTGGAAAAAGATTAAAAGTTGATGAAACTGTAACAATAAAAGAAGATAAAACCTTAAAATTAGAATCTATTGGCAGAGGAACCAGTGAAAATGATGAAACCTTGTTTAAAGATATTGAAAATGATTATATCTTTTCTTTCCAGACAGGAATAAAAAATAAATCTAGAAGCTGGATTTATGGGGATGATTATTATCTTATGAGTTATCCTGGAAAAACAGTAAATCAGGATTATGTTGTTTTAACATGGGGCCCTGATAAAGACAATGACAAGGATGGCATAATTGACAAGCATGACAATTGCCAATGGGTCTATAATCCTGGACAAGAAGATTATGATAATGATGATATAGGAGATGTCTGCGACAACTGCCCTGGTGCAAAAACTTATGATTATTCAGATATTAATTATGATGGGGTAGGAGATTATTGCTATGGAAAAAAGATGAAAATCAATGATGATGTTACAATAAAAAGCAACCGTATACTAAAATTGATAACTGTTGGTACAGGCGATAGTACAAATGATATAACAAAATTAAAGGATATAAATTCAGGAGAGGAATTTGCTTTTGCAACAGGCAATACAAATTTTGCTCTGCTCAATATAGATGATGAGATTTATTACTTAGTAAGCCATTATCCAAGAGATGAATATGATGAATCATATGCTATCTTAACATGGTCTGCTAGAAAAGAAATTATTAGCCTATATTCTTATGGTGGCACTCTTTCATATGCTTATATAAAAAATTCCTTGCATGATGATTCTTCTATTAGTTTTGAATATGCAAGAGATAGTGACATGAATTATGATTCTAGTTGCACACCTATTTTGGCGGATTATGACAATCGCACAATACATGTAAAAGAGGGTGATGAAATAAGTTTAAATGAGATTGTAATAGTAAATGCAGGAGATAATGGGGTGATGTGGCGGCTTGCATCAATAGGAGAAAACACAAACATGTATGACAAAACCGTATTCCGTGACCAAAAGAATTGGGAACAAATAGAATTTATAACAGGAAAAACAGGAAAAGCATCAATGACTATCAATGGAGAGGCTTATTACCTTGATGTTACATCAGGAAAGGCAAAAATCACATGGGGCAATGGAGCTTCATATGGAAATCCAGGAAATGAAATAACTTTATTCCCAAGAATTAAGTTAGAAATCGGTGAGTGGATCGCATTTTTGACAGAGACATCAATAAGTCCTGGAAATTATATCCTACCCGGGCCAAATTCTGTTGATGATTATGTAACTTTTAATGAAGGGGACAGTTTAATTAAAGCAGGAACTATTAATTATATTGTGCAGTCAGATAAGATTACAGGAATAGACAGTAACAATGACAATATTAAAGATGTTGATTTCAGCCCAGCATCAGGTCCTGCTGTAATGATTTTGGAACAAAGAAAACAAAACGGAATAAATGATGCTATAATCATTCCATTAAAAATAAGAGAAGAAGCAACTAATCATATAATGTCTAGTGATGTGCCTAAATTCACTGATAACACTTCTTTTCCATCAGAGGATAATTATCCAAAACTTACCCAGGATAGTTATGGAATTTGTGTAAGTTATGACTATTATGGCAGTAATATAGAAATCATTTATCCTGGCAATGAAACAACTACTGGATTGTGCTGAAAAAAATGGCAAAAATAGGCATTATAGGCGGTAGCGGCATTGATAGATTAGATATTTTCAAAGGCAAGAAAGAAATAAATGTAAAAACAAAGTATGGCGAGCCTTCTGATGCGTTGATTTGTGGGAAAATAAATAATGTTGATGTTGTTGTGCTTGCAAGGCATGGCAAAAATCATACTATTCCTCCGACATATGTGAATTATAGGGCAAATATACAGGCTCTCAAGGAACAAGGATGCACACATATTCTTGCAACAACTGCCTGCGGTAGTTTGCGCGAGCAAATAAAACGCGGAGATTTAGTAATTCCAGACCAGTTTATAGATTTCACAAGGCACAGAACAGTAACTTTTCATGAAAAATTTGAAAACGGTCCGATACATACTCCTATGTCAGAGCCTTTTGACAAGAAATTAAGAAAAATTTTAATTGGTTCTTGCAAAGAGTTAAAATTTCCTTTTCATGAAAAAGGAACAGTGATAACTATAGAGGGTTCGAGATTCTCAACAAAAGCAGAAAGCAATATGTTCAGGCAATGGGGTGCAGACATAATCAACATGTCAGTAGCTCCTGAATGTATTCTTGCAAATGAAGCCGGTTTAAAATATGCAGCAATAGCAATGTCAACAGATTATGATTGCTGGAAAGAAAATGAAGCCCCTGTAACATGGGAAATGATTGCTGATATAATGAAAAAAAATGCAGCAAATGTGACAAAACTTCTTTTAAACGTTATACCGAAAATAAAATAAGTTTTGTAATGTTATTAATGTTTTATTCATAATTCTATGAAAAAGACGTCATTTTCACACTATAATAAAATTAAGGATTTAATGAACAATATTGGAAATATATCTGATGAATTTTATTTCACTTTTTTCATAAAGTTCATCAAAGAATTTGACTCTTTTTTTATAATTGCTCCATTCTGGCTATCTATCTGAAGATTTAACATGTCATAATTTCCGATCATACATACCATCTTCCATGTCTGTTTTTGCTGGATGTTCTGCAATGTTGCTATAATTTTTTTGATTTTTTGTTCTCCTACCTCGGCTTTTGCAGTTTTTTCTATATCTGGAATTTCTACCTGGATGTCTAGATTTATCTTGTCTCCTGCACCCATGATATTCTCATCTATCATGAAATTAACATCATTGTTTATCATGAATTTTGCAATCTTGTTTTTCTTTGGAATAAAAAAATCAAACTGCTGAGTATTTATTTTTGTCTCGTAATCAAGAATAAACATTGCAGAATGCAAATATGCATCTTCATTCTCGCTCTTGAATTTTTTAAACTGTTCAGAATTATGCAATTTTTCAATGGTTTCTTTAAAATTCATTATAATATTACTCTCTAGTTTTTATTTTTTCAAGAAGTTCTGAAATTAAGCTTTCAGCCTTGATTCCAAATTGTGGTTTTTCTCCTCTTTTTCTTACAGCAACAGTGTTATTTTCCTCTTCTTTATCGCCCATTACTAAAATATAAGGTATTTTCTGCAGTTCAGCTTCTCTTATTCTATTGTTTACTGTTTTTTCGTCAATATCTAAGTCTGCCCTGATTCCAACATCTTTTAATTTTTTAAGCAGCTGCTCTGTTGATTTTATATTCCTGTCTGTAAATGAAATAACTCTTGCCTGAATTGGAGAAAGCCATACTGGCAGATTTCCAGATGTATGCTCAAGCAAAACACCCATAAACCTCTCAACAGCCCCATATACAACTCTATGAAGCATTACTGGCCTATGTTTTTTATTGTCTTCTCCTGCATATTCTAATTCAAATCTCTCAGGCATTGCAAAGTCGAGCTGTATTGTCCCGCATTGCCAACTTCTTCCCAAGGAATCTTTGATATGAAAATCAATCTTTGGACCATAGAACGCTCCGTCGCCTTTGTTTAATTTGTATTCCATTTTGTTCTTTTTCAGGACATTCTCTAAAATCCTTTCTGCTTTGTCCCAAACCTCCTCAGCACCTATTCTTTTTTCAGGCCGCGTTGAAAGTTCTACAGAATATTCTAATTTGAATTTTTTGTAAAATTTTTCTATTAAATGAACAACATCCATTATTTCATTTTCTAACTGCTTTTCATCTTCTGTGCAGTAAATGTGCGCATCATCTTGTGTGAATTTAATGACTCTAAACAATCCTGCTAAAACTCCAGACAGTTCCTGCCTATGAACAACTCCAAACTCAGCAACTCTTAAAGGCAAATCCTTGTATGATCTTGGCTTTGATTTGAAAACCAGCATTCCTCCAGGGCAGCTCATTGGCTTTACTGCAAAATCTCTTCCTTCATATTCTGTAAGAAAAATATTTTCCCTGTATTTTTCCCAATGTCCTGAAATCTGCCATAATTTCTTGTCTAAAATAAAAGGAGTTGATATTTCTTGATAACCTGCTTTTGCATGCTCTTCTCTCAAGAAATTTATTAATTCATTGTAAATAACTAATCCATTATTATGAAAAAAAACCATTCCAGGAGCAGTTTCATTAAATGAGAACAAGTCTAATCTTTGGCCTAAAATTCTGTGATCATTATCTTTTAATTTTTCAGTATCAAGTCTTGTTTTCGAAATCTGTCTTAAAAGCTGCTTAGGATCATATTTTTCTTCAACAACAACCTGTTTTATCTTTCCCCTTTCCTTTTTTTCTTCTCCTGGCTGCAGGCTTATGCTTCTTGAGAGTTCTGACAAAGGATGTCCTTTGCATTTTATATCAAAAGCCTTATACCATCCAAAAGGCGCCCTAGTAACAGAAAACTTATCTTTCTTAAGCTTGGTTTCAGTGTCTTTTAACACTTTTTCTGCAATAGAAGGAGATGATAAATTTGGAGATAAATGAGCATAAGGATAAACTACTATATTGTTTGTTTTAACTTGGCTTGCTATGTCCTTAATATTCTCTATAAGCTTGTCAACAATCATGTCAGGATTGGCTTCATCTTCTTTTTCAACCGCAGTCAGAATTACAAGACATTCCTTGATGGTTTGCTCTTTTTCCTCTATTGCCTCTTCAGCATTTTTTATAGCCTTTTTCATGGGCTTAAAACTTATGCTGTCACAATGCAAGCTTAATATCTTCATAAGAAAATAAGAGGCAGTATGTTTATAAAATTATCTAAGATAAGAAGGAGAAACAAAAGTTTTAAATATAAGGGGTTTCATATATATTCTATGGGAAAAAGGCAATCTTTTTTTGCAGTATTTGCATTGCTTCTATTTGCTTTTATGCCATTTGCCCAAGCACTTGTTTCTATGAGTCAACCCAAAGAAATATACAATCTTGGAGACACTCTTGTTGCAACTATGAACATAAATGAGCCAACCTCTTTCATTGGAACATCAGAATTAACCCTTAAATGCGATAATCCCGAGTCAGTTAATATCCCTGTTGCTTATGCCCGTGTGAATGAAAGTTCTTTTTCAGTTAATTATCTTTATTTAGTAAAAGACTTAGTTTACCCAAATAATCTTCTTGGAAGCTGTTTTATAGAAGCTGTAATTGAAGATTCCAAAGGAATTGTTTTGCATAAAGATTCTACTGAGAGATTTTTAATTACAGATAAGATAAACATAACTTTTAACTTAGACAAGGAATATTTTTTGCCAGGAGAACAAATGAAATTCTCTGGAAAGGCAATAAAATTAAATAATGAAATAGCTGATGGAATTGCAACTGTTGATTTGTTAAAGGAAAACACAGTGGTTGTTGAAAAAGGATCTTTTTCAGGCAGCATAGACTTAGAGAGGAATATAAAATCGGGAAAGCATGATATAGTTATTTCTGTCAAGGATTATGATGAAAACAATGGAGAAATTACAAAAGAGATACGCATTATTCCTATTCAAACAGAGTTGGGCATAGGAATAAATAACAGGTCTTTTTTTCCTGATGAAAAAATAAAAATAAAAGCTTATTTATTAGACCAGGCAAATGATAAGATTTACGATGATGTAACATTTTTTATATATTCCCCTGATGGGAAAGAGGCATTTACACAGTTGTCTTTGGCAGATAGGGAAGTTGAGTACAAACTTCCAAAAACAGCCATGTATGGCAACTGGAAAATCAAGGCAAAAACAAAAGCACTAGAAGCTTTTGAAACTGTTTATGTTCAAAAATATACATCAGCAGACGTTGAGATAACAAATGGTATTTTATATGTGACTAACACAGGAAATGTTCCTTACTCAAAAGAAATGGAGATAACATTTGAACAGGATGGAAAAACAGTCACAAGAATAGAAAATATTTCCTTGAATGTAGGAGAAAAGATTTCATATGTTCTAAATGCTCCTGATGGCTCTTACAATATAGGGGTTGAGACAGCAGATGCAAGAGAAGTGTTTGAAAACATCCCTTTAACAGGAAAAGTCATAGATATAAATGAACTTTCTAAGGTAAAGAGAGAACAACTTATAGGGGATATAACTTTCATAGGCATACTTCTTTTTATTGCAGTAGTCCTTGCAGTTGTTGCAAATTTTATAAGATACAAGGAGGATAATGCAATCAAAAGAGAAACAGCAGTTATTCATCAGCATATGGAGAGATTAAAAAATAGAAAATCTTTAAAAAAATAATGTGAAAAATATTCTTGTTTTTGATTTTGACGGAACTTTAGCAGACAGCAAAAAGCTTTACATCGATATAATATATCTCTTTCTTTTAAAGCATAATTATAAACTATCAAAAGAAAAAGTTTCAAAAGGCCTTGGGCCAAGATTAGATATTACCTTAGGAAATCTCGGAGTAAGCAAGAAGGATGTTGGAATATTGACAAAAGAAATAAATTCCGCTATTACAAAAAAAGCATTGTCTCTTAAATTAGGTCCTTATGTCAGAGAAACTTTAAAAGAATTAAGCAAAAACAATACAATAATCTTAATGACTAATTCAGCAAAGCCATTTATTCTTAGAATATTAAAAAAACATGCTCTTTTGAAATATTTTTCAGAGCTTCTTTGCGCAAAATTCAGAAAAAAAGAAGAAGGTTTTTATTATATCTTTAAAAAATATAAGACAATATCAAAAAATGTAATCTATATTGCAGATAAGGTAGAGGATGTTAAGATTGCAAAAAGGGTAAAATGCCAAATTATCATTGTTTTTGCAAGAAGCTGGGATAAAAAACTCTTCAAAAAAGAAAAATACATTATAAAGAACTTGAAAGAACTGTTATCTAAGCAATTTTAATATCTGGCATCTTTTGCATATTTCCTGCGAAGAAGGTTCCTTACAGACTTTGCATTTTTTTAGCTCAATATTTTTGTACTTTTCCTTAAGCATAGGCATTATCTGCAGAAATGAATTTACTATGGCATTTTTTATTTCTGGATGATTTTTTTCAGTGTCTTTTAAAAAATTCCTTATTTCAACTCTGAATGTTTCCCCTCTTGCAGGGCAGACTTCTAAGGATAATGGCAGATTTCTGAGCCTTGCATAAAGAATAACCTCTTTGCTTGAGCAAAAATAAAGGGGTTTTATTCTCTGCACAAAATCCTTCTTTTTTGATGTTCCAGAACAAGGGCCTAATTTTGCCAGTAATTCTGGGGCTCCTTTCATTTGATTTAATATTATTGTTTCTGCCTCATCGTCCAGGCTGTGGCCTGTTGCAACAATACTAAATCCAAGCTCTCGCGCTTTTTTGTTAAGAAGCCATCTTTTGAGTATAGAGCAAACATAACAGTTGCTCAAACCAAGCTTTTTTATCTTCTTGGCTATTTTGTCAAGGGTAAAGCCATATTCTTTTTTGAATGAGAAAACATTAAGCTTTATGTTCTTGTTTTTGCAGAATTTTTTCAACTCAATGAGTAATTTTTTCCTGTAACTACCCATGCCTTCCTCAACAGCAATTGCTTCAAGACGCTGACTTCTTTGTTTGCAAAATTCATTTAGAACATACAAAACTGTCATGCTGTCCTTGCCGCCAGAGCATGCAACTGCAACAGAGTCTTTTTTGTCTATTAGATTAAATTTTCTTATTGTCCTGAAGATTTTTCTCTCAAAATAATGCAAAAATTGATGTCTATTTAGCTTTTTTCCAGATGAGAGGGTTATTACATTTTTCATTTAATCTATTGTAAATAGACATTTAAAAAGATTTTTAAAAGTCCAGATTATATAATATAAAAGAGATGGCAAAGAAAACACTCATTCTATCAGCAATAATAGGATTTATAGTTTTTGTTTCAGTATTGTTCTTTTCAAATATAAAAGATGTTTCAAAAGTTCTCTTTTCTCTTTCATTGCCACATTTCCTGATTGTTTTAGCAATTTTTCTCTCTGAAGTTTTACTTATAACTTGCAGGTGGGGTATTATCCTTAAATCACAGGGATATCATATTCCTCTGAATAAACTGTTCCCTGCAAAAACGAGCTGCTATGCCATAAGCTATTTGACCCCCTTTTCACGATTGGGTGGAGAGCCTATTCGTGCTTACATACTGAAGAAAAAGGCAGGAGTCCCTTTCCTAAAAGGTTTTGAGACAACAATTGAAGATAAAATGATAGAATTTACATCTACAATGGTGTTTGTTATCTGCGGAGTATTAATTTTATTCCTCAATTATACTCTTTCAAAAGATGTCATTATAACTCTGCTTGCCTTTATTACCCTTTTCGTTTTTTTGCTTAGCTTCTTCTATATACAGATAATGCAGGAAAAAGAAGTATTTAGCCTCCTTATAAGATTGTTTCAAATCCATAAAATTAAAGCTTTTCCAGAAATTCATAAACATGCAAAACAACTTGAAAAAAATATCTCTGTCTTCTTTTTGAATCATAAAAAAACAATAATCAAAGCATTATTTATCTCAACAATTTCAAATATTATACTCTTGCTTAATTCAATGCTTTTAATGCATTTTATAGGATATAAACTAACATTTGCAGGAGCATTAATATTCTTCTCTCTTACAGCATTTGCATCAACATTTCCAATTCCTGGAGCATTAGGGGCATTTGAGAGTTTTTCTGCTCTTGCATTTAGTTTGTTGGGATTTACAGCAGGAACAGGAGTTGCCTTTAGTTTATTAATAAGATTAACAGAACTTAGTGCTGTTACAATAGGTGTATTCTTTGTTTATTCCTACAGCTTTAAGCTTCTGTTTTCTTTTATATTTAATAATGACTAGATTTTCAATTTTTCAATCTCTTTTTCTATCATCGCTTTGCTCTTAATTTCTTTTTCAAACTTACCTTTTCCATAAACTGCAATTCCCTCATTTATATTAGAATAGCGTATTGTTAATGATGCTGCAGTTTTGATCGTTTCTTTATCTGCCTTTCCCATAATTAAAGTTATCGGGGAAGGAATGTCTTTTGTTTCCATAATAATATCTTTTCCAGCTAATTGCATTATTTTTTCATTTTCTTCCTTGTTTCTTCCAACAATAATCTTTGTATTATTAAATCTAAAATGCCTGCCAATTTTAAGCAATTCAGTATCTTTAGGAATTATCTTCTTCTGGTGTTCAAATAGATTATTAATCTTAACTGCAAATTCTTTCTCACAAAGCAAACACCCTCCGCCTGGGGAAGGATAATCTATATTGTATTTTTTGGCAAGTTCAATTTGCCTATCACGTTTTCTTCCGTTTATATCAAAAAGCTTATCCCTGTCAACAAGGCCTTTTTCCTCTGCAATTGTCTTGGGAAGCAATTTTGCTGACAAGGGTCTTAAAAGTTTTCCTTTCAATCCTGCTTCTTTTTCTATAAGCATCAATGCCTTGAGGTGCTGTGACATTGGCCTCTCATTCAAAACTTCGCCTGTAGCGATAAAGTCTGCTTTTTCATTAAGCATAATCTGTTTTGCTTTCTTCAGCATGAATATGTGACAATCAATACAGGGGTTCATTCCGCTTCCATAGCCATGCTTTGGTTTTCTTAAAAGTTTAATATAATTATTAAATTCTTTGCCTTTTGTAAACTCTATGATTTTTAATTTTATATTATTAACCTCTGCAAATTTTGAAATTTCTTCCAATTTATAGCTTCCAAAAAAAGGAATATTAAAATGTAATGCAAGAATGTCTATGTTCTGCTCTTGAAGCATTTTTACAACAAGCCTGCTATCCAAACCGCCTGAAAACAATATAATCGCCTTTGCCATAACACCTTATTCAATAATAAGTTTATAAATATTTCATAAGAACAAAAGAGAAACATTTATAAATGTTAACGTTGTTAACGATTTATGCTTAATTGTTTGACGCAGAAAGTTGAATTGAACTATATAATTCCTGCAATAAGGATAAATTTAATAAGTCTTCTTGAAAAAAGGGGCCTGAATGATGCTGATATCTCTCGTAAACTTAATATCACAAAAGCAGCTGTTTCTCAATATAAGCATAAAAAAAGAGGGCATAAAATAAAATTTTCTAAAGAGATAGAAAAGGAGATCATAAAATCAGCAGATTCCATATTAAAGGGAAACTCTTCCAATGCTGAGATAAACAATCTTATTAAAAAATTGAAAAAATCAAGATATATTTGTTTGATATGCAAGGAGTGTGAATGCAAATGAAAAGAATATATATGGATCATGCAGCAACTACTCCAACTTCAAAAGAGGTTGTTGAAATTATGCAGCCATATTTTTTAGAAAAGTTTGGAAATGCCTCTTCACTTCATTCATTTGGGAGAGAAGCAAAAGATGCTCTTGAAAACAGCAGAGAGATTATTGCAAAAAGCATAGGAGCAAAGCCAGAAGAGATAATTTTTACTTCAGGGGGCACAGAAAGCGATAATATGGCTATTAAGGAAGTCGCTTTTATGAATCGTGAAAAAGGAAATCATATAATAACTTCTTCAATAGAACATCATGCTGTTTCTCATACCTGCGAATTCTTGGAAAAAATGGGGTTCAAAGTTACATATTTGCCAGTTGATCAATATGGCCTTGTAAATCCTGCCGATGTTGAAAAGGCAATAACCCCAAAAACTGTGCTTGTTACAATAATGCATGCTAATAATGAAATAGGAACAATAGAGCCCATAGCAGAAATAGGAAAAATATGCAAAAAGCATAAAATTACATTTCATACAGATGCTGTTCAGACTTTTGGAAAAATACCCCTAGATGTGAATAAAATGAACATTGATTTGCTTTCATCTTCAGCGCACAAGCTTTATGGCCCAAAGGGGGTTGGTTTTTTGTATATAAGAAAAGGCACAAAAATTGGCTCATTAATACATGGCGGAGGACATGAATTTGGCATGAGGAGTGGAACAGAAAATATTCCTGGCATAGTTGGATTTGCAAAAGCAACTGAATTAGCAATTAAAAACATGACTAGAGAATCAAAAAATGAAATAATGCTTAGAGATAAATTAATAAATGAAATTTTAAAGATTCCCAATTCTAGATTAAATGGGCATCCAAAAGAAAGGCTTTCTGGAAATGCTAATTTTTCCTTCAGGGGAATAGAAGGAGAATCCTTAATTATGCACCTTGATATGCAGGGGATTGCAGCATCAACTGGAAGCGCATGCTCAACTAAAAGCTTAAAACCAAGCCATGTTTTGACTGCAATAGGTTTGGATGCTGTGACATCACACGGCTCTTTACGTTTGACACTTGGAAAAGATAATACCGAAAGCGATATAAACCATGTTGTCAAAGCAATAAATGAAATTGTTGAAAATTTAAGGAAAATAAGCCCATTTAAATAAAATGAGAGAAGATTTAGAATCAGTTGTAAAGGGGAAAAACCTGAATCACGGGCCTGATATATGTGAATTTAGGGAAACTATGGAAACAAAGGAAAATAATAAAGACATTTGTCAAGAATGCAAGGGCAAATATGGTATTAACACAAAAAATGTTAAGATATGCCCATATTCATTTAATGGGGGGATAAACCAAGGCAAGCCAATATCCTTCAAAAATGGAAAAGTTTATTATGAATGCCAAAGATTAACAAGAATTTATTCTTTATTTGGGGCAGGAGTATAAAATGAAAAAAGAAAAAAAACTCATAACAAAAGACATGACTATTGCAGAAGTTGTTAGTAAATATCCAAAGGCAATTCCTGTACTTATGAAATATGGCATGCATTGCATTGGCTGTCCAATGGCTTTACAGGAAACATTAGAGCAAGGGCTTGCAGAGCATGGAATGAACATAGATAAGATGATAGATGAGTTAAACAAGATTGTCAAGAAGAAAAAATGAAAATTGCAATTTGCAGCAGCATGGCGTTTGCCAAAGAAATGATGGGGGTTAAGAATGAACTAAAAAGCAAAGGCCATGAAGTCATAATCCAAAAAGATGTTGAAATGCATGCAGAAGGCAAGATAAAAGAAGAAGATAAGTGGAGAAAACTCCAGATAGACCCTATTAAGACATATTATAAAGAAATAAAAAAAGCAGATGCTATTATTGTTATAAATATAGATAAAAATAACATTAAAAATTACATAGGCGGCAATGTCCTGATAGAAATGGCATTTGCTCATGTTCTTAATAAAAAAATATTTTTACTGAATCCTGTTCCAAAATTAAGTTATACTGATGAGATTGAAGCAATGAAGCCCATTGTATTAAAAGGAGATTTAGACAAGATAAAATGAAACTATTATTAACATCTGATGGGTTATCTTCAAGAAAAATTAAGAAGGAATTTCTGAAGCTATTGGACAAGCCTGCTTCTGAAACAAAAGTGTTGGTAATGCATACTTTAAGATTGAAAGGGCATATTAAATATCTAAAAAGAATAAGAAGACAGCTTATTTCTTTAGGAATCAAAAAGAATAATATATACACGGCAAATATAACTGAGAATATAAAAGCAAGCAAATTCAAGAATTTTGATGTTTTCTTTTCATGCGGAGGAAATACCTATTATATTCTTGACAGAGTGAGAAAGACAGGTTTTGATAAATTTATTAAGAGATTTGTAAAGAGTAATAAATTTTATATTGGATTAAGCGCGGGCAGCATAATTATACACAAAACAATAGAGATAGCAGGGTGGGGAACAAATAGAGATATTAATGAGTTTGGATTAAGGGATTTAAGAGGGCTTAATATAACAAAAATAGCAATTTTTCCACACTGTGATAAAAAACGTGAAAAAGAAGTAAACTTTTTTAAAAAAAATGTTCCCTATCCGATTGTTGCCTTAAAAGATGGACAGGCATTATTAATAAATGGAAAAACAAAGAAGGTGATAAAATGAAACTAAAATTTATGGTGGTAGATGTTTACAATACTATCCTTAATAAAAGCTCGATTGAATACAATCTTGAAGAATATCTTGAAGAAACAAACAAAATCGGAAAAATATTCCTTTCCAAATATTCTAAAGAGATAAATAAAATAGTCAAGTTGCTTCCGAAAATCACAAGAAAAAGATGGCCAAAATGTCTTGGGAATGAAATTGAAGTTTACTTTGTCAAGTATAAAGGGCCTTCATTTGCATATCCTTTAACTTTGAAAGTGCGTGGTGACTTACTCTTTATGTTAGTTATTTTAACTCATGAATTAGGGCATAGATTTTTTGATGGCTATGGCTCTGAAAAAGACATAAATGATTTAACAGAGAAAGTGTTTGAAAAGCTGAAAATTAATACAAAGAAACAAATCGCACTTATAAGGACATTTAATAACTCAACAAATAAATTAATTTCCCCTAATTTCCTATAAAAGATGACAATCAGATACAGCAAAAAGGTAATGCAGCTTTTCGCCAACCCGAAAAATGTAGGAGAGATAAAAGATGCAGATGGTATAGGAAAAATTGGAAATCCTGTCTGCGGTGATGTAATGTGGGTTTATATTAAAGTTGGAAAAGACAAAAAAGGAAGAGAATTCATCAAAGACATTAAGTTCAAAACTTTGGGATGCGCAGCAGCAATCGCAACATCTAGTATGGTTACAGAGCTTGCAAAAAACAAGACTCTTGATAAAGCAATGAAGATAACAAGAGATGATGTTGCCAAGGATCTCGGAGGATTGCCTCCTGTAAAAATGCATTGTTCAAATCTTGCTGCAGATGCCCTACATAAGGCAATTCAAGACTATAAGAAAAAGAAAAGGATAGGAAAATAGGGATATTAACCAGTGGAATTGCAGTTGTTTAAGGAATCTAAAGAATAAATATAAGAAAGAAGATAAGCAATTTGATTCCTTGAAAGAACATCTTCAAAATGTTCAGTCATACAGTTAGGGCAGATTGCAAAAGCATTTTTGCAGCTTATACAATCTACGCCTTCTTCTGTGTAGTTAGCTTTTATGATTGCAGCTAATTTTTTATTTATTTTTTTTACTTCACTTTCTTTTATTTTACCAGACATCTGCTTGTCTGCCAAACATGCGATTGTCTGGCCCATAATACACTCTGGACAAATCGGGTTGTTTATATTTTCCCCGCATTCAACACACATAGAGTTATTTTCCATTTAAACCTCCTAGAAACCAAAAAATCCAAAAGGATTTTAGGGTATCAAAAATGAATATTTTTGTTACAAGCTCAAAAACAAGTCAAAGCATCTGAAGAATCAGATCATGCAAGAACAAGCTTTTGAGCAGTTCTCACATAAATTTTGTTTTTGTGCCACAAGTTTTTGAGTTTGGTTTAATAGCCCAACAAATATAGGCATACCTAGGGCAAATAGAATTCATATGCTCCAAACTCCTCTTTTGTGACATAATTTTTAAATGCATATCTTGTTTAAATATTTTTCTATACTAAAATAATAAATTTTTGAGCATGTTAAAAAACAAATCTTTTGTCTATGCTAAAATTTAAATATCCTTTATTGTTAGTATTATAATAAAAAAGAGGCAAAAATGGCAAAATCAGGAAAGAAACCGCATGTTGACCCTAAAAAATGTATTTCTTGCGGAGCTTGCATAGCAACTTGCCCTAATAATGCAATAGATTGGAAAGATGGCAAGGCGTTTATAGATGCTAAGAAATGCAAGCTTGCATTAAAATGCATTGCTGTTTGTCCGGTGCAGGCTATAAGTCAATAATCTCAAAATGGCAAAAAAGAAAGCAAAAAAAGGAAAAGTTTGCCCTTGCTGCAAATGCAATCCTTGCAAGTGCTAAATTAAATAATAACCATGAATGAAAAGGAAATTTTAGAATATTCTAGAAAATATGCTCAGAGCCAGGGCTTTATTTTAAATAAAGATGAAAAGCAGCTCTCTTATGTAATTAAAGGATTAAAGCATAATGAGGATAAGCACGGCTTTCGCTTTTGTCCATGCAGGGTTGTTACCGGCAATTTTGATGAAGACAGGATAATAATATGCCCTTGTATTTATCACAAACAGGAAATAAAGGATTTTGGCCATTGTTTATGTAGATTATTCTTTGACAAGAATTACAAATCTGAAAAATCAAAAAAACAGCTTGATTCATGGGTTAATCAGAAACTTGTAGAAAAAGCAAGAAAAGACAATGCTTCTTTTGTAATAGATAGATATAATGACCAGCAACCGCAATGCATGTTTGGATATACAGGGGTTTGCTGCAAAAATTGCAATATGGGTCCATGCAGAATAACTCCAAAAGCAAGCAGAGGAGTTTGCGGAGCATCTGCAGATGTAATTGTTGCAAGAAATCTTTTGAGAACAATTTCAAGCGGAGCATGCTGCCATGTTGAGCATGCTCGTGAAAATGCTTTGCTTCTTTGGAAAATAGGAACAGGAAAAACAAAAGCATATTCTATAAAAGATGAAAACAAACTAAAAGAAATAGGTAAAAGACTTGGAATAAAATCAAAATCACTTAAGGAATTAACAACAAAAACAGCTATTGAGGCATTTGAGGATTTCAGAAGGCAGCATGGTGTTTTTCACAAAAGTGAGGGCAATTATCTAAATTGGCTTAAAATCAATGCTCCTAAATATTTACAAGAACAATGGAAAAAATTAGATATTCTTCCTGAAAATGCAGATATAGAAACAACAAGAGTGCAGCATGCAACAACAATGGGCAATGATGCTGACCCTAATTCTTTGCTTTTACAATGTTTAAAGCTTGGATTAGTAGATGGTTATGCAGGCTTAAGAATGGCTACTGATTTACAAGATATAATGTTTGGAACTCCTCATCTAATAAAAGCAGAAGCTAACTTAGGAACAATAAAAGAAGATTACATTAATCTTGCTGTTCATGGACATATTCCTTTGCTTTCTGAAAAAGTACTTGAATGGAGTAAAAAACTTGAAAATGAAGCAAAAAAACAGGGAGCTAAAGGAATTAATATTGTAG
>Ga0315274_10004687_pt1 | contig 20053 bp, 17 predicted proteins | sample YL17G02_20_MG_FD_203700 | JGI IMG/M metagenome (GOLD analysis project Ga0315274, IMG submission 203700) | Sediment microbial communities from Yellowstone Lake, YNP, Wyoming, USA - YL17G02_20 | ecosystem: Environmental > Aquatic > Freshwater > Lake > Sediment | place: USA: Wyoming | collected... | reverse complement strand
GACCCGGCCTGATGGTGAAATCAGCAATGCCCGGATGGACGGGGACCACCATATATGCTATACTGTTTTTTACATCTTGATCGGCAGCTTGACGGTCGGCACTTTCGGTGGACCGAGGCTCACGCCTACGGTCGATCCGAGGCGCCGACAAACAGCGGGCGGCAGAGCAGGTAGCTGCCGCCCTTTTCTTCCTCTCTGAGAAACTGCATGGGCAACAGGTTGCTCACCGTATGCGTTGCCGCTCTGCGATTTTCTGAGTTTGCCGCGAGGGTTATTCTTCCGGTTGTCCCCCGCCGGGATCGAAGGCCCCGCTTCGGCTGCCCCACCGACTCCACTCGCATGTGACATCTTACCCATTGCCGTTCACTCCCGACAGAATCGCACCCTTGCTCCGTGCAGGACCCAAGGAGCATTCAGGAGAGAATGGCCGTTCGGCCGGCAGTCTTCGCGCGGCGGAAGGGCAGGTAAGGCTTTGCGATCCGTCTCGATTGTAGTACAATGCACCTGCCTGGCCGGGATCCTCGGCATGCACATACAACGGGGCACGGCGTATGGGGATGCGGAGTGGCGCAGGCTCAGATCGGGACGAAACGCCGGATAGGATAGGACAGATAGACATGGGATTGCCTGTAGTGACGATCATTGGTCGGCCGAACGTGGGCAAGAGCAGCCTGTTGAACGCGTTGGCTGGCGAGATGATCAGCATCGTCGAACCGACCGCCGGCGTAACCCGGGACCGTGTCAGCACGTTCATCGGCAGGGATGACCGGTACTTCGAGCTTGTCGATACCGGCGGCTACGGCATTGTCGATGCCGACCAGCTCAGCGACCACATTGAGAGACAGATCATGCAGGCCATCGCGTTGGCCGACCTGGCGCTGTTCATGGTGGATATTCGCGACGGCTTGACCCCGCTCGACCAGCGGATCGCCGAGATGCTTCGCAAGCACGACCTCGACGTCATCGGTGTGGCGAACAAGGCTGATACGGCCAAGATGTTCCCCGCCGCCGGCGAATTCACCCGGTTCGGGTTCGGCGAGTTTCTCTGCGTCTCGGCGCAGAACAACCTGAACAAGGCCGAGTTGCTCGACGAGATCTTCAAGCGGCTCGAAGGCGTCGAGCAGACGGGGGCGCCGCCGGAGCCTGCGATGAAGATTGCCATTGTCGGCAAGCGCAACGCAGGCAAGAGCAGCTTGGTCAACGCCATCGCCGGCAGCGAGCGCGTCATCGTCAGCGAGGTCCCGGGCACCACCCGCGACGCCATCGACGTGCGGATCCAGAAGGACGGCAAGACCCTGGTCGTCATCGACACCGCCGGCATGCGCAAACGCGGAAAGATGACCAACAGCATCGAGTTCTACGGCTACGTCCGCGCGGTCCGCTCCATCAGCAGGGCCGATGTGGTCTGGCTCCTGATCGACGCGACGGTCCCGGTCTCCGAGGTCGATAAGAAGCTGGCCCACCTCGTTGCGGAGGAGTTCAGGGCCTGCATCCTCGTGGTCAACAAGTGGGACCTGGCCAAAAGCCGGGCCGCCACGGGCGACTACGAGGACTACTTGACGAAGATGCTGCCCATGCTCCGGTACGCGCCGATCGCCTTCACGACGGCCACGCAGGGCAAGAACGTGCAGAGCGTGCTGGACCTGTCGGCCGAGCTGTTCAAGCAGGCGACTACCTGGATCACCACCGGTCGGCTGAACAAGGCGTTCGAGGCCATCCGGAACGAGCGGGCGGCCCCCCAGAAGCGGGGCACGCGGTGGCCGAGGATCTACTATGTGACGCAGATCGCCGCCAATCCGGTGACGATCATGATGTTCGTGAACGACCCCGGCCTGTTCGACGAGAACTACCGCCGCTTCGTCACCGGCCGCCTGAGAGACCTGCTCCCCATCGCCGAGGTCCCCATCCGCGTCTTGGCCCGCCCCAAAACCTCCCGCCGCGCGGAGCCGAAAGAATAGCTGCCCGACACGCCGTTCAATAGGGATTCACAGGGTCCGTTTCTCGGTGGGCTGTGCGTGTTCTGCGGGCCAATGTTTTTGGGGGTAGCGGCCCCGGGGGCCGGGGTGGTAGAATGCAGGTGCTTGGTTCACTCATGTGAAAGGAGAGTCTTATGGGTACGATCACGTTCTTCATCGTTGCGGCTGTTGCGGTCGTGTTCTTTCTCTCAGGCATAAGGATTGTCCGTCCCACGCACCGGGGCCTCATCGAGAGACTCGGCAGGTATCGGCGTTTTGCCGCACCGGGTTTTAGCTGGATCATTCCTCTTGTTGACAGGATGATTCAGGTCAATATCACCGAGCAGATGGTGGACGCCCGGCCGCAAGAGATCATTACCAACGACAATCTCAATGCGAGCGTGGACGCCCAAGTCTACTTCAAGGTCAAGGATGACGAGGAGAGCGTCAAGAGCTCGCAGTACAACGTGAACAACTATCAATTTCAGATCGTGAACCTCGCGCGTACCACGCTGCGCAATATCATCGGCACGCTCACACTGAAATCAGCGAACAGCGAAAGAGACAAAATAAACACCGCGCTGCTCACGACGTTGAGCAAGGAGACCAGGAACTGGGGCATGGAGATCGTCCGGACGGAGCTGAAAGAGATCGACCCTCCCAAGGACGTCCAGGAGACCATGAACAAGGTCGTGAAGGCGGAAAATGAAAAGGTCGCCGCCTTGGATTTCGCCAATGCGGCAGAACGGCAGGCAGATGGTTTCAAGAGGGCGGAAATCAAGAAGGCCGAGGGGATCAAGCAGGCCAAGATTCTCGCGGCGGAGGGCGAGGCCGAGGCAATAAAGCTTGTCAACGAGGCCGCCGACAAGTTCTTTACCGGCAACGCGCAGCTTCTCCGCAAGCTCGAGGCCCTGGAGAAGTCCTTGAGTCAAAACGCGAAGATCGTCATTCCTTCAGGCGCGGAACTCGTGAATGTGATCGGCGAGATGGCTGGCGTCCTGCCGCTGACCAAGCCACCCCACGGAACCGGGCCAAAGTCCCAAGCCGCCGGTTGATGTCCCCTCCGGCATCCGCCACGGCCTCGCGGCAGGAAAGCGATGTGCGTGACATGCCCCAGAATTGAGGATCCGTGTGATACGGACTGCGGCATGCGATGCGTTTCTGGGTGGCACCGTCAGGCGCAGCTTGGGGTGGCTTGACGTGGCCCGGGCCCAACCATCGCCAAGCGCCTCAATCGCCACTCTTCTGTCGTGCACCCGATCGGAGCTTGACGTCGTGAGTACCTTGCAGCGGAGGGGGGCGATTGGGTACACTGGCGAGATAGCAGCGTCGGTGGCTGGTTGGGTTCGAGTCCTGGAGACACCATGATTTGCCTGATTGTGTTGGCGACGATAGCGATCTTCACTGTGGCCTACTTCACCTACGGCCGGTTCATTGCAAAGCAGATGGATCTCGCCGACACGTACAAAACACCCGCCCACGAGATCAACGACGGCGTGGACTACGTGCCGGCCAAGGCCCCGCTGCTGCTGGGCCAGCACTTCTCGGCCATTGCGGCGGCGGGACCGATTGTCGGGCCTATCCTGGCGGCGATCTGGTTCGGCTGGCTCCCGGCGTGGCTGTGGATCGTGCTCGGCGCGATCTTCATCGGCGGCGTGCACGACTTCGCGGCACTGACCGCCTCCGTGCGGCACAAGGCGGCGTCGGTGGGTGAGATCGCCAAGCGATACCTGCCCGGCCGCACGTACATCTACTTCCTGATCTTCATCTGGCTGACGCTACTGTATGTGATCATCGCGTTCACCGACATCACCGGCCAGACCTTCCGGGCCGTCGCGCAGGGCGATGCCTACGGGCCGGGAGTGGCCGCGTCCTCGATTCTCTACTTAGCCCTGGCGGTCGTCATGGGCGTGCTGCTGCGATACTCGAAGCTCAAGTTGTGGCTGCTCACGGTAGTCTTCCTGCCGTTGGTGCTGTTGGCGGTGTGGCTTGGCCCGCGGCTGCCGGCGCCCGTGCTGGATTTCTTCAACGTCATCTCCGCGAAGCAATGGGACATCTTCCTGCTCATTTACTGCTTCATTGCCTCGATCATTCCCATGTGGTTGCTGCTGCAACCCCGCGGGTACTTAGGCGGGTGGCTATTGTACCTGACGATCCTTATCGGCCTGGCCGGCGCCCTGTTCGGCGGGTTCGAGATCGCCTACCCCGCCCTGAATCTCACGGGCGTCAAGAGCCTGCTCAACGGCAAACTGCTCTTCCCCTTTCTGTTCATCACGGTGGCGTGTGGCGCCTGCTCCGGCTTCCACGCCGTTGTCTCGTCCGGTACGACCTCCAAGCAGCTCAACAAGGAGTCGGACGCCAAGCCGATCGGCTACGGGGCGATGCTGCTGGAGGGAATCGTGGCGGTGCTGGCCCTGGCGACCGTCATGATGATGAAGCCCGGCTCGGAGCAACTCAAGATGGACCCGAACCTGATCTACGCGAACGGCTTAGCCACATATTGCGGCCTCCTCGGCATCGGCTTCAAAGTCGCCTTCCCATTCGCCCTGCTGGCCTTCTCCACGTTCGTCTATGACACGCTCGATGTCTCCACGAGGCTGGCCCGCTACATCCTGCAGGAGTTGACGGGCTGGCGCGGGCTCTGGGGCGGCTGCGCGGCCACGGCGATCAGCCTGGCGATCCCGCTGGTCTTCCTGCTGGTGGCGAAGGAAAAGGCCTACTTGCTCGCTTGGCCGATCTTTGGCACGAGCAACCAGATGCTGGCCAGCCTGACGCTGTTGGCGTTGTCCGGCTGGCTGATCGGCTCGGGCAAGCGGGCCTTCTACACTGTCGGGCCGATGCTCTTCATGCTCGCGACGACGATGACCGCGCTGGTCCTACAAGTCCTGCCGTTCGTAGCGTCTCTGGGGGATCTGTTCGACGGACAAATGAAGACCGAAGTGCTTATCTCCGGCATCTGCGGCCTAGTCCTGCTGGCCCTGGGCAGTGTCTCGGTCATCTCCGCCGCAAGGGCCTTGCTGGCATACCCCGCCCGTCGCGACGTGGACGCCGCCTCGTGATTGCAGCGGCAATCGCCGACTTTTCCGCGATTCCAGCCGAGCCTCCATAGGGATCGTGCACCTGGAATTGCCACCCTTCGCCTGAAATGCCATAGAGTGCCCGTTTCTGTTATTGAGGGCAGTGCGGCAACGGAGCCATCTGGCCACCATGGTCGTGGGACTTGCGAAATACGGATCTACGTTCCGGCGGCGGCGGGCGTCTGCTCGCCGATCGGAACCAAGCGGAACTGGATCTTCGGCACGGTCTGGTCGAGCCTGATTTCGCCTCGCTGCACGTACTCCGGCGGGAAGTTGAAGACGACCTCACGCGACGTGTATTCCTGGCTGGGCTTGTCCGAGTCCTCGATATACAGCAGCATGTGGAACGGCTTCTTGTCGTACTCCTGGTGAGCGGCGGCGGTCGCCCGAATGAGTACGAGGTCCGCCATCGGGGCCTCGCGCAGCTCGACCTTGTACTTGCCCTGGAGATTCTGGCTCATACACAGGCCCAGGGTCGCCGACACGGGGTATTGCCGCAGCGCGTTCTCCGCCGGCGGCAGCTTCACCTTCACCGGCTGCAGAGCGTCTCTTCGCTGACCGTCCGCCAACTCGATGTACGGGGTCTTCTCCACCGGCGCCTCCCTCGCCTGCCGTTGTTCCTCTGCCGTCAATCGCACTCTTGCGGCCGTTGCCCCACCAGGTGGAACACGCACCTTCACGAGCGAAGGCTCGATGGCCTCGGCGATGATCTGATTGCCCATCTCATCGACACATTCCACCTTCATCGGCTCGGTCTTGAGCCGGGAAACCTGGACCGTGATCATTCTCGGCTCGCACGTCTCCACCGTCAGGCCCAATTGCCGGATCTCGTCCGTCTGCTTGAGGAAGCTCAGCATGTCGACCGTGCGGGTGGTCGTCTCGGTCAGACCCATCTGCTCGGGGACCAGGAAGAGGTTGAGGTCCAGCTTCTCGCGGTTCTTGCGCCGCACGATCTCGCTGACCCGCGAGGCGGGACCCTTGAGGACCACGCGCTCGATGGTCAGGGAGGCCCGCAAGGTGTCGTTCTCGCCCTCCAGGGCGACCCAGAGGTTCGGATCGCTGGACTTGGCCATCGTGACCGTGACGAAGTTCGAGAGGTCCAACCGCTCATCCTGCGCGAGGTCCGCCCATACCCAGATCAGGGCGGTCAGGAATACGGTCACCGAGATTTTCCCGACTTTGAGTTTCTTGCGCATCACGTCAGAATCTTATGCGGAATTCTGCGCCCAAGCCGTTACGGGGATGATTCAAGAAGATCCCCAAACCGATCTCCTTGAACAATACAGGCCCAACTCTCATTTTGCAGAACTCCATTTTCATGTCACGCATGGCGTTTCAACAGCCGGCCCATGAACGGCATGGCTTGCCCTATGGTCGTCGCCAGGTAGGACCGGATCTGCGACTCGGTGACGTTGCGGTCGAGCCTGCCCTTGAGAGCCACGGAGATCGCCCCCGTCTCCTCGCTGACCACCAAGCAGAGGGCATCGGACCCGGTGGTGATGCCGAGGGCCGCCCGATGGCGCGAGCCTAACTCGATGCCGTCCATACTGCCCGCCTCCGCCAGCGGCAACTGGACGCGGGCAGCGACGATCCTGTCGTCGCGAATCACCACGGCCATATCATGCAGGGGGGTTCCCGGATAGAAGATGCTCTTGAGCAGGTCGGCGGTCACGCGCGCATCCAATCGCGCGCCGGTCTCAATGAATTCTCCGAGCGCGACCTCCCTCTCCAGGACGATGATCGCCCCGATGCGAGCGGCCGAAAGCTGCGTTACGGCGGAGATCAGTTCCTCCACCGTCCGGGAGAGTTGATGGGAGGAGCCCGTCCAAATGCGGGGCTGGCCAATCTGGATGAGCACCCGGCGAATCTCCGGCTGAAATGCGGCCACGGCCACGATCAATACAGCAATGAGAAAACCCTTGTAGAGATACTGAAGCCGCTCGAAAGGAAGCCGCTCGACCACCAAGTTCAGGACGAGCACGCCCGCCACAAGAAGGAAGATGACGCCGCGAAACAGTCGCTCGCCACGTGTGCCTTCGAGGAAATCAACGACCCACCAGACCACCAGCCCGATCGAAAGCAGCTCGATGACAACTATCCACGGTGGATTCGCCGCGACCCGATGATAGTAGTCAAATAATACGTCCACCTACATTGACCCTTCCGTGGGCGACAAGACCCCGCGTTCTCTTACGGGATTCGTTTGTCAGTGAGACTGCTGGGCCGGTCCAACATCAGAACCCTGTCAATATCCGAGAGCATCATCTGATTGTTCAACCGCAGGCCCCGATCATGTCTTCGACTGACTTCTTTGGCTGTCTCGCCCGGATGCTGCAAGGAACAGCCACTCAGCATCATCCCAAGCATACACAGGGCCACCGTCGCCAAGAGGCGCAGACCCGTGCCCCTCCGTCCGTCCTTCCTATTCTCCACAGCCGTCACGCTTTTCATCATGTCCCCTTTTTTCTCATAAGGTGCAATCGAGTCGCTGGGTCGCCTGCGCAACACTTTTGGCCCTGTCCAACCGTGGACCATCTCTGGGGTGGGGCAAAACTTGCCCCACCATGGACTTAATTATACCGGCCCTTCCCGGCACTGTCAAGCTCTGATGCGGATTTTCGGTCTCAATCCATCCGCACAGCCGCCAGACTTGCGGGGCACACGCAATCGCATTGGACTGACTCTTGGGGGCTCTGCCCCGGCGATCACACCCATCTCAACTCGGAAAATATGTGGAAGCCGGGCGAGCCCTTCCATTCCCCTTCGTTGTTCATTCGTGTCTCCAAAGGATTGCTGAAAATTGCGTTTCCCCATGGGCGGGGACGGGTTACAATCCGTGGCGCTTGGCACAGGGCCCAGGCGTTGCGTTTCCTGTGACGTATGGTTCTGGTCACCCAGGAGGCAGTCATGAAGACAAAGTCCCCGCAAGGGTCGCTCAGAAGTCGCGAGCGGGTAGTTCTTGCGTTGAACCATCAGCCGGTGGATCGTGTCCCGGTCGATCTGGGCGGCACGAACTGTTCCGGATGCCACATCAGCGTCGTGGCCAAGCTGCGGCAGGCACTGAAGCTCGACAAGCCGGGAGCAAGGGTCAAGGTGGTCGAGCCGTACCAGATGCTCGGCGAGATCGCCGCGGACCTGCGCCAGGCGCTGGGCATCGATGTGGTCAACCTGCCGAATCCTAAGAACATGTTCGGCTATGAGAACGCGGACTGGAAGCCCTGGCGGACCTTCGACGGCACGGATGTCCTCGTCCCGGCCAAGTTCAACACGACTCCCGAGCCCAATGGCGACATTCTGATGTACCCCGAGGGGGACAGATCGGCCAAGCCATCGGCCCGGATGCCCAACGGTGGATTCTACTTCGATTCGATCATTCGCCAGAGACCTATCGACGACGCCAAGCTGCATCCGGCCGATAATCTCGAAGAATTCGGGCCTATCAGCGAGGAGTCGCTGCGGCACTACGAGCAGCGGGCCAACGACCTGTATGGCAACACCGATCTGGCCATCGGGGCGGGCTTTCCGGGGACGGCGTTCGGGGATATCGCCTTGGTGCCGGGGCCCTGGATGAAGGACCCCAAGGGCATCCGCGACATTGAGGAGTGGTACATCAGCACCGTGACGCGCCAGAGCTACATCAGGGAGGTGTTCGCCCGGCAGGCGGAGATCGCTATCGAAAACCTCAAGCGGATCTACCAGGCCGTCGGGGAGAAGGTGCACGTGGTGTTCATGGATGGGACCGACCTGGCCTCGCAAAACAGCCTGTTCTGCTCGCCGGACACCTACCGCGAGCTGTACCTGCCCTACAGCAGGCAGCTCAACGACTGGGTCCACACCCACACGAAGTGGAAGACGCTCAAGCACTGCTGCGGCGGGTGCGAGCCGCTGATCGAGGGCTTCATCGACGCCGGCTTCGACGTCCTGAATCCCGTGCAGACCTCGGCCCGCAGAATGGACCCGCGGCACCTGGTCGATACGTTCGGGGGCAGAATCGTCTTCTGGGGCGGCGGCGTCGATACCCAGCAGACCCTGCCGTTCGGGACGCCCGACGAGGTCCGCGCCCAGGTCAGCGAGCGCGTGCGGATCTTTGGCCGCAAGAGCGGCTTCGTCTTCAACACGATCCATAACATCCAGTGCAACACGCCCGTCGAGAATGTGCTGGCGATGTTCGAGGCTTTGGGGCACAAGGCATAATCTGCTCGATACAGGAGACGCAGCATGAAACTCAGGAATCGTTTCCCGCAAGGAACGTCCATAGTCATGTTTTCTATCTCATTTGCGGCGTTATTACCGATGCATCAGAGAACAGCCGCGGCTGAGGCTGCCTCACGGCGGGTCCTCAACCTCAACGGCACGTGGCAAGTGGCCGAAGGCACGATGGATATGGTCCCCAGCCAATTCGAGCGCACCGTCCCGGTCCCGGGGCTTGTGGACATGGCCAAGCCGGCCTTCGCCGAGGTCGGTAAGAAGAGCCCCAAGCGACAGGCCTTCTGGTATCGGCGCACGTTCACTGTTGACAGATCCATCCCTGATGCCGCGATCCTGAAGATTCATAAGGCGAGGTACGGCACAAAGGTGTGGCTGAACGGCCAACTCATCGGTGAGCACTTGCCGTGCTTTACGCCCGCCCTGATGGACGTGAAGCGGCACCTCAGGGGCACAGGGCAGCAGAATGAGCTGGTCGTCCGCGTCGGCGCCGACCGCGAGTCGCGGCCTACGGACGTGCCGAGCGGCTGGGACTTCGAGAAGTACCTCTACATCCCGGGCATCTACGACTCGGTCGAGCTGATCCTTTCGGGTGAGCCGTTCATTGCGAACATCCAAGCCGTGCCCGACATCGACGGCAAGAATGTGCGCGTCGTCGCAGAGCTTCAGTCATCCATCGAGACCTCCTGCGCCGTGACATGCGAGGTCATGGAGGCGGTCAGCGGCTCAGTTGTCGGCAAGGTGGTGCAGTCGGATATCCCGGTTACGGCGGATTACGTGACCAGGCTGGATCTCGTTGTTCCCCTGCCGTCCTGTCGGCTCTGGACGCCTGAGGATCCGTTCCTCTACAGGCTCAAGTTGAGTACGGGCGACGATACGGCCGAGACGCGTTTTGGCATGCGGTCGTTCCGGTTCGACGCGGCGAGCGGCCGGGCCATTCTCAATGGCAAGCCGTACTTCCTACGCGGCACCAACGTCTGCGCGTACCGGTTCTTCGAGGACGCCGGGCGCGGCGACAAGCCCTGGCGGGCGGAGTGGGTCCGCCGGCTCCACGAGAAGTTCAAGGGCATGCACTGGAACTCGATCCGCTACTGCATCGGCTTTCCGCCGGAGATGTGGTACGACATCGCCGACGAGGTGGGCTTTTTGATTCAGGACGAGTTCCCGATCTGGCTGCTGGGCGAGGCGCCGGAGAGCCCGAAGGCAGAGAAGATCATCCCCGAATACACGGAGTGGATGCGCGAGCGGTGGAACCATCCGTGCGTGGTCATCTGGGACGCGCAGAACGAGAGCAACACGGCGGAGACCGGCAAGGCCCTGCAGGCCGTGCGTCACCTGGACCTCTCGAACCGGCCGTGGGATAACGGCTGGGCCGAGCCGCAGAGCATGCAGGATTGCGTCGAGGCCCACCCTTATCTTATGAGCGGACTCTTCAATCCCTCCTGGGGTAACGCGAAGTTCACGAGCCTGAAGGACATGGTGAACGTGTCGGGCGTTCCCTCCCTGCAACAGGCCCAACAAAAGCTCAAGGTGCCCATCATCATCAACGAGTATGCCTGGCTCTGGCTCAACCGCGACGGCACACCCACCTGTCTGACCGCCCCGGTGTATGAGAAGCTCCTCGGTCCGAACTCGACTGCCGAAGAGCGTCGCGTGCTCTACGCGAAATACCTCGCGGCCAAGACCGAGTTCTGGCGCGCGCACCGGAGATGCGCGGGCGTGCTGCATTTCTGCGGCCTGGGCTACTCGCGTTCCGGGGACAAGCCCCGGCCCGAGGGCGGCGCCACCAGCGACCACTTCATCGACCTGGAGAACCTGACGTTCGAGCCGAACTTCGAGAAGTACGTGCGGGACGCGTTCTCGCCGGTGGCCCTGATGCTCGACTACTGGGGCCAGGACCTGCCCGCCGGGCAACAGAGCGAGCTCAAGGTCCTCGTCATCAACGACCTGTACAGCGACTGGAAAGGCGAGGTGCACCTTCGCCTGATGAAGGACGGCAGCGTCGTGGCGGCTCAGGGCAGGTCGTGCACCGTCGCCGCACTGGGCAGTGAGACGCTGTCTTTCACACAGTCTATTCCCTCGGAGCCGGGCGAGTATATACTGACGGCGGAATTGACCGCCGCCGGGCAACCACCCGTACGCAGCGTGCGCGACGCAAAAGTCGTCGCAACGAAGTAGTGTATGAATCGTGGAGTTGCAAGCATGGATGTTCGAATTCGCACGCGTCGCGCCTTTCTCAAAGCCGCCGGTCTGTGTGCCTCCGGCCTGGCCCTGTCCGGATGCACGGAGCCGATCGCCCCTGCGCCCGTCACGATGACGGCGGCAGCATCCCTGGAGGCGTCGCTGCCGAGGCCCAACGTCCTCTGGATCACCTGTGAGGACACCAGCCCCTATCTTGGCTGCTACGGCGACCCGTTCGCCGTCACGCCCAACCTGGATCGGTTTGCAGGCGAGGGAACCCTTTATACGAATGCCTATTCAACCGCCCCGGTCTGCGCGCCGGGCCGCTCGTGCCTGATCACAGGGATGTACGCCACCAGTCTCGGCACGCAGCATCTGCGCTCGGAGGTCAAGCTGCCCAGGCAGATCGAGCCATTCCCCAAGCTCCTGCGGTACGCGGGTTATTACTGCTCGAACAACTTCAAGGAGGACTACAATTTCAAAGACTCGACGATCTGGGATGATTCGAGCCCGACCGCCCACTGGCGTAACCGCCCCGCCGGCCAGCCCTTCTTCAGTGTCTTCAACATCATGACCACGCACCAGGGCCAGGTCAACGGAACCGACGAGGAGTTCGTCGCCAAGTATGGCTCGAAGCTCAAGCCCGGCGAGCGTCACGATCCCAAGCGGCTCCCGCTGCCGCCGTTCTATCCGGATACGCCGATGGTCCGCAGCATCTGGGCCCGTTACTACGACCTGATCACCATTATGGACAAGCAGGTCGGCGAGCTGCTGGCGCAATTGGAGCAGGACGCCCTGACCCAGAGCACGATCGTGTTCTTCTTTGCCGATCACGGGCTGGGCCTGCCGCGATTCAAGCGGACGCTCTACGATACAGGCCTTCGCGTTCCGCTGATCGTCCGAGTCCCACCTCTGTATCAGAGACTGGCGCCGCTGGCCCCGGGCGGCAGGACGGATCGGCTCGTCAGCTTCGTGGATTTCGCCCCGACCGTGCTGGCGCTGACGCGCGTGCCAGTGCCCGGGCATATGCAGGGCAAACCCTTCCTCGGGGAGTCGCCGGCCCCGGCCCGTGACTGCATCTACGGGGCCTCCAGCCGGGTCGATGAAGCCTACGAGATGTCACGCTGCATACGGGACAATCGCTACAAGTACATCCGCAACTTCCTGCCGCACCTGCCGTACGCGCAGCCGAGCACCTATTGTGACCAGGCGGAGATCATGCAGGAGCTGCGCCGCGTGTGGGCGGCGGGCGGTATGGCTGGCATCGAGAAGCCGTTCTGGGAACCGACCAAACCGATGGAGGAGTTGTACGACACACTGCTGGACCCGCTCGAGGTCCGCAACCTGGCCGGCTCGCCGGAACATCGCCAGAGGCTCGAAAGCATGCGCAGGCAGCTTCGGGACTGGATGATCCAGACGCGGGATACCGGCCTGCTGCCCGAGGCGGAGATGCACATCCGCGCCACCGGCGCCACGCCCTATGAGATTATGCAGGACGCGGCCCGGTATCCGCAATTACGGATCCTCGCGGCCGCTGAGCTTGTGGGCGCGGGTCCGATGGCACTGCCGGCTCTGACGGAGTATCTCGAAGACAGCGATAGCGCGGTCCGCTACTGGGCCGCCGAGGCCCTTCTGGCTCTCGGCCCCGAGGCGACCGAGGCGAAAGAGGAGTTGATGACGGCCCTGGAGGACCCGTGTCCCGACGTGCGGTTCGCCGCCGCTGGGGCGATGTGCCGGCTCGGCTCGTGTGATGAGGCGCTGCTTGTCCTTGCCCGGGGCTTGCAGGACTCGCGGGAGCCCGTGGCGTTGCACGCCGCCCGCACGCTGCAGAGCCTGGGGAACAAGGCACTGCCCGTCCTCCATCACATGGAGTCGGCTCGCGAGCGGTGCAAAAACGCCGGGGGCAGCTACAAGAACGACAATCATGCCATGTTCATCGACTGGGCGCTGACACGCGCGATAGAGAACTGCAAAGAATGACTATGAACCAGAATTCTAGGGTTCCCGGGGGGGGTAACCCGATCGCGGATCACGGTGGTAAGACTGCGGGCCGGATCGGCAGCACAACCTATGTCTCCCTGGTGACTATCGTGGCCGCGCTGGGCGGCCTGCTGTTCGGCTACGACACCGGCGTGATCAACGGCGCCATCGGACCGCTGAAGGTCCATTTTGGCCTCAACGCCCAACAGGAGGGCTGGGCGACCGCCTGTGCCCTGCTCGGCTGCGCCATCGGCGCCGGGGGCGCAGGGCCGGTGAGTGACTGGTTCGGCCGAAAAAAGGTGTTGATCCTCTCGGCCATCTTCTTTTTCGTCTCCGCGGTCGGCACGGCCATCCCTCAGACAGTCGGTACGTTCATCTTCTACCGCATTCTCGGTGGCCTGGGCGTCGGGGCCGCCTCCATCACATCGCCGATGTACATCGCCGAGATCAGTCCGGCCCGAATCCGCGGGCGCATGGTCTCGGTCAACCAGTTCGCCATCGTCACGGGCTTTCTCGTCGTCTACTTCGTAAACTACTTCATCGCGATGCAGGGCGATGCCGCGTGGAATGAGCGAGCCGGCTGGCGATGGATGTTCGGCTCGGAGGCGCTGCCGGCCCTGGTGCTGTTGGTGTTGTCCTTTGTTGTCCCCGAGAGTCCGCGGTGGCTGACGAAACGCGGCCGTACGGACGAGGCCCTGGGCATCCTGACCCGCGTGGACGGCGACGCGTACGCCCGGGCGGAGCTGGCGGAGATCAAGGGTACGCTGACCCACGAGACCGGCTCGCTGAGACAACTCGTTCAGCCGGGCATGCGGATCGTCCTGTTCATCGGGATCGTTCTGGCCGTCCTGCAGCAGGTCACCGGAATCAACGTGTTCCTCTACTTCGGCACGGAGATCTTCAAGAAGATGGGATCGGAGACCAACGCCGCCCTGCGCCAGACGGTGATCGTCGGAGCCGTGAACCTGTCCTTCACGATCATCGCCATCTGGACGGTCGATATCGTGGGCCGCAAGCCTCTGATGACGATCGGCTCGGCTGGCATGGGCATCTGCCTGCTGGCGATGGGTCTGGCCGCCTACCTGCAGACAACCGGCCTCTGGATGCTGCTATTCATCCTCGGCTATATCGCTTGTTTTGCCCTCTCCGTGGGGCCGGTGACCTGGGTGATCCTGTCGGAGATCTTCCCCACCCGCATTCGCGGGCGGGCCATGGCCATCGCTACGATCTGCCTGTGGATCGCCAATTACATCATCTCGCAAACGTTCCCCATGATGGACGCTAACCCCTGGCTGCTTGAGAAGTTCCATCGTGCGTTTCCCTTCTGGCTCTATGGGGCGTTTTGTCTCGTGCTGCTTCTAGTCGTCCGGGCGTTTGTCCCGGAGACCAAGGGCAAGACCCTGGAAGAGATCGAGCGTCAGTGGCTCCAATGAAGAAGCCCCTGCGCGGCGGAGGGAGAGGAAAAGCGAGATAACACGCAGGGGCTTGAGGGCTCAACCTGCTACTCAGTTACTACTCATAGAATATACCGCCTCCTCTCCGCCCCGTAAAGAGAATTCTCATTGAATTTTTTGCAGCGTGCCATAGCCGCAGTTCGGCCCCGCCGGGCGGCATCGACAGGCAGGCCGCTTGCCGATGGCGGGGCTACGCGTGGGTAGGACCATCGGCAAGCCCTTTGACCTTGCCGCTGCCACCCGGACGCGGGGCTTTGCAGACGCCGCGGTATCTGGTATCCTGCCGGTCGATTGGCTATGGAATTTCCCGAACGGATGACAATTCAGAGTCACACGATCACGGTGGTCCCTCGGTACGCGGAGACGGACAAGGGCGGAATCATCCACCACAGCGTCTACCCCGTCTGGTTCGAGATGGGACGGATTGAGCTGCTCCGGGCCAACGGCATCGCCTACCACGACCTGGAGGCGCAGGGCACTTTCTTCGTCATGGTCGAGCTGCGGATCAAGTACCGCCGACCAGCGTTTTATGACGAGCCGCTGCTCCTGGAAACCACGTGTTCCAACGTCACCCCCGGCAAGGTCGAGCACACGTACAAGCTCACCCGGCCGGGTACCGGCGTCGTACTGGCCGAGGGCTACAGCCTCCTGGCCTGCGTGGATGGCCAAGGCAAAATCCGCCGCATCCCCAAGTTCATGTACTCCGGGCAGGAACAGTCGAAAGACGCGGAAGATCCGACGGTATGATCGACCTGCCGAGCGATTTCGCAGCGGGCGAGCGCGTCAGCGTCAATTCGCCGCCTTCCCCGGTCGCAAGCATCTTGCCCGCTTCCACAGACAAACCGGAGAGGGCGGGATTCGAACCCGCGGTAGGGATAAACCCTACACGGCCTTTCCAAGACCGCTCGATAAGCCACTCTGACACCTCTCCAACGGCTCACAGAAACCATGTGGCCTGCTGATTCTACGGCAAATCGCGCGAAAGACAAGCTGAAAATGCCGTCTAGGCGGGCCTTGTCGGTGGATTTCGCGGCGTTTTTGCGCACAATGGTGAGTGAGCGGGGGTGCGATGAAGGCGGGCAATAGAGAAAGGACAGATCACAAGCACCAACTCAAAGGAGACTGAGATGAGCGATGGGAATGTGAAGGGGACGGCCAACGACCTGCATGACGACTCCGGAGAAGACTCGATTCGAGGGATGCTGAGGGAGTTCTATTGCCCGAGAATGCGCGCCACGGCGGCGATCATCTGGCTGATTGGACTCACCTTCCTCATCCTGGCTATGTACAGCGCCGTCAGGTTCTTCAGGACCTCTGAGACGAGAGACCAGATCATGTTTGCCGCGATTTTCATCTGCTGCTTCAATGGAATCGGCCTGATGAAGGTCTTTGCCTGGCAGATGCTCCACAGGAACAGCATCAAGCAGGCGATCAGACGCTTGGAACTGCGCGTGGCGAACCCGGTCGGGGCATTGGAGAGACCCGTCTGATCCTGCCCGGGTTGACAGTCGTGACATGGACGGGCGCCTGTGGTAGAATCTGTTCCGGACTCATGGAACGGTATTCTGCCGCATGTGCCTGTCGCTGAGCTACGGGTATTGCGACGGGGCGGGCGAATGCCTCAGACCCTGAAGGAAAGGAGAGCCCGATGTCATGGAACAAATGGCTTTGGATGGTCCTGCTGCTATCGGCCATGCTGACGGGTCCGACTGCGGGGGCAGTGGATGTCACCTATGCCGAGCGGCTGGGCTGGCCCGCCGGCATGAAGGTCGTCCTCTTCCACGTGGACGACGCCGGCATGTCCTACGACTCCAACAAGGGGGCGATCCTGGCCCTGGAGGGCGGCGTCGCCACCTCCACGAGCGTCATGATGCCCTGCCCGTGGGTCCCGCAGTTCGCCGCTTATCTCAAGGAGCACCCGCAGGTGGACGCCGGAATCCACCTGACGCTCAATGCGGAGTGGAAGGACTACCGCTGGGGCCCCGTCGCCGGCAAGCCGGCCGTGCCCGGCCTCGTGGACGAGCAGGGCTGCCTCTGGAATGATGTCCCCGATGTCGTCCGCCACGCCTCCGCCGATGAATTCGAGACGGAAATCCGCGCCCAGATCGACAAGGCCCTGGCCATGGGGCTGCACCCGACCCACCTCGACACGCACATGGGCACCTGCTTCCAGCAGCCGTTTACGGAGCGATACATAAAGGTGGGTATCGAGAAGCAAATCCCGATCCTGGTAATCGGCGGGCACATGCAGCACGTGGACGCCCAAGTCAGCGAGTTCAAGCCGTTGATTCGCCTGCTGGCCGAGAGAGTCTGGAAGGCGGGCCTGCCCGTGATCGACGACCTCGTGACCCAGCCGACGAAGGGCCCGGAGTACGAGCAGAGAAAGCAGCAATTGTTCAAGCTGCTCGACGACATGAAGCCGGGCGTTACGCAGATCATCGTGCACTGCACCGCCCCGACGGAGGTCTTCCAGTACATCTCCGGCTCCGGCCCGGCCCGGGAAGCGGAGCTTCGCCTCATGACCGACCCCGAAGTGCGGGCATTCATCAAGGACAAGGGCATCGTCCTGACGACCTGGCGGGAGCTCAAACAGCGCCGCGACGCGGCGCCCTGCGACTCCTGATCGCCAGCCACCCTTAAGAGGAGCCGATCATGCGGGAATCTCGATCAGCTCGGGATGGATGCCGTCGGGCCGCAGGTGCAGCAGGGCCATGCTGATGGGCAGATCGAATCGCCTGGGGCCGGCGCTTCCCGGGTTGAGGTACAGGACGCCGTCGAGATACTCCACGTGCGGCTTGTGCGAGTGGCCGTAGATGACGACATTCGTCCCGGCCGGCAGCGCCCGGACATCGAGCTTGTTTCGGTCGTGGATCACGCACAACCTCGCACCGTCTATATCTACATATTCTACCTCCTCTAACTCCCTTGTCCAGCCTCCCCGGTCCACGTTCCCGCGCACGGCGACCACCGGGGCGATCCCCCTGAGCCCCGCGAGGACCGACGGGCTGTCCACGTCGCCCGCGTGGACGATCAGCTCGCAGCCGCGCAGCCGGCTCCGGATCTGCTCCCTGAGCAGTCCGTGTGTATCCGAGATGACGCCGACGATCGTCGTCACTGCAAGCAGCCGATAGGGTCCGTCCAGATCAAGGGAGAGCGCCCGTGCGGAAGCCCCGCAACAGAGGCGGCGGCACGCCAACGCTCATAGCCCCAGAATACCCGTGTTCAGGCGGATATGCCACAGCGATCTGCGGCGTCGAAAGCGCCTCGCTCATTCCACGACGATTTCGACCGGCTCGGTTCGATATCCGTTCTGCGGCTGATAGTACTCCGTTGTCCAGGCTGCTCTGTCACTCCACTGGGGCCGACGAATCGCCGTTGTTGTGCCTACGGGACTGGAAGAAGGCTTGGAGCAGCCCTGCGCAGTCTTCGGCTAAGACGCCGGGCGTGACCTGGAGGCGGTGGTTGAGCCGGCCGTCGCGGCAGATGTCGTACAGAGAGCCGCAGGCGCCGGCCTTCGGGTCGGCGCAGCCGTAGACCAGGCGGTCCAGCCGGGCCATCACCAACGCCCCGGCACACATCGGGCACGGCTCCAGCGTGACGTACATCGTGCCGCCGTGCAGCCGCCACATCCCCAGGGCCGCCGCCGCCTGCGTCAGGGCGATGATCTCCGCGTGGGCGGTCGGGTCCTTGAGCTGCTCGCGCTGGTTGTACGCGCGGGCGATGACCCGGCCCTCGTGCACGATGACGGCCCCGATGGGCACGTCGCCGTTCTCCTCGGCCACCTGGGCCGCATCCAGCGCCATCCGCATGTACCGTTCATCCATCTGCTGCTGTGTCGGTTCCATCATGGCCGACCATGAAACCCGCCGCACTCGCACACGTCAACGCTTTTTCGACCTCTTGCTGACGCAGATTGCCCCGAGTCACAACGTTGTCATTCTCGCGAAGGCGGAAATCCAGAATGCTCAGGCGCAGATCGCCCTCCCATCGAGCGGAAGGAATACGCAAAAACCATGAGAATGTGGCCCCGCCGCCGAACCGAGTATGACATGCCCGAACTGAGAACGCGGTTGCTCCGCGGACGGCTGTGGCCGGGATACGGCGGCAGATTGGCTTTGTTTTGCACGGTTGGATCATCTCGGCGGGCCCGCCGCGGGCGAGGCGTCGACAGCCCCGGGAAATTGGCTTTGTTTTGCACCATCAGGCCCCCCGGTCCCGGCTGGCAGGCCCGGTGAATTGGCTTTGTTTCGCATACTCGGTCCTCGGGTCCCATCCAACAGGCCCTGCGAATTGGCTTTGTTTTGCGCGACGGACCCCTGCTTGCAGTGACGCGGTACGGCGGTTCGTTTGAAGTGTCAAGTGTGAAGTTTGAAGTTGGCAGACTCGACGCTTGGCCCTTCCCACTTGACACGTGAAACTTCAAACTTGAAACTTCTTTCGATGCCCGACCGGGCACACTGCGAGCCCGGGAGGATGAATTGGCTTTGTTCTGCATTTCGTACTTCGAGTTTCGCCCGGTTTGGACCATGGGGGTTTCGGATTTGCCAGTTTACCATTCCCTATTCAGTTGTCTCGTTATCATAGGTACACATGTATTAGACGCTGCCGAAATCATAGCATTACACGAATCTCGACGGAATCTTGACGGCCGCAGGTAAACCCTTGTTAGAAAAGGAGTTACATGAGATTCACATGGATGCGACTCTGTCATTCCCGCGAAGGCGGGAATCCACACCTCTCTTCCAACCGCAGAGGCAACAGACATTTTCTTCCCCTGACGGATCACGAAGAACCGGGATCCTGCCACGATTGCCGAACGGCCGCCAATTCCTCTTCCAGGCTAAACGAAGTACCTATAATCTGCCGATATACAGTCATGGAGTACAGGAAACAAGGTTGGCTGAGGCCAGGCGTGGAGACCCCATGGCGGCACCGCCGGAAATCGTCAGGCTCGTAGAGGCCTTTGAGCGGAACAGGGAGGCCTATTGCCAGGGCGGACTCAACGAAACGCAGTTGAGGCGGGAATTCCTGGACCCGTTCTTCAAGGCCCTGGGCTGGGACGTGGACAATACGGTAGCCGTTCACGAATTCCAGTCAACGGAGCAGTGATGGAGCGGATTCTCGTCGGAAGTGGGCGTTGATGGCGTTGCAGAAGAATTCAAAGACACGGCGACTTTGCTGGCGGCAGGTTGCGATCATC